>LFFM01001979.1_pt1 | contig 13819 bp, 10 predicted proteins | sample 643131 | NCBI WGS metagenome assembly LFFM01 (sample SAMN03777445, study PRJNA286221) | soda lake metagenome | biome: soda lake; feature: Kulunda steppe; material: water; isolation source: sample Tc-Br brine of Tanatar trona crystallizer | place: Russia: Kulunda steppe | collected 2011-07
AGATAGACCTGATAGCGACTCCTTGTCATCGATGGGTACAACCACCAACTGTAATTCTATCCGGGCACCAACCGAGGCACCCTTATGCTCCGTTCGGCGGCAACCGAACGAGCGATGTTCACTCATAGATTTTGTGACCTACACACCCAATTTTACCCTGAATGTGCTGTTAAACGCCGGTATAAGACTCGAGAGGGCAGATTGACTCTCTTTGAGGAGGTGACTGTATGGAGGAAAACAACTAAGTATGTGTCATGCGTTATCACGAACCAGTATGGCCTCTGCACAGACGACTGACGACGAGTTGTTCGACGAATTCCTTTCGACAAACGGCCACGAGACCGAACCAGCAGGCTGGAATGAGTCGTATAACAAAAAGCAGTGTCCCGACTGTGGTGGCCTCCACGACGACGATGCCAGACAGTGTGGTGTCTGCGGCTGGACGCCTGAATGGTAGTCGTCAGTTCTGCCGATCGAGACTAATTTTCACGGGGTTGGCCGACTCGAAGTCACGTTGTTTATCAGGAGGCGGCACATGTACGATGTACAATGAGTACCACGGACGTAGACATCACTCGCCTGTTTGGCGGTCCTGGCAGCGGGAAGACGACGGCGCTACTCGACCGCGTCGAGACAATTCTCGAAAACGACGACGTCAGTCCTCGGGATATTTTGGTTGTCTCTTATACACGTGCTGCGGCTGCCGAAATCCGCGAGCGGCTTGCCGAGCGACTGGATACAACGCCCCGTCAACTGCAGGGCAACGTCTGTACGATGCACGCCAAAGCCTACGAGTTGTTGAATCTCTCTCGAGGCGATGTCGTTAGCGAAAGCGACAAGGAAGCCTTCTGTGAAGACTTTGGCCTCGAGTACGAAGACGAATACCAAAGCGGAGGTCGTCGAACCGCCCGATCGACGACGATTGGCAACAAGATTATCTCGACGAGTCAGTGGCTTCAGCGCACCAATCGCGAGGTCGCCGACTGGTACGACGTACCGTTCCAGTGGAACGTCGAGGAGGTTCGACTTCCTCCTGAGATCGATCCCAACGCTCAAGAAGGAAACAAATACACACCGACCTGGACGGCCGACGACGACCGCGTCGATATTCCTGAAGCGATTCGTGCATGGCGAGCCTACAAAGGCGACCACGAGCTTGTTGGCTTTGCAGATATGCTCGAGCGCGTCAAACAGCGGTCTTTGCTTCCAAATGTCGATTATCTGGTTATCGATGAGTTTCAGGACATCACGACCCTCCAGTATGAGGTGTTCGAAGAGTGGAAACCCCACATGAAACAGGTGCTCATTGCGGGCGACGACGACCAGGTCGTCTACGCCTGGCAGGGTGCAGATCCGAATCTCTTGCTCGATGCTGACCGAAACGAAGACGTCGTGTTGCCGAACTCCTACCGGCTTCCGTCCCGTATTCTAAACGTCGTCAACCGGGAGATTCGACATATCGACAAACGTCAAGAAAAAGATCTCAAACCGCGTAAAGAAGGTGGCGTCGTCGAGGGTGTCGAAAACGCCTCGATGCTCGAACTCGTCCGGAACGTTCGGTACACCGTTCAAGAAGACGACGGCAGCATTATGGTATTGTTCCGAGCGCGCTATCAGCTGTTTCAGTTCATCGAAGAGTTCATCGACGAGGGCATTCCCTTCAAAGCACTCACCGACCAGCGGCTCTGGACAGACCGGCTGGTCGATTACATTCGGGCTATCGAGGCCTACGATGCCGACGAGGATCTCACGTTGCTCCAGGGTCGGCGATTGGCTGATATGCTCCAGACCTCAGCGTTCGGCTCTAACGAACGCGACGAACTATACGACTTTCTTGAGTCGAAAGAAGACGACGCCGACACCGACGATCTCACCGAAATCCCACTCCAACCAGCAGAGGTCAAGAACTTCGCGCCATTTATACCCGATCCTGCTTCGGCCAGCGATATGGTTCGGAAGGTAACGAGCTTCCAGCGTAAATCTATTGACGCCTACTTTAACGGAGAGCATGCGGGTCGAGATCCAAACCTCGTCCGGGTGGGAACGATTCACTCTGCGAAAGGTCGTGAGGCAGACCACGTCTTCGTGGGGACAGATCTCACCGAAAAAGTCGTCGAGCAGATGGCTGCGACAGTCACCGGCCACGAAGAAAACACCGACTCGGTTGATGACGACGAGCATCCTGACGGTGAGTTTACCAAACACACTAATCCGGTACCGCTGTTGACAGACAACGAACGCCGCGTGTTTTATGTCGGTATGAGTCGGGCCCGCGAGCGACTCGTGTTGCTCGAAAACTTGATCGATGGTGCACCAACGGTTCCGATCAGCGTCCTGCTCCACAACGAGATCCGCGACGAGCCGGTCGACGAACTGCTTGCGGCCGCCGAAGAACCTTCGGCCGACGCCCCCGAAGCCGAACCGTGAGCGACGTTCCCGACGATGGTCTCCAGTCGGGACTTGCGGCTGTGCAGTCTGCTCTCGAGGAGACCGGTGCGGTCGGCTTTCTATATGTTTCGTCTCGAGACACCCCAAACAGACGGTATCTGACCCGACACCGAGGTGTCGACCGGGAGACCGCAGTTGTGTTTCTGCCAGCAACTGCGGGCGGTCGTCCGCAAGCACTCTACTGTGTTCCGACCGACAGCACGACGGCATTCGAAGCGTTCAGCCAGGTTGCAGACGGTATCGACCGAACGGTCGTGGGCCGACTGTCATCGACGGCGACGGGCCAGCACATCTGTGATGTTCTCGCCGACCGTCTCGGCGAACAGGCCGGCGCTGGAACCCTTCTTGTTCCGCGTAATCTCCCCCACGATACGGCCATTTTCCTCCAGCAGGCCGGCTACGAACTGCAGTCGACGGCTGTCGTCGATGCTGCACGCGCTATCACGACCCCGGCCGAACGCGACTGCCTCGAGGCTGTCCAACAAGCTGCAGTCGCCGCAATGGATCGCATAGAGACTGTCTTAGCAAATTGTGTCCGAACCGATAGTGGGTTGTCTTTCGAGGGCCGACCGCTTACTATCGAGGGCCTTCGCCGCAGAATCAATTCCGAACTCGTCTCAAACGGTGTCTCTCCGGCAGCCAACACCCGAATCGAGACCACCACTGTCGGCTCGAACAATAGACTGGCGGCTGGCGAGCCGATCTGTATCCAACTCGCACCGCGTGGGCCAGATGGGTATCACGGACACCTCGTCCGAACATTGGTTGTCGACAGCGAGGGCGGCTGGGAGCGACGAGCACACGTTGCTGTCGAAGCCGGCTTGCGGGCTGCAGCCCGCCATATCGAACCGGGTGTCGAAATTGGAGACGTCGAAGGCGAGGTAGTCGCTGAGATCGGAGCCTACGGTTTTCCAGTCGCACGATCTACCGAGAGCAACTCTCAGATACGGGCGACTGCAACAGTCTACGGGATCGGTCTCTCGAGATACGAACGACCGATGCCGGGAACCGACAGTAGCCTCCGGGCGGGCATGGTCATCGCTGTGTCGGCCGGTATCACCGATGCCACCCGAGGGACGGTTCGCGTAGGTTCTGTTCGTATCCTCACCGCAGAGGGAAGCCGCCGGCTTACCGCCTCTCCATTGTCGCTGCTACCGACCAACAAGCGTGTCGATAGCACATCCTGATGTGAGCAAGCAGCCGTTCAGTTGGTTTCTAACTCAGTTAGCTGGAGTGGCTGACAGATATGATATCTCGTTTGGCTCCGTTTGGAGGCCTCGAGGGCCTCTTAGAGGTGTGTTTCAAAACACTGTTTTCGGTCGGATTGGAGACTCATGTAACTGGATAAATCATTTCGACAGGTAATTAGTGTGGTTCCAACCAGACTGCTGGCTACGTGTCTTTGTCGGGTGGCTGTTGGCTGTCGGTGGCTCTCGAGGCATCCGTTCGAACCCGACTTGGAAGCACTCCTGCGATCAGTTTTTTGCCAATCGTTCGTGGATCTAAAAAATAGTGTGGAATGACAACCATAGCCACCGCAACAGCGACCAGCGCGAGACCCATCGTCGTTTCGCCGGCCAACAGTTGGGCGACCCCAAAGTTTCCAACCGGAATCGCAAAAATCAGCGACCCAAGCAGGCTGAGAAGCTCTATGATCCCGAGTCTCATTGGTCTTTGTAGTACCCCACTGAGTAAAAACACGCCGACACCGAGCACAACCGCTTTCGGGGAGTGGCGCTTGGCTTCGGTATGTTCACTGGAATCGTCGAAACCACAGGCGAGATATGTAGTGTCGACTCCCGTCCGGAAGGCCGGAGACTCCGTATTCAATCAGCTGCCATTGATAACGTTCATCACGGCCAATCGATCAGTGTCAGTGGCGTCTGTCTGACTGTCGAAGCCTTTGAGACTGACGCCGACTGGTTTGAGGTGTTTTTGGCCGCCGAAACCGTTGAGAAAACGTATCTCGGAGAGCTCTCGGTCGGCGACAGTGTCAATATCGAGCGTGCAATGGCTGCGGATGGCCGTTTCGATGGCCATGTTGTTCAGGGTCACGTCGATACAGTCTCTGAAATCACCCAGATCCAACAGGTTGGCGATGATTGGCGATTTACTTTCGAGTTACCCGCTGGCTACGGTCAGTATATCGTCGATAAAGGATCCATCTGTCTCGACGGTATTTCGTTGACAGTTGCCGCACTAGATCACGAGGCCAATCAGTTTGAAGTCGCAATTATTCCGACGACATACGAACTCACTACGCTTGCCACCAAATCAGTCGGTGATCCGGTTCACCTCGAGGTCGATGTGATTGCAAAATACGTCGAAACCATGCTCGAAGGCTACGAAGTCTAACCCATTCCGCTCGAGCAGTCAGTACATCTGCAAAGCAAAACTCTGGGAACACTATGTGTCTATTCGTTTTCGGAGTCTCCGGAGTCCATCATTCCAGACAGCAGTGACTGTCGCCACTTACTGAGGGTGTTGAGTTGGCGTTCGATTTCGTTGAATCGTTCTTCGGCGTTATCGACCCCACTGAGTCTGCTTTCGAGTTGGTTTACCTGCGTTGAGAGCTGTTCTAGCTGTGTCGAGAGTTTGTTGAGTGCGTCCGTGTTTGAGCTGACTTGTGCAGACAGATTTGCTCGCTGTTGGGCGGCGTCATCAAACTGGCTTTCGACATCAGTACGGAATCCTGTCAGATCGCCCTCGAGGTCGTCGATTGCATCCAGTTCCTCGTTGATCTCCGAAAGCTCGGCGGCGTGTGTGTCCAATGTCTCGCCGACATCACCGAAGCGGTCGTCGTGACGGTTGAACCGGTCGGTTGTCCGCCGTTTGAGTTCGTTCACCGAGGCAGTGGTATCTTCGAGATCGCCTGCTACAGTATCGATCCCTTCGGCGTTGGCATCGACGTGTTCTTCGAGTGAGTCGATCGAACGACCCTGGTCTTCGAGGGTTTCGCTGGTCGTCTCGATGTCGGATTGTAACTCGTCGATCGTATCCGTGTAGCCTTCGATCGTGTTGATCTCACTGTCGAGATCGACACTCAGCCTGTCAATTGCCTCGCTGTTGTCACTGACTCGCGAGTCGATCGTTGCAAGCTCTTTGGTGTGATCGGTCACCGAGTCTTTGAGACCAGAGAGCGTCTCTCGAATGCCGGCGACATCGTTCGACAGTTCGGCGGCTTTGTCTCGAGTGAGTGATTCAAGCTCGATGAGTTCGTCGGCGTTATCTTCGATACTGTCGGTGAGTGTGTTGATTTCGTCTTCGAGCTCATCAACAACTGCCGTAATTCGTTCTTCAAGCGCCGAGAGATCACCGCCAGCGGACTCGAGTTGTGCTTCGACCTCGCTGATTGCGGTTTCGTTGCCAGCAGCTCGCTGCTCGATGGTTTCGATCTCGGATGCTTGGGCCTCAAGCCGCTCGTCTGTGTCGGCTTTCAGCTCGTTGTACTGCTCGAGGGAGTCCGTCTCGAGTGTTTCGACCGTCGCAGCAACGTCGTCAATTTCGGATTCGATGGCGGTGATATCTGTACTGTGGGTCTCGACGGTCGTATCGAGCTCAGAAAGCGAACTGTCGAGTCCACTCAGTTCTGCATCGACAGCATCGAGCGAATCCAAGAGGTTCGTGAGGACTTCGCTGTGGTTGCGTGCAACTGAATCGAGTTCGGTGACGTCATCTTCGAGTGCCGAAATGTCGTTTTCGGTTGCTTCGATGAACTGCTTGCCAGTTCCGTGGTCATCGAGGAACGTCTTGAATGCGTTTGTGTAGGCCTGTAAATTGTTGACTTCGTCTTCGAGTTGTGTCAGACGTGCCTCGAGTTCTCCGTTGCCCTTGGTCGCATTGGTCAGGGCTCTGTTGATGCCCTCGATGTTCTCCATGAGCCGTTCGCTGGTGTTCTGCAGGCTTCGATTGTCTGCGCCGGGAGCAAGTACGTCGGGGCGGTTTGAGGCTGTCTCAGCCGAGACACCTTCTGTGCTAGCCGCTGTTTCGTCACTGTCTGGCAATTCCTCGCTGTCGCTGCTGTTGGCAGTATTCGGTGTGAGTACGTTCTCGTCTGTGGATTCTGTTTCGTTGGGTGTATTCGACATGGAAATCCCGGCGGTTTTTGATTCTGATTCTGATTCGCTGTTGCCGTTCGTTATTGTCGGCACCGTAACCTCCTCGACATCATCGATAGCGGCTCTCTCGTCGGGGGTTTCGGTCTCAACGGCCTCGTCGCTCGAGTCGTCACCTTCGTGTTCCGTTTCAGTATCACTCGCTTCGCTACTGGTTGGTGTCTCGGGAGAGTCCGGTTCCTCGGCGACCGATTCTGAACCGTCGTCTGCCTCGAGGTCTTGTGGTTCGTCCTCAGTTTCTAGTTCGGCAGCATCCACTTCGGTGGCAGCCGGTTCGTCCTCAGTTTCCTGTTCAGCCTCGTCGGCTTCTTGTTCAGTGTCATCTGTCTCGAGGCCTTGTGGTTCTTCTTCGTTGGTGTCTGCTTCTTGTTCAGCGTCATCTACCTCGAGGCCTTGTGGTTCGTCCTCAGTTTCCTGTTCAGCCTCGTCAGAGTCTTGCTCAGCCTCGTCGGAGTCTTGCTCAGCCTCGTCAGAGTCTTGCTCAGCCTCGTCAGAGTCTTGCTCAGCCTCGTCGGAGTCTTGATTCGTGTCGTCTTCTGTGAGCACTACTTTTGAACCGCCATCTGTGAGAATCTCGACATGCGTGCCTTCCATCCACGCCTCGAGAGTTTTCTCGAGACCTGCATCACACGTGTATGCTGTTTTGAACTCGTCTTCTTCGGAAAATTCTCGTGAGAATACTAGTTCGTCTTCGGTAATGTCCCAAAACTGATCAGTAGGTGGATGGATTCCAACCTGGTCGTTGTGAATCTTCTCCGGTATTGAATCAGTTAGTTCGACAGTTATGGTCTCGCTACCTTGGTATTCGACAGAGATCGCAATCGCCGGAAACGGATAACTCGACTCATCGTACGACTTGTGTATTGTTACGTTCTCTCCCGAAAACATAACAGCATTTGGTTCACTCATAGATGGCAGTATTTCCTCCCTACACACAGGTTTAGAACACGTGATTAATTATCTTATTGTTTCTATTGGCACACATACAGATATATGCAAAAGTCTCCACAGTATATATTTTTCAGATTATTGTAAAAAAATAAAACACTTTGTACAGAACGTACTCTATATTGTCACGTTTGGATTTGTGTGATATTCGTGACACCAACTCACAGTGTGCCCGCTAAATGGCTCTCGAGGACACAGTTCGAGTCCGTACTGAATCCACTCCGGATTTCCCCCTCGAGCGACAGCCAGTGACACAGAACGGGCGGGTTAAGTTCGTTGCCGCCCACGAACGAATATGAACCGGGCCGTCTCTGAGAACCCGTCAGATTGTACTCGAGCACCCAAGACGTAGTATGAAAGAGTATATCACTGTCCGTGGCGCCGAAGAGCACAACCTCAAAGAAATCGACGTCGAGATTCCTCGGGAGGCCTTTACGGTCGTCACCGGCCTTTCAGGGTCGGGAAAATCCTCACTGGCGTTCGATACGATCTACGCCGAGGGCCAACGTCGCTACATCGAGTCGTTGTCGGCGTACGCTCGGAACTTTTTGGGCCAGATGGACAAACCCAAAGTCGAGGCCGTCGAGGGGCTTTCTCCGGCGATTTCTATCGACCAGAAGAACGCTGCCAACAATCCCCGCTCGACGGTCGGAACCGTCACCGAACTCCACGATTATCTCCGCTTGCTGTATGCGCGAATCGGCACCCAGTATGATCCGATTACTGGCGAAGAGGTCGGCGAACAGAGCGCCCAAGAGATGGTTCGTCAACTACTCGAATTCCCCGAGGGCACGCGAGCCAAACTCGCCGCACCGGTTGTCCGCGACCAGAAAGGAGCATTCGAGAATCTGTTCGATGAACTTGTCGCCGACGGCTACTCGAGAGTCGAAGTCGACGGTGAGACCTATGATCTGACCATCGAAAAACCGGATCTGAATAAAAACTACGACCACACCATCGATGTCATTGTCGATCGGCTAAAGCTCTCTGCGGATGCGCGCTCACGAATCACCGACAGCGTCGAAACCGCCCTCGAGGAGGCCGACGGCGTGCTCAAAGTCATCGTACCTGAGCCACCCGAAGACCCCCCGCTCGGATCGAACTCGCGATCAACGGGCGATCTGGCCGGCGACGGTGACGACCGGCTTGTCGTCGAACTCTCCGAAGCACTCGGCAACCCGAACAGCGACTTTCAGTTTTCGGAGATCGAAACACGGTCGTTTTCGTTCAACAGCCCACACGGAGCCTGCCCGGAGTGTGAGGGAATCGGCCAGGCCAAAGAGGTCGACGAGGAGCTGATTATCCAGGATCCAACCAAACCACTGAAAGACGTCTTCGAGGCCTGGAGCTACAATCGGTCGTACTACCGAACCCGAATTGACTCAGTTGCCGCGCACTTCGGCGTCAGCGTCGAAACACCGTGGAACAAACTCGACGACGACATCCAACGGCAGTTCCTCTACGGCACTGACCGGCAGGTCGTCTTCGAACGCTCGACCCGAAACGGTACCCGGCGGAAAGAAAAACGGTTCGAAGGTGTAATTCCGAATCTGGATCGTCGACACGTCGAGACCGACTCGAAAGGCACCAGAGAACACATCGAGGAGTATATGGCCGTCACCGAATGTCCGGCCTGCAACGGGACACGGCTCAAAGAACAATCACGGCACGTCCTCGTTGGTGGCACCTCGATCACCGATGTCAACAAACTCTCTATCGGCGGTGCGCGCCGACATTTCGAAGGTCTCGAAGAGGAACTTTCCGAGCGCGAACGAACGATTGCTACCGAGATCCTCAAAGAGATTCGTGCGCGGCTGGGCTTTATGGAAGAAGTCGGCCTCGAGTATCTCACACTCGACCGAGAGGCTGCGACCCTCTCTGGCGGCGAGAGCCAGCGCATTCGACTCGCAACGCAGGTTGGTTCGGGACTGGTCGGTGTGCTCTATGTGCTTGATGAGCCTTCGATAGGCCTTCACCAGCGGGATAACGACCGCCTACTGAACACCCTCGAGGGACTGCGGGATCTCGGCAATACGCTCATCGTCGTCGAACACGACGAAGAGACGATGCGCCGGGCAGACAACGTGATCGATATGGGACCTGGCCCCGGCAAACGCGGCGGCGAAATCGTCGTCCAAGGTGAGTTCGACGAAATCTGTGGGGCCGACGAATCGGTCACTGGCGAGTATCTATCGGGCCGAAAAGAAATCCCCGTTCCCGGAGAGCGACGCGAGGCTGACGGCGAACTCACGATTCGTGGCGCACGCCAGCATAACCTCTCGGATCTCGATGTACCGATCCCGCTGGGTGTCTTTACGGCTGTTACGGGTGTTTCGGGTTCGGGCAAATCGACGCTGATGCACGATATTCTGTATAAGAGTCTCGCTCGCCAAATGAACGACAACACCAGCGTCGATCCCGGTGAGCACGATGCTCTCGAGGGGTTGGACAACATCGAGACCGTCCGACTGATCGACCAGAGTCCCATTGGTCGGACGCCGCGGTCGAACCCGGCGACGTATACGGGCGTGTTCGATTATATCCGCGAACTGTTCGCCGAAACAAAACTCTCGAAACAGCGCGGCTACAAGAAGGGGCGCTTTTCGTTCAACGTCAAAGGCGGTAGATGTGAAGCCTGTGGCGGCCAGGGAACGGTCAGAATCGAGATGAACTTCCTCTCAGACGTCCATGTTCCCTGTGAAGAGTGTGGCGGCTCGAGATACAACGACGAGACCTTAGATGTCACCTACAAGGACAAAACCATCGCAGACGTCCTGGGCATGGAAGTAGCCGAAGCATACGACTTTTTCGAGGCCAACTCACAGCTCCGACGGCGGCTCAAACTGCTCAAAGACGTTGGATTAGGCTACATGTCACTTGGCCAGCCGTCAACAACGCTCTCGGGCGGCGAAGCCCAGCGGGTCAAACTCGCCGAGGAGTTGGGCAAAAAACAGACTGGTGACACGCTGTATCTGCTTGATGAGCCGACAACCGGGCTTCACAAAGAAGACGAACGAAAACTGATCGACGTGCTGCAACGACTCGTTGATAACGGCAACAGCGTCGTAGTTGTCGAACACGAGTTGGATCTGGTCAAAAACGCAGACCACATCATCGATCTCGGGCCTGAAGGCGGCGAAGGCGGCGGCCAGGTCGTCGCCAGCGGGACACCTGAGGAGGTTGCCCGCAGTGAGAACTCACATACCGGAAGATACCTCCGAGATTATCTTCCAGCCGTCGAGATGGAAGGCCCCCGGTCTGATCGTCGCAAGCCAGCGAAAGCAGCCAGCGACGACTAACAACACGCCCCTCTCAACGCAGTGCAGAACTTTCTCCTGCTGAACAATCCGTCCACTGTAGTCGCCGAGTACTGATACTGTCACAAACCAAGCGTGTGTTGAATGAACGCTCAGACAACACGGCGGTCACTACTTGGGGTGACTGGCGCGGCCTTTAGCGTCGGTCTCTGTGGGTGTCTCGAGACGGTTGTCCCAGACGCCGACGAGGCCGAGGCGTTAGTTGCAGAACTCTGGGTCTACGACCGGCAGGCTGACCGAACTGAACCGGTAGCAGATACCCATCACCACCACTGGCATGGTGAGATCCCGGACATTCGGCGTGGGTCAGTGCTGTCGCTTGGTGCGGAGTTCAAAAACCACGACCGAGAGTCTATTCCGATTGGAGACGACGAACCCTACCACCTGCAAGCGCGGCGTGTTGGCGATACCCTCGAGACGATGTCAGTCGACAGCCACGGTGATCACCTTCGGATTGTCGGCGAGGAGATCGGCGAGTCTGATATCATTTTTCAACTCGCCGAACGCGATGAGACTCTCTGGGAGGCACCACCAATCGGCATTACCGTCAGGCCTGCATAATACCGACCAGCGGTTGCCGTGGGTAGTGAGTTGCTACCGTGTTTTTCGCGTGCAATGTATGAACTGACAAACTATATGCACGCTGCTCCGAACTGATTGGTATGTATGATTTCGTCGTCGTCGGTGTCGGTCCTGCCGGCGCGCGGTTTGCTCGCCGAGCCGCCGAGAAGGGCTACGACGTACTTGCCCTCGAGAAGGCGACAGTCGGCGAGCCGTTGGCCTGTTCGGGCCACGTCAGTACCGACATCTGGAATTTCGTTCCCGATTCGGCCCGCGAAAACCTCTTTCAGAACCGAATCTACGGCGCGAATTTTCACACCGGTGGCCCTGAGGCCGAGAGCCATTTGTTTTATAAAACCGAAGAGGTCTCGAATGTCATCGACCGCATTGGGCTGGATCAGACGCTTGCTGACTGTGCTCGCCGTGCTGGCGCGGACGTTCGGGAACACCATACTGTCACAGCACTCACGGAACATCCTAACCACGTCGAAGTAACCGTTTCTATGGCTGACAAAGAGGGAACCCAGACGTTCGAAGCCCGGATGGTCGCCGGCTGTGACGGGCCTGTCTCACGTGTTCGTCAGGCCGCTGGCCTTCCTGAACCCGATGAGACACTCCATGGCGTCCTCGCTTTTAGCGACGAGGCCGACCACACCGACCATGTCGACGTCCATCTGACAGTGCCTGGCTTTTTTGCTTGGCGCATTCCACGTGGCGACGCCGGCGTTGAGTACGGACTGGCCGCACCGCCGGGCGACGATGTGACCGCACTGTTCGAGCGGCTCACAACGCAGTACGATGTCGAGACCGACCGGTTTTGTTCAGGTGCGATCCCGATTGGCCCGCCTGAGACTGTCAGTACTGACCGAATCTTTCTGCTTGGGGATGCCGCAGCCCAGACCAAACCGTTTACGGGCGGTGGAATTCTCTACGGCATGACCGCCGCAGACTGTGCTGCTCGACACATTCAACCACATCGCCCAGAGTCTCTCGAGGTCTATGAATCGGCCTGGCGACAGACTCTCTCGACCGAAATCCGGATGGGCCATCTCATTCGGCGAGCCTACTCGCTGCCCGAGCCGATCCAACAACTCGGTCTCACCGCGTTGGCTGGCGAAATCGGCGTTCATATGGACAAACCCTCGTCGTTTTTCTCAAAAACACACCTCAGGCGGCTGTTTTCGTGAGCCTCTAACCGCTCAGTGTACCATCGCAGCCAGCTATCACGCTACTCGGCCGGGGGTTCAGTTGTTTCATACTGCGGGATGCGCAGCGACTCAGCGCTTGCGGTAACAAACGGTAGTTCGATGCCACTGGCCGAAACGGTACCGTGTTCGGTTTCGATTTCGACGTTCGTGGGCGATGTTCCGAACTCGAGCATGCCCAAGGCGATGGGTTCGTCCAGCGATGGACTCTCGACAGCACGGGTGATCTCGCCGACTGCGCTGCCGTCGACGGTCACTGTCTGGCCTGCCGCAACGAGGTCGTCGGTCGTGAGTCCGACCAGCCGTGAACTCGGCCGACCGCGGTTTTCGACCTTCGAGACGACTTCTTGACCGACAAAACAGCCTTTCTCGAAATCCAGGGCGTATCGTGCGCCAAGCGTGTTCGGAATCTGCCCGTCGAGTTCGGTCTCGAACAGCGGCGTGCCGGCCTCACAGGTGAGGCTATCCCACGTCTGGTAGCCGAAGGGCGCAGCGTTGAGTCCGTGATTGAGCAGCGTATCGTAGACGACTTCAGCGTCGTCGGCCCCACAGATCACCTCATAACCCTCCTCGCCGGTCGGGTTGTCGCTGGCGATTACGGTAACGCCAGCATCACCCATTGACCCACGTTCGAAGGTCAATTCTGGTTCGGGTGCGCCAGCGTGGTTCAGTACGGATGCGACTTTTTCAGTCGACTGTGGGCCGTGGATGCCGAAGACGCCAAACGCATCGCTGAGGTCAGTGATTTCGACATCCTGGACGAACACCTTCTGGCTCCAATCCTCAACGATGTCACTTACAGTCGCCGGCGGCGTGAACAACAGTAGTCTCTCGCCGGCGTTGTAGATGTGGCAGTCGGATTCGATTCGTCCCTGTGGATCTAACAAGAGCGCATAACAGCCCATCCCGTTCTGTTCAGGCACCCGGTTCGAGACGATGTTATCGACGTACTCGAGTCGGTCTGTGCCTTCGATGGAGATGATTCCATACCCCATCTCGATGAGGCCGACACCGTTGCGAACCGCGCGGTGAGCAACGGCCGGCCGGCCGTAGTGATCGACGACCTCACGGCCTCCATGCGTGCTGAACGTCGCACCGAGATCGGTGTGACTGGCTCCGAGTAGCGTCATTGTGGGTTCAACGTCCCCACACAGTAAAACAGCGACGCCTCTGTCGTTGGATCTCGAGTCACTACACACCAGGGTTTCGAGTCACTACACACCAG
>LFFM01001980.1_pt1 | contig 13818 bp, 13 predicted proteins | sample 643131 | NCBI WGS metagenome assembly LFFM01 (sample SAMN03777445, study PRJNA286221) | soda lake metagenome | biome: soda lake; feature: Kulunda steppe; material: water; isolation source: sample Tc-Br brine of Tanatar trona crystallizer | place: Russia: Kulunda steppe | collected 2011-07
CGGGGGCGAGGTCTGCGACGGCCGCGCCAACGGCTCCCGCACCGAGAATCGCGAGTCGCATTAGGCCTCACCTCCGGTCAGGGGTTCGACGAGACAGAGATCCTTCTTCGCGGCGAGCGCTCTGAGCGACTCGAGTGCGGCTTCCTGGTTGCCCGAGTCGATCGCCAGTCGCACTCGTGCGCTCGAAACGTCTTCCATCCCATCCGGGGCGGCGAGGGACAGATCGAGCACCGACGCGGTGCCGCTGTTACTGACACTCGAGAGCGTATCGGAGAGGTCGGTTTCGACCAGATGGCCGACCAGCACGACGGTAAGTTCCTCGCCATAGCGTTCGGGTCCGGCCTGAATCACGTTGATGCCGGCGTCCCGCAGTGCGTCGACGATTTCGTCGAACCGCGTCGGCGCACACTCGAGGTCGACCTCGACGGGGATGTGGCCTCGCGGCGTGATATTGCCGCGCTCGTGGTGGATACTGAGCAGGTTCCCACCGTTTTCGCTGATCGGCTGGAGTGCACGGAGGAGTTCGCCAGGTTCGTCGACGAGCTCGAGGCGAACGGTGTAGGCCTGGATCCCGCCGTCGGTCTCGGCTGTCGGTGCGTGGCTTGCCCCGTCGGAGTCGCTCGTCGGGGCTGGTGTCGAGTGCCCACCCGTACGTTCGTCAGTCATCGACGATCCCTCCCGGTGGGTGTCCACGCGCAGTCATGGGAGAAACTGGGAAACGGGCATAAAAAAGGGTATAGACGCCGCCAAAACTCACCGACCGTGTCAGCATCCCTCATAGTTTCTGGGTGTTTTCAGCCAGCCGTATCCGGGTATCACATCCCCCTCGAGCGTGTAGCCCATTTCGAATCCGTTTAACCACTTGCGTTCGTACGAGCACCAATGGCACAGTCGTTGGCGACGAACCAGCAGGCCGTCCTGGCGGCCCTGCGGAACACACTGCCGGGTGAGCCTGGATGACCGGCGACGATCACGAGGGGTCACCGAGCGGTCGAGAGCCCTCGAGGTGTCAGGTCTGTGGCGAGCCAACCGAGGCCGCAGGGAGGACCGTCGAAGAAGACGTGCTGGTGTGTTCCAGGGGTTGTCAGGCCGTCTGGAATGCACTCGGGCCGATCGATTCCGAACCCGTCAGTATCGATGAACCGTTGTCGACAGCCACGGGGCAGTCGGATACCCGAGGCGACCAGGAGCCCGGGAAGAGCGAACCCGAGGAGGATCCTCGAGCGGAACAGCAGGCAGCTGGGACCGTGGCTGATGGTGAAACAGTCGACGATGACCGCAATGGAACCAGTGGTGAGGAGGAGACGGATGAGACCGAAGACGGGGCAGAGTCGGAGCCACGCATCCGACGCACCTACCTCCGAATCGACGGCATGCACTCGGCCACCGACGAGGCCTACCTCGAGTCCGTCGCCGACGACCTCCCCGGCGTCGTCGAGGCCGAAGCCAGCCACGTCACCGAATCGATCCGCGTCGATCACGACGAAACCCGGGCCACCCCACTCGAGGTCCGAGACGAACTGACGCAGATGGGGTTCACCGCCTATCTCCGTGAGGACTCCTCGGCAACCCCGGATGCGATGGCCGGCCCTTCACGACGATCACGGGAGATGTCGGGGCTCAGAAAGCGACGCTCGGACGATATGCTCGAGGTGCGGTACATCCTCGGCGTCGTCTTCGGCTCGTTTCTGCTCGTCCCGTACGTCACGATTCTGTACCCGGCCTACCTCGCGATGTTGTTTCCCGAGGGCCCCCTCCAATCGTTCGGGGAGTTGTTCACCGACAGCGGCGTCCTCTTTTTACGCCTCTATTTCGTCATGACGGGGATCGTCCTCTACATTACGGGGAAACCGCTTCTCCGCGGGGCGTACATCAGTCTCAAGATGCGCCGCCCGTCGATCGACCTGTTGGCGTCGATCGCCATCGTCAGCGCCTTCGGCTACAGCACCGTCACCGTCATGGTCGCCGGCACGGACGTCTACTTCGATCTGGTCATCGCCATCGCTGCGCTCGTCATGGGGGCGATCCTGTACGAATCATGGGTCAAAGAGCGCGGGCTCGAGAAGTTGACCGAACTCACGATCTCACAGGTGGATACGGCTCGGCGATACGACGACGGCACGACCACGGAGGTCGACGTCGAGGACCTCGAGCCTGGGGAAACCGTGCTCGTCAGAGCCGGTGAACGCGTGCCGATCGACGGCACCCTCGCCGAAGGCTCCTGTACCGTCGACGAGGCGATCATGACCGGTGAATCCATCCCAATCAGGAAAACGACCGGCGACGACCTCATCGGCGGCTCCATCGTCACCAGTGGTGCGGCCGTTGTCGACGTTGGCGAGGAACCGGCGAGCAGCCTCGAGCGCCTGACCGAGACGGTCTGGAACCTCCAGAGTTCGACACACGGCGATCACCGCCACACGGACGCCCTCGCCAGTCGAACCCTCCCGCTCCTCGCTGGGGTCTCGGTACTTGCTGCCCTCGGTGGGACAATGCTCGGCGGGGGGCCAACCGCCGGCCTCCTCGCGTTTTTCGCCACCTGGTTCGTCGCCGCCCCCTGGATGATCGGTCTCTCGACGCCGTTGACGACGGCCTCGAACATTGAAGCCGCCCTCGAGCGAGGGATCGTGATCTTCGACGAGACGGTCTTCGCCCGGATTCGGTCCATCGATACCGTCGTCTTCGACAAAACGGGCACGCTCACCGAGGGAACCATGACCGTGCTCGAGGCCGATGCACCCGAGGACGTCCTCGAAGCGGTCGCCGCAATCGAAGCCCGTGCGGCCCATCCCGTCGGGGATGCGATCGCCACCGCCTTCGGTCCGGAGGCCTCGTCACCGGCCGCGAAAGACGTGCGGTTCGACGGCGGTGTTGCCGATGACACCCCGATCGAGAGTCCGGCAGCTACGGAGGGGACATCCGTGTCGGCCTTCGAGAGCTACGACAACGGCGTCGGCGGGACCGTCGGCGGTGACACGTACCTGATCGGCCACCCGGATCTCTTCGTCACGGAGGGATGGTCGATCGACGACGACCTCCTCGAGCGACTCGAGGAAGCCCGTGGCTTCGGTCGGTTGCCGGTGGCCGTCGGTCGCAACGGCAGTGCCGTTGGCCTGATCGTCGTCGGTGATGACGTTCGTGAGGGCTGGGAAGAGACTCTCACCGAACTGGCCAGCCGCGACCTCGGGGTCATGGTCGTCACCGGCGACGATGCCTCCGCGACCGAACGGTTCCTCGAGCATCCGGCTGTGAGTCAAGCCATCCCCAACGTCTCACCCGCCGGCAAGGTTGCCGCGATCCGCCACCTCGAGCGTGATCGAAACGTCGCCATGGTCGGTGACGGGACGAACGACGCCCCGGCATTGGCCGAGGCGACCCTCGGCGTATCACTCGGGGGCGGGACTGACCTCGCCTCGGACGCGGCGGATCTGGCACTCGCCGAGGACGACCTCGAGTCACTCTTGACGACGTTCGACGTCGCGGCAGCGGCCACCGAACGAGTCGAGCAAAACGATCGGCTAGCGCTCCTCTACAACGCCATCGTGATTCCCATTGCCATCGTGGGTCTGCTCAACCCGGTATTCACTATCGCTGCCGTCACCATTGGCGCACTGGCCATCGCGTTTAACGCGTTCCGCCCGTTGTTGTAGCACTTCGTCGCGGCTATCACGCGTTGTGTTTTCAATCTGATTCGTTCCCGAGAGACACAGCCCGCTCGAAACTCGACGATTCGCCGCTCTCGCGCAAACCTGGTTCGGGACTGTTACTTTTCCAAAGTTTAATGCCGAACGGATTTGTATGATACTGAACGAGTATATGACAGAGAGTACGGCCGATGAAAAAGCAGGGGAGGGGGACCCCGATGCCAGCCCGAGCATGGACGACCTGTTCGGCGATATCGAGTCGGATCCGCTCGAGGGGACAGGCCGGGAGGCTGACAGTGAGAGCGAGGCCGATGGCGACGGGGATACATCGGCCGTCGAAGACGTGACTGCCGCCGACGTCTTCGGGCAGTTACAGGCGGAAGTCGACGACGAGAGTGGGATGGACGACGTGCTCGAGGACGAGAGTCCGGAAGCCATCATTGCGAGTGCGGACGAGCCGGATTCGCCATCCGAAGACACGATCGACGAGGACCTGGTAGACGAATCGGCACTGGATTCGTTGCTGTTGACCGGGCGCACCAAAGAGGACACGTTTCTCTGGGTCGACGATCCGGACGCAGATGGGGAAGACTCCGGTGGGGCGACGGAGACCGGCGCTGGAGTGGCGACTGCCAGGGGCAAGCCAGCGGAGGATCACGAATCGGCGGCGGATGTCGATTCCGCGACTCCGGCCCAAGCCGAATCTGGATCCGATTCCGAATCAGGGTTCGAATTCGATCCCGAACCCCAACCCAGTGCCGAGAGTGATGCTGCTCCAGCGTCGGCTAGCGAATCCCCCTCGGAGACGAACACACAAACGGAGACGCCAGCCACCTCGAGCGACACTGGATCCCAACCAGCTTCGGAACCGTCCACGCCCGACGAACAGGAGACGATAGCGACCGAAGAGACAACAGACACCGACACCACCCCCACTGACGAAGCCGCCGCCGAAGGAAGTGCCACTGCGGAAGCCGACTCGGCGGCCGACGCCTCGAGTGAGGCCACTGAAGCGACCGAATCGGCGGCGACGGATGAAGACCTGTCTACAACGGGCGCTGATTCGTCTACCGACACGGATACTGCCAGGGCAGCGTACTCGCTCGAGGCGAGTACTGAAGCGGAGCCAACGGAGCTCGTCGTTTCCGACCTCGAGCAAGAATCGACCGAGCTACAGACGACAGACGAGGACAAACAGGGCTTTTTCGCCTGGCTACGCAGCAAACTCCCGTTCTAGGGACGGCGTACGCTGCTGGTCGTCGCTGCTGATTACACACGATCTTTTTTGCTTCGTCGGGAACAAAACGCGGAATCGTTTTTTCGATTGCACTCCAACGTCCTGTATGGACGACGAACTCGAGCGAATCCGTGAGCAAAAGCGGGCCGAACTGAGAGCACGTGCAGCCGGCACCGCTGAGCAGGCGTCGGAGGGGACGTCACAGACCCCAAATGAGCCCATCGCCATCACGAGCGAGTCCCACTTCCAGCAGGTTCTCACCCAACACGACCGGGTGCTCGTCGACTTCTACGCCGACTGGTGTGGCCCCTGTCAGATGCTCGCACCGGTACTTGATCGGCTCGCCGCTGAGACCGATGGCACCATCGCGAAGGTAGATACGGAGGCCCTCCCGCAACTGGCACAGCAATTCGGTGTGCGGGGATTACCAACACTCGTGCTGTTCACCGGTGGGACACCGGCGGAACGACTCGTCGGCATGCAAGACGAGGCGACGCTCCGGGGCGTCCTCGAGCCCTAAGGTTGGAGTGACGAGCGGGCATTTCAGTGGAGTCTCCCGATCGTTGGGGACTACTGGCGGCGAGACACAGCCTCGCCAGGCGAGCGGCGGAGGTGAACGCCGCGTTCGCCCTCGAGACCGGGCCACGTGTCCGACACGACTTTGGCCTTCCTTTTCGTAGGCACGGGTATGACTGATAGCGACGATACACAGGCCGCAGCCGGCACGGCCGAAGGGCAGGGTCCCGTCGAGATTGCTCCGGACCTGGCTCGCCACCTCGAGAACAAACGCGAGGAGTTATTCGAGAAGTTCGAGATCCGCGACGAGTTCCCGGCGGCCGTCATGGAGGAAGCCGAGGAGTTAACCAGCGACGTCCAGGGGGATATCGACGCCGAAATCGACGACAGAGAGGACCTCAGACACCTGACGACGTGGACGATCGACCCGATCGATGCCCAGGACTTCGACGACGCAGTCTCGATCGAAGAGCGTGAGGAGGAGTACGTCCTCTGGGTGCACATTGCCGACGTGACCCACTACGTCCACCCCGAGTCGGCGATGTGGGCCGAGGCCGTCGAGCGAGGGAACACGGTGTATCTGCCAGCGTACACCATCCATATGCTGCCCCCGATTCTCGCCGAATCGGTGTGCTCGCTCGTTCCCAACGAGGAGCGCTTCGCCCACACCGTCGAGATGCATCTGGATAAAGAAACCCTGAGCTACGAGAGTATCGACATTTACAAATCGGTGATCGAATCCGACGAACGGCTCACCTACGCCCAGGCTGAAAAACGACTGGACGACCCCGACGCCCCACTCCACGAGGAAAACAGCCTCGTCTTCGAGGTCGCCAACCGGATGCACGAGATCAGAAAAGCGGATGGCTCACTCGTCCTCAATCCGAGTCGGGACCGGGCGCATACGATCATCGAGGAGTGTATGTTGAAAGCGAACAAGGCCGTCACCCACGAGCTGATGTGGTCACGTGGGGTCGAGGCCATGTATCGCGTCCATCCCCAGCCGACACCCGACGAGTGGTCGAAAGCCCTCCAGGAGATTCAGGAACTCGATGGCGTCTCGATCCCCGGCGATACCTGGGACGAACCACGAAAAGCGGTGAACGCGACGCTCGAGGAAGCACCCGGTCGGCAACTCGATAAGATTCAGTGGGCGGTGATGAAAGTGATGCCACGGGCGAAGTACATGAACGATCCGTTCGGGGGCCATCACGCCCTGAACTTCGAAATCTATGGGCACTTCACCAGCCCAATTCGACGGCTGTCGGATCTGATCAATCACTGGATCGTCTACCAGAACGACGTACCTGAAAACCTCGTCGCACTCTGTGATCGAGCGAGCGAGAAACAGAAGGCTGCAGAGACCTGCGAGCGTGAGTACAAACAGTTCCTGCAGGAAGTCGGCTTAGACCCGATGGCCGTAAACAACCGCGGCATCGAGGTCGTCGACGAAGCTGAAGCGGATCAAACCGTTTGAGAGGACGGTCGTTGAGACCACTCTCCGCTACTTCCTCGAGCCGAAACCCGGTTCAGTACTCTCCATCGAGCGACTGTGCTGGCGGTTCTGCATCGATAATCTCCAGTGGCAGCTTCTCGCCGGCCCGATTGTAGACGGCAAACGAATCGGTCTCATCGGTCCAGGGTGGTACGGCGACGAAAATGACCTGCGCGAGGTCATCGTATCGCGTGACCCGTAACTCGCCGTTTGGGTGAGAGACGAACCGACCCTGGGTCTCTGCAGCCGGTGTCGAAAGCGTGACACCGAAAACATTGTTGACCGAGTTCCCCGGATCTGGCAAGAAGAAATCCGTGAATACGGGTGTATCCGGCGGGATACGGGGTGCGTCCTCGCCGCTGAGGTCGCCAGCATCAGTCACTGACAGCCCTGTTGTGACCGTCGACGGGGCAGCATCAGCCGCGAGTTCGAGCAGTACGTCGACTAACCCGCGTGTAATATAGACCACGGTTGCAATGCGCACGGGCTATATATATCGGTGTTCCCAGCATACGTTGGGTTTCCAGCAGATAGTGTTAGAACGGAAGAAGCTGACGAACCGCACCGGCGTAGGCCCTCGGGGTCCCTCGCCGTGCGTTCTCGAGCGTCTCTCGCAGGATAGTCGAGGCGTCGTCGTGGATTCCCGTGCCGTGTCCGACGAGAATCCGCTCGGGCTGGTAGCCGGCCAGGGTCGTCCGTGGTGGAGCGAGTCGACGCATCGGATGGACACCCAGCGGTTCATCTCCTGCCCGAAAGTACGACGCAGTTCCGACAGATTCGGGGACGATGAGCGTTCCATGCCCGGGATCATAGAGCCCGACTTCCTGCCAGAAGCGACTGTTTTTGATGACGAACGTTTCGAACCCGGTATCAGCCAGTTCGTCACCAAACCGCGTAACAGGAGCGCCGATTGATTCACTCACGCCGTCGAACCACTCAGGCAGATACACCGGCACGTCGTGTCGCTTCGCGACGGCACCGGCGTCCCGCTTGTGCCTGTCGAGCATCACGACGACGCCACGAACCGTCCCGAGTTCCTCGAGGAACGCATCGAGGCCATCGGCGTCAACTGGGTCGAATACCCAGACGTCACCGTCGATCTCGAGTGCGTGACTCGCACGTTCCATAGTCTCTTCAGGATGAGCGATCCAGCCGATGCCCCCGTCGAATCGGTCGATCGCCCGAAACTCTGTCGCCCGCTGGTCAATACGGAAACCCATACTATATGGTATGTACGCCATCCGTATAAACGACTCTCCGGCGGCAGCACTCGTCGGTCACGTCGATGAGCAACACCTTTCCACCAGCCAACGCTATCGTGGGTATGGAAGACGTTACCGTCGCCAGCGTCACCGACGTCGGACCGTCCACTGTTGCACTCGAACTCGAAACGCCGTCGGGGTTCGAGGCCCTGCCGGGACAATTCGTGCTACTGCGTGCACAGCCAGATGAGGCTGGGGAACCGGTCTCGCGGCACTATACCCTTTCTCGTCCACCCACCGACGGCACGTTCGAGATCACTGTCGGCGTCGACCCTGACGGGGAGCTCGCCCCCTGGCTCGCAACCCTCGAGGGGGGTGAGACTGTTGCCATCGACGGTCCCTACGGTGGGACGACCTACGAAGGAGGAAACGATGTCGTAGCGGTTGCCGGTGGCCCTGGCATTGGGCCGGCAGTGGCTATCGCGGAGGCCGCCCAAGGTGCGGGACACGGCGCGACAGTGATCTACGAGGACGACGAACCCGCACATCGAGACCGACTCGAGGCGCTCGAAGGCGAGGGGGCAACCATCACCCTGCTCGACGACGGTGCAGAGACACTCGATGATCACGTCGCCACCCATCTCGAGGATGGGCAGTTCTACGTCTTCGGGTTTGCCGGGTTCATCGAACGGGTGACGGCGGCACTCGAGGATGCTGGCGGTGATCCGGGGGACGCACTGATGGAGAACTTCGGCTGATCAGGCTGACTCGTTCAGGCTGACGTAGCGGTCCTGAAACGTCGACTGACAGGTCGGACAACAGAAGTGATAGAGGTTGCCGTCGATTCTGGTCGAGACGCCGTCGCTCGTGACGGTATTCGAACACTCATCGCAGGCGAGCGTGAGTTCGACCGACCCGATAGCCGGTGACCAGTGTCGACTGTCGAGGAGATGCACGCGATAGGTGTCGACAAGGTCGAGGTCGATAGCGTCACTGATCAACGCCCGAACGCGGTCTTGACGAACCGTCGCGACCACGAAGAGGCGACAGTCAGTCGTCATGAACACGTGCTCGACTTGCTCGAGGGCGGCGACGCGGTCGGCGATCCGATCGTCGACGGACGGGGCAACGGAGAGATCGATGAGCACTTCGGTTCCGTCGCTGACCGTCGAGCGGTCGATGTCGAGGGTAAAGCCGTCGATGACTCCCAATTCCTGGAGCCGTTCGACACGATCTGAGACGGTGGGCGGTGAGACGTTCACTTGCTCGGCGATGTCGCTGTATGGGCGTCTAGCATCGTCGACCAGGAGTCTGAGGATCTCGAGATCCGTTTCGTCCAGGGTGCGCATGGTAGGATGAAGTGAGTGGGCGCACATACATTTTTCGAGTTATTTCTGGTGTGATTATCCCAGACACCCCGAGATATTATTCCTTCCCGATGTGCTCGAGAGGTGGCTGTTCGAAGTCGCTGTCACACTCCCGACAGCGTACAACGGGAGTCCCCTCTATGGCGACAAAAGAAAGCGTCTCGTGAGCACAGTGTGGGCAGGCGAGCGCACGGTAGCGTCGACCACAGTCGGCGTTCGGGCAGGAAAAATAAACATCCCCTCCACCGCCTTCGAGCCGAAGCCTCGGTTCTACGCAGGCTGGACACGTCGCCGGCACTCTCACGTCTTCGGTTTCCTTCGGCGCGCCAAGAGCCACCATCTCGAGTGGTTCGTTCGTGTCGTTTCGACCCGAGTGAAACTCGCCCGGTGCGAACCGAATCGCTCCCTCGGCTGACACTCGGGCTGATCCCTCGAGCGTGTCGAACACGGCCGTTCCCTCGAGGATTACAAATATCTCCTCCTGATCCATGTGAGCGTGGAGACCGCCGGGGAGCGTTCCCCCAGGTGGAACGTGATAGCGGTTAGCCGCCAGATTCGACGTCTCGAGCGCTTCGGTGAACGTGTATCGTGTATACTGCTCAGACCCTGTCGGCTCCAAGTCATCGAACGTGACCGATCGCATAGGGTCTATTCTCAAAGCCGATAGAAAAACGCATGGACCAAGCATTAAGCACACCTGGTGAGTTGTCTTCGCCATGAGTGACGCTGATGGCACGTTCGAGTCGATACTGATCGCAACCGACGGCAGCGACCAGGCCAAACGGGCTCTCGAGCGAGCTATCGCGATGGCCGAACCCCTCGAGGCGACGGTCCACGTTCTTGCCGTAGTCGACACCGATCGGTCCCCAATGACGTTCGACGTCGAGACTGTCGGGGAACTCGAAGATGCCAAAGAGCGAGTCGTTGACGAGATCGTCGCCGCACACGATGATCACGCGGTCGAGGTTCGCGGCGCGGTTCGGCGAGGACGACCAGCACCCGAGATCGTTGCGTATGCCGAGGAGAACGCGATCGATGTGATCGTGGTTGGTCGGTCCGGTGAAACAGGCCTCGCTGAGACACTGCTGGGCAGTACGACTGACCGTGTGCTTCGCTCAGCGTCAGTTCCGGTCGTCGTCGTCCCCACGAGAAACGACGAAACCGGCTGAATCGAACGCGGACACTCGAGCAGGCGTCCGTGTCGCGATCCCGTCGGTGAGAACGAACCGGTTTTCGAGGCGTATTTCTCCGTGCCACCGTCACACCGCCAACTACCGACAGAGGTGTCCGACGCCACAAGCGATTTATGTGATCTAATTATATCTCATTACACCCTATGTCACAGGCTCCACTCGACCACGTGGCCGTCGACTACACCGACGGCGAGAACGAAGGTCCCGAGGACTACCCGCACATCCACGACAAAATCGAGAAAGCCATCGAGGTCACCAGGCAGGCACTCGAGCAGTACGAGAACCCCGCCGTCATGTGGACCGGTGGGAAGGACTCGACGCTCGTCCTCTACTTCGTGAAAGAAGTTGCCGACCGTTTTGACCTCGAGGTTCCGCCAGCGATCTTCATCGACCACTACCAGCACTTCGAGGAGATCCACGACTTCGTCGACCACTGGGCCGACGAGTGGGACCTCGAGGTCATCTACGCCCGAAACGAGGACATCGGAGAGTACGTCGAGGCGAACGACCTCGAGCCCGGCGACGACATCGAGATCGCCGATCTCTCTGAACATAACCGCCACCACGTCGAGCACATCCTCGAGTACGACGACGACACCTTCCCGTTCTTGCTCGACACCTACGCGGGCAATCACTTGCTGAAAACCGTCGCGCTCAACGATGCCCTCGAGGCATACGACGTCGATGGCGTCATCTCCGGCGTTCGGTGGGACGAACAGGAAGCACGGGCCGACGAGACGTTCTTCTCGCCGCGACACGATCCCGAGATCTACCCACCACACGACCGCGTCCAGCCAATTTTGCACTTCGAAGAGGCGGCCGTCTGGGAGGCCTTCTGGAACTTCGTCGTCCCCGATACCGTCGACGCGTTCCCGGACGACGGCTTCGTCCCCGAGAGCGCGGACGACCTGCCCGATGGCCTCGAGCCGTTCGAAACGCCCGTCTCGCCGAAGTACTGGGAGGGATTCCGGTCGCTGGGTAGCGAGATTAGCACCGAAAAGACCGAGGACGATCCCGCCTGGTTGCAGGACCTCGAGGGGACGACCGAACGAGCGGGTCGTGCCCAGGATAAAGAGGATCTGATGAAGCGGTTGCGGGATCTCGGCTACATGTAACCGCCCAACTACGGAGAGTTCAAGCGGTCGCCCGGTACTCGCCGTGTTTGACACCGATCGCGAGCATGATGCCCCCGAAGATGAGCATCGATGGGAGTACCATCATCATGATCGTCTGCGTCGTCATCGGTGCCATCGGGGTCACCTCGGGGAGGATATAGAGGGCACTCACGGCGAACACTTGAACCGCGGCGAACACGGCGATCGTTTTCGTTAAGTCGAGCGTCATAGGTCCCCTTTAGGAATCGACCGTCCTAATCATATCGGATTCGGGAGGCGACCGGACCGTCGCCGACCCACAGGTTCAACTCACTGGAGGACGCGTCACCGCACATGCCCGACTCCGTTAGCCCGTATCTGCACGCTCGAGCGACGAAAGCGCCGACTCTCTCGCCCGACGGCCACCTCGCCTTTCTCTCGAACACGACCGGAACCATGCAGGTCTGGACGCTCGAGGAACCCGGCCGATGGCCGACCCAGCGGACGTTTTACGACGAACGCGTCTCGTTCGTCGAGTGGTCACCGACGGGGGACTCATTGGTGTTCGGGAAAGACGCTGGGGCTGACGAGCACGACCAGCTGTTCGGTCTCGACCCAGCAACTGGCAGGATCGACCAACTGACCGACCGTCCCGACGCCATCCACACATGGGGTGGGTTTCATCCGGGTGGCGACCAGATCGCGTTTACCGCCAATCGTCGCGAGACGGCACACTTCGACGCTTACGTCATGGATCTCAAGGATGGAGAGCCACGGCTGATATCCGAGGGTGAGGGACGCATTTTCGTCAGCGGCTGGAGTCCAGACGGCACGGCGTTGCTCGCCGGTGAAGCCCACGCCAGTTCCGACTACGACCTGTACGCTATCGACGTGGCGACCGGCGAACGCACCCACCTGACCCCACACGAGGGCCACACGAAGTACCTGTTTCCAACGTTTGGGCCCGACGGCTCGAGCGTCTACTGTCTCAGTGACGCGGCCAGCGATCGCCTCGAGCTCGTGCGTATCGATCTCGAGAGCAAGTCACTCGAGCCGGTTTCGATGACCGTTCCGGACGGCACGGGCCACGAAGAGTGGAGCATCGACGGTTTCGCCCTCGACACCGACACTGGCCAGCTGTGTTTCACACGGAACGTCGACGGCTACTCGGCGCTCTTTGCGGGATCGTTCATCGGACCGACCGCGGCAGACGTTCGGGCTATCGACACGCCGACCGGCGTCATCGGTGACTTGACGATCGACACCGACGGCAAACACGCAGCGATGACCATCTCGGCGACGAACCTGAACTACTCGAGTTACGTCCTCGATCTCGAAACCCTCGAGGAGCCGACGCCGACCCTCGAGCGGTGGACGGAACCCTCACCCGGTGGCGTCCCGCTCGAGGCGTATCACGTTCCCGAGATTATCCGATACGAAACGTTCGACGGTCGAGAGATTCCGGCGTTCCTCTCGTTCCCGGATACCGTCGATCCAGCCGACGCCGAGACACCGGTTCCGGTCATCGTCGATATCCACGGTGGACCACACGCCCAACGTCGCCCATCCTGGCGGAACCGGCCCATTCGGCAGTACTTCCTCGATCAGGGCTACGCGCTGTTCGAGCCGAACGTCCGTGGCTCGTCGGGCTATGGTGCCGAATACGCCGCCCTCGACGACGTCGAAAAGCGCATGGACTCGGTCAGAGACGTTGCCGCGGGCGTCGACTGGCTCGCGGACCATCCCGCCATCGAGGAGACGTCGGTCGTCTGCTACGGCCGCTCTTACGGCGGGTTCATGGTCCTCGCGTGTATCACCGAGTATCCCGACCTGTGGGCCGCCGCCGTCGACTTCGTGGGGATCGCCAACTGGGTGACCTTCCTCGAGAACACGGGTGCGTACCGACGCCCCCACCGTGAAGCCGAATACGGCTCGCTCACCGATGATCGCGAGTTCCTCGAGTCTATCAGTCCGATCCATCAGGTCGACGCGATTCAGTGTCCGTTGTTCGTCCAACATGGGGCGAACGATCCCCGCGTCCCGGTCGAGGAAGCCCGCCAGATCGCCGAC
>LFFM01001981.1_pt1 | contig 13814 bp, 16 predicted proteins | sample 643131 | NCBI WGS metagenome assembly LFFM01 (sample SAMN03777445, study PRJNA286221) | soda lake metagenome | biome: soda lake; feature: Kulunda steppe; material: water; isolation source: sample Tc-Br brine of Tanatar trona crystallizer | place: Russia: Kulunda steppe | collected 2011-07
CCCGCCGATCGGCGGGAGCACCGACTGGCCCGCGTCGGCGGCCGCGGAGGTGACGCCGTTTGCCGCCCCGACCCGCTCCGGGTAGAGCTCGGCGAGCAAGGTGTAGCGGGCGACGGCGTACAGCGCGATCCCGGCGCCAAAGAGCGCGGTCGCGACGAACAGGACGGCCGTCGACCCCGCGGTGACGACGAGTCCCAGCGTCACAGCGGAGACGGCCGTGCTCCCGGCCAGGACGACACGCTCGCCGAACCGGTCGGCGAGCAGCCCACCGGGAAGCTGACCGAGGCCGTAGGCGAGAAAGAGGACGGTCAACAGGACGCCGGCGGTCGCCAGATCGAGGTCGTACGCCGCCCGGAGCTGTGGGAGCACCACCGGGTAGATCATCCGCACGCCGATCGAGAGAAACCAGCCCGCGGCGGCGGCGACGAGGATCGGGCCACGCCCCTCGCTCCAGAGCATCGCCCCCTCGTGTCTGATCGTCGTGAGCGTGGACACGCGTTCGAGTAGTCTCCGTCGGCGGCTTCTCCGCTCTCACGTATCAAGCTTCCGACTCCCGGCCCCCGGACAGCAGTGTCCAGCATTCGACGGGTAGATGGGCCCGAACGGCCGTGTACCGGTCGAAACCGGATCCGTGTCGACCTAACTATCAGATACAAACGTTATTGTTTCCCGTCCAGCTGGCTCCAAAGGGCCGACACGGCCACGCCTGACCCGACGTACGAAGCGTTTTGACCCCACGGCGTCGTCCTGGGGTATGGTACGAGACCACGACGAGTCGGCGATCCCGTCGGTGTACAACCTCGCCGAGGTGCCCGCGTTCCGCGATGAGCCGGGGATCAGACAGTCGGTGTTCCGTGGCAACGATCACCTGCTCGGCTTCTCGATCATCGGCCCTGAAAAGCCCGAGGCCGACCCCCACAGCCACCCCTACGAGCAGTCGAACCTGCTGATCGAGGGACGTCTCGAGTTTCTCGTCGACGGGGAGAGCGTCTTCCTCGAGCCGTACGACGCGCTGACGATCCCGCCGGGAGTTCCCCACACCTCCCGGCCGGTCGACGACGGCAGGGCGGTCCTGCTCGCGTTCTGGCCCCTGCGGGAGGACCGCCTCGAGGCGACGAGCTACCAGCGGGAGTTCTACGATACGGCCGGGGAGTGATCGGCACGGCCCGGAAGTGACCGACTCGCCTGCGGAGTGTTCGGCACGGCCCGGAAGTGACCGACTCGCCCAACCGGTAGCGTGATGGGGCGACCGGTCGAGAGGGCGGACATGGACGTCACCGTCTTCCCCTCTCGTGTGAGCGGGACGGCTCGGGCACCGCCGTCGAAGAGCTACAGCCACCGGGCGATTCTCGCGGCCGGCTACGCCGACGGTGCGACCGTCGAGAGACCCCTCTGGAGCGCCGACACCCGGGCGACGGCCCGGGCCGTGGAGCTGTTCGGCGGCACGGTCGACCGCGAGGAGGGCGACGACACCCTCACGGTCGAAGGGTTCGGGGGTCGCCCGGCGGTTCCGGCGGACGTGATCGACTGTGTGAACAGCGGGACGACGATGCGGCTCGTGACGGCGACGGCGGCACTTGCCGACGGAACGACGGTGCTCACCGGCGACGAGTCGCTGCGGAGTCGCCCCCAGGGACCCCTGCTCGAGGCGATCACTGACATCGGTGGGGAGGCCGCGAGTACCCGTGCCAACGGGCAGGCACCCCTGGTCGTCACGGGACCGATCGGAGGTGGACGGGTCGCTATCCCCGGTGACGTCTCCTCCCAGTACGTCACCGCCCTGTTGATGGCAGGTGCCGTCACCGACGAGGGGATCGAGATCGTCCTCGAGACTCCGCTCAAGTCCGCGCCGTACGTCGAGATCACCCTCGAGTTGCTCGCCGACTTCGGGATCGAGGCCGGGTCGACCGGCGAGGGATTCTCGGTCGAAGGTGGGCAGCGGTACGCCCCGGAGTGCGGAACGTACGCCGTCCCGGGCGATTTCTCCTCGATCTCCTATCTCGTCGCCGCGGGCGCTATCGCCGGCGAGGACGTCGTCGTCACGGGAGCCCGACCCAGCGCCCAGGGGGACGTGGCGATCCTCGAAGTCGTCGAGCGGATGGGCGCGGACCTCGAGTGGGACCGGGAGGCCGGCACCGTCGAGGTCGCCGCGGCGGCGCTCGAGGGCGTCGAGGTCGCGGTCGCGGACACGCCGGACCTGTTGCCGACGGTCGCCGTCCTCGGCGCGGTCGCCGACGGAGAGACGCGGATCGTCGACGCCGAGCACGTCCGGTACAAAGAGACCGACCGCGTGAGCGCGATGGCCGAGGAGCTCGGCCGGATGGGCGTCGAGACGACCGAGACGACCGACTCGCTGACGGTCCACGGCGGCGACTCCCGGCTCCGTGGGGCGACCATCGACGGCCGGGGGGACCACCGGATCGTCATGGCACTCGCGGTCGCCGCGCTCGCCGCCGACGAACCGACGACTATCGAGGGCGCCGAGCACGTCGACGTCTCCTTCCCGGGCTTTTTCGACGTCCTGGCCGGCCTCGGGGTCGACCTCCGGCGGGAGTGAGGACCCCCGGCGGGAGTGTGCCGCCGGTGGGCGCTGTCGTATCGGTGACGGTCACAGCGAGCGCGGTCGAATAGACGACGGTGGCAGGTGCCGTGATCGAATCGGCGAGCGGAAACGGAACCGACTGCTCAGCGGTACAGGGAGAGATACAGCATCCCGAAGCCGACGATGAAGGGGACGGTCTCGACGATGTAGAAGGCGACGTGTGGGGAGGACAGCTGTGAGGTTATCGTCGTGAACGCCACACCCATACTGAGGAAGGCAAAGCCGATGAACGCCGACTCGAGGCGTTTGGTCGGGCGCGCACGGTAGGACTGGAAGCTGATGACCGTCAGACCGAGCGCCAGGGCGAAGACGGTCATCCGCATGAACATGAGCAGGGCATCGAGCAGCTCGGTCATCCGAACCACCCCGCGACGAGCGCCCGCATCTTAGCGATCGGCACCGAGGTCGTCCCACAGCTGGGCGAACCGGTCGGGGAGGTTCTCTTCACGGAAGATCCGGACGTCGTACTCGTCGTCCTCGAGGGAGATGACCGTGCTGTTGAAGTTACACCGGTACTCGCTGTAGTGATTGCCGTCGTCGGCGACGAGCGTCCGCTCTTTGATCAGGTCGTGCTGTTTGAGGGTGTCGAGACGCCGGTAGATCGTCGGCTGTGAGAGCTCCAGCCGTTCGGTCAGGTCCTTGGCCGAACAGGGTTCGTGGCTGATCTCCGCCAGAACCGTCCGCGCCTTGTCGTCCCCGATAGTATCGAGAATCTCCTCGATGGGGGTCTCTTCGTCCATATCACCGTGATACCGAGCGGCCGGCAAAAGGTTTTCTCAAACGGAGATAACACCTTTATATACCTGTTATCGGCGACCGAGAGGCCTGTCGATAATATATGGTAATCGGGTGTATACGGGGTCGTATGGCAACGACGGACAACTCATTCAACGGGCTAACCGAGCGGTGTGAGGAGTGCGGTATGGACACCCTACACGAGGTCAACATCCAGATCGTGACCGAGTCGACCGACGGCGACAACACGCAGTTCTCCCGGGAGCCCTACCGCGTCCGGGAGTGTCAGCGCTGTGGTAACCGCGACCGTCAGCGGATGAACAACGCCTGATCGGCCGGCCTTCGGTGGGCGAGTCCGGCCGACCCGTTCTCGCGCGAACCGGCCTTCGACCGATTCCTCCGAGACCGCAAAACGCGACCGATCAGTCGTCGCCGTCCTCGTCGACGACGACGACCTCGCCGTCGACGACGTCGACGTTGATCAGCGTCTTGACGTGGTAGCCGGCGTCGTCGACCGCGTTCTCGCCACCGACTTTCTTGATCACGGCGACGGTGTCGACGACCTCCGCGCCGATCCCGTCGAGTGCCTCGAGGACGGCCGCCAAGGTGCCGCCTGTCGAGAGCACGTCGTCGAGCACGAGCACCCGCTCGTCGGCGCCGACGTCGTTTATGAACATCTCCGACTCCGAGTAGCCCGTCTCCTGGGCGATGGCGACCTCGCCGTCGAGGCCGTACTCGCGTTTGCGGATCACGGTGAGGGGGATGTCGGTCATCAGCGAGACGGCCGTCGAGATGTGGATCCCCATCGCTGCGGGGGTGACGATCCGGTCGACCTCCCGGAGCTCGGCCTTGCGGATGATCCCGATGACGATCTCCCGGAGCAGCCCCGGATCCAGCATCGGGACGCCGTCGCTGATCGGGTGAACGAAGTACTGGTAGTCGCCTTTCTCGACGATCGGCGCCTCGAGCAACGACGCTTTCAGCTGATCCATGTCGCCCGTGGGAAGGTGACCGAGTAAAACCTGACGAAAGCCGCCGGTCCGCCCGACGGGAGTCGTCGTTCGCCGTCGACGACGCGGCTCCGACGGCACGGTTCCGACGGACAACGACAGCTAGTTGTCCGGTGGCCGTCATCGCCCCTCTATGGAGGCGGCACTCATCGTCCTCGACGGCTGGGGGATCGGCGAGCACGACCGCAGGGATGCGGTGAGAGCCGCCCAGACGCGCGTCTTCGACCGGCTGTGGCGGGAGGGAGCTTCGGGACGGCTCGCGGTCACCGGCCGACGGGTCGGCCTGCCCGACGGGCAGATCGGCAACAGCGAGGTCGGCCACCTGACCATCGGCGCCGGCCGGGTCGTCGACCAGGCGTACACGCGTCTCTCCGATGCGATCGCCGACGGCTCGTTCCGGGAGAACGGGGCGATCGCGTCGGCGTTCGACCACGTCGCGGAGACGGGGGGCCGTCTGCACCTCCTCGGGCTGGTCAGCGACGGCGGCGTCCACGCCGACCACGACCACCTCCACGCGTTGATCGGGATGGCCGCCGATCGCGGGATCGAGGCCGTTACCCACGCGTTCACCGACGGCCGGGACACGCCGCCGACCGCGGGCGCGGGATACCTCGCCACGCTCGAGGACGTCGTCGCGGCGGCGGGCACCGGCGACGTCGCGACCGTCTGTGGCCGGTACTACGCGATGGACCGCGACGGCAACTGGGAGCGGACGAAACGCGCCTACGACGCGATCGTCCGCCGGGAGGCCGACCACGTCGCCGGCTCCGCCGTCGGGGCCGTCGAGGCCGCTTACGACCGCGGGGAGACCGACGAGTTCGTCGAGCCGACGCTGGTGGTGCCGGCAGAGCCCGACCCGTGGGAACCACTGACCGGGGACGACGCCGTCGTCTGGTTCAACTTCCGGGCGGATCGGGCCCGCCAGCTGACCCGGATGCTCGCCGACGTCCGACCGGAGTGGTCCGTCGAGACCGAGCCGCCGTCGGTCCCGGTCGTGACGATGACCGAGTACGACCGGACGTTCGATCTACCCGTGGCCGTCCCGCCGATCGAGCCGAGAAACGTCCTCGGGGAGGTCCTCGCCGACGCCGGCTACAGCCAGCTACGGATCGCCGAGTCCGAAAAGTACGCCCACGTCACCTACTTCTTGAACGGCGGCCGGGAGGTCGAGTTCGACGGTGAGATCCGCGAGATCGTGCCGAGCCCGGACGTCCCGACCTACGATCTGGCTCCGGAGATGAGCGCAGCCGAGGTCACCGACTCGGCGATCCGGATCCTCGCGGCTGACGATCCCGACGTGCTCGTCTGCAACTACGCCAACCCCGACATGGTCGGCCACACGGGCGAGTACGGGGCCGCGATCGAGGCCGTCGAGGCCGTCGACATGGAGCTGGGCCGGCTGCTCGCGGCGCTTTCGGACGCCGACGCCCACGCGCTCGTCACCGCCGACCACGGCAACGCCGACGACATGGGGACGGCGAGCGATCCACACACGGCCCACACCGACGCCGACGTCCCCGTCGTCTACCGCGCGCCCGACGGCACGGACGGCGGCCGGCGGATCCGCGATGGAGGTGGGCTCGCCGATATCGCCCCGACGCTGCTCGAGCTGGTCGGCCTCGAACTGCCCCCGGAGATGACCGGGGCGTCCCTTCTGGAGTGACACTGCCGGCGTGGATCGTCGTCCCGTGGCCGGTGGACACTCGAACGGCGCCGGTGGCGAACCACGACCGACCGGATCAGACGTCCTCGAGGGCGTAGTAGACCCCGCCGAGGACGAGCCCGAAGACGGCGTGTCCGACGCCGCTCATCGGGTTGAAGTCGGGGACGGGCGGCGCCATCGGCCCCATCGCGCCCACCCAGGCCGGCATCACGAACGTCGCGAGGACGAGCCACAGGACGAGCCCGTAGACGAGCCCCGCGAGGAGCGTCCGCGTCGAGCCCGAGAGCCGGGCGAAGCCGACGACCGCGGCGAACACGACCCCGAGGACCGCCGAGTGGGCCATGTGGATGAGCCAGCCGAGTTCGCCGGCCGGCCCCTCGATCCCGTACATCACCGGGATCGCCATCTCCAAAACGTTCGTCATCATCGCCGTCATCAGCAGGCCGAAGACGACGCCGCCGGCGAGCCCGCCGGCCACGCCCGCCTTCCAGTTTCCGGGTAGCCCGTCCGTCTCGACTCCGTCGGTAGTCCGCGTTTCGGTCGACATACAGTGGCCACGTCGATTCCCCACGTAGAGTCGGTATCCCGGCCGTGCGATCGACCCACACTTCCGCCGAGCCCTCGGTCTCCTGGCGCTCAGCTCTCACTTCCGCCGAGCCGTCCGTTTCCGCCGGTTCGGCCGATTTCCGGAGACGTGGGCCGTCGGGTATACGGACGTGGGCCGTCGGATAAGGATTCGCCCGTGTCAGGCCTCGACCGCCAGCCCGGCGACCTCGAGGGCCTCCTCGACCCCACAGTCGTCGTGGATCACGGCGGAGACGGCCCGGGCGATCGCCTCGGGATCGTCGTGCTGGAAGATCGACCGGCCCATCGAGACGCCGGCGCCGCCGGCGTCCATCGTCCCGCGGACCATCTCGACCGTCTCCCTGTCGGTGCCTTTCGAGCCGCCGGCGATCACGACCGGGAGCCGGGTGGAGTCGATCACGTGCTCGAAGCTCTCCGCGTCGCCGCTGTAGCCGGTCTTCACGAGGTCGGCGCCGGCCTCCTCGGCCAGCCGAACGGCGTGACCGAGCGCCTCGGGATCGGTGCCGTCGACGCCGGGGCCACGCGCGTAGGCCATCGCGAGCACGGGAATGCCGTACCGGCCGGCGTCGGCGGTCAGCGCGGCCAGATCCTCGAGCTGGCCCGGTTCGTACGTCGAGCCGACGTTTATGTGCAAGGAGACGGCGTCGGCGCCGGCGCGGATCGCCTCCTCGACCGTACAGGTCATCCGCTTGTCGTTCTCGTCGGGGCCGATCGTCGTCGAGGCGTTGACGTGGACGATGTAGCCCTTGCCGTTTTTGTTCGGGTGGACCCGGGGGGCGATCCCCTTCTGTGTGAGGACGGCGTCGGCCCCGCCGCGTGTCACTCCGTCGATCGTCGATTCGATGTCTTTGAGTCCCGTGACCGCCCCCATCGTGATCCCGTGGTCCATCGGGACGACGAGGTAGCGGCCGTCGGTTCCGATCCGATCCAGACGTGCGTCGATTCCGGTGTTCGCGGTCATATGCGAGGTAGTAGCAAGCTCCCTATTAAGGCTGTTCCGCTTCGGGCTCGGACGCTCCCCGGAGCGCGCCGCGTTTCAGCTCGGTGGCACGCTCTTCCAGGATCGCCGCAGTCTCCGCGGCCGGCCGTCCCTCCTCGACGCCCTCGGCGACGACGTCGACGAGAGCGCTGCCGACGATCACCCCGTCGGCGCCGGCACGGACGATCCGTTCGGCGTGGTCGCCGGTCTTGATGCCGAAGCCGACGGCTTTGGGGACGTCCCAGTCGTCGATCCGTTCGAGACTCGACTCGGTCCGGTCGGAGACCTCCTCGCGGGCGCCGGTCGTCCCCAGCCGAGCCTGGACGTAGACGTATCCTGAGACCCGCTCGCGGGTCCGCTCCAGGCGCTCCCCGCGGGTGGTCGGCGCGACGATGAAGATCAGATCGAGGCCGAACTCGTCACACGCCGCCCGCAGCGGGCCCGCCTCCTCGGCCGGCAGGTCCGGCACGACGAAGCCGGCGATGCCGGCCTCGGCGGCTCGCTCGACGAACGGCCGGGACCCCTCCTCGGCGCCGTACTGGTAGAGCAGGTTGTAGTAGGTCATACAGACCAGTGGCACGTCGACGTCGAGCTCCTCGACGAACGCGAAAAAGCGCTCGGGGCTCATCCCCGCCTCCAGGGATCTGACGATCGCACTCTGGATCGTCGGCCCTTCGGCGATCGGCTCGGAAAACGGGAGCCCGAGTTCGATGACGTCCGCGCCGCCGCGGGCGAGCGCCTCGACGTACTGCAGGGAGGACTCGTAGTCGGGGTCGCCGGCGACGAGGTAGGGGACGAACGCCGGCCCGTCGGCGAACGCGGCCGCGAGCTCGTCGGCCGGCTCGGTCCCGTCCCCGGACGGCGGCGGGCTCATCGCAGCCCTCCGTCGAAGACGGACATCTCGGGTGCGGCCTCGATCCCCCGTCGGTCCGTCTCCTCGATCACCGTCTCCAGGTCCTTGTCGCCCCGCCCGGAGACGTTGACGATCACGACCTCCCCGAGCTCGTCGCCGGCCTCCTCGAGGTACGCGAACGCGTGGGCAGTTTCGAGTGCGGGGATGATCCCCTCGGACGTCGAGAACCGGTGGAACGCCTCCAGGGCCGCGTCGTCGTCGACGTTCACGGGAGTCACCCGTCCCTCGTCGACGAGGTAGGCGAGCTCCGGGCCGACGCCGGCGTAGTCGAGACCGGCGGAGACGCTGTGAGACTCCATGATCTGGCCGTCCGAGTCCTGGAGCAATCGCGTGCGGGCGCCGTGGAGGACGCCATCCGCGCCGGTCGACAGCGAGGCGGAGTTCGGCGCGACGCCGGCGTCCTCGTCGACCTCGAGGCTCGAGCCGCCGGCCTCGACGGCGAAAAGCGAGACGTCTTCGTCGGGGACGAACTCGTGGAACATCCCCATCGTGTTCGAGCCCCCGCCGGCACAGGCGACGACCGAGTCGGGGAGCCCGCCGGTCCGCTCGCGGATCTGTTCGCGGGCCTCCTCGCTGATGATCGCCTGGAAGTCACGGACCATCCGGGGGAACGGCGACGGACCGACGACGCTCCCGATCACGTAGTGGCTGTCTTCGACCGTCCGGGACCAGTCGCGCATCGTCTCCGAGATGGCCTCTTTGAGCGTTCCGCGACCGATGTCGACCGGGTTCACCTCGGCGCCGTTTATCCGCATCCGGAAGACGTTCGGCCGCTGGCGGTTGACGTCCGTCCGACCCATGTAGATCTCACAGGGCATCCCGAGGTGGGCCGCCGCCATCGCCGTCGCCGTCCCGTGTTGGCCCGCGCCGGTCTCGGCGATGATCCGCTCTTTGCCCATGTACTTCGCGAGCAGCACCTGCCCGAGGGCGTTGTTGAGCTTGTGAGCGCCGCCGTGGAGGAGATCCTCGCGTTTGAGGTACACCTCCCGACCGTACCGGTCGCTCAGCCGGTCGGCCCGACCGAGCGGCGTCGGCCGGCCGCCGAAATCCCGGATTCGCTCGCGGAACTCGTCGAGAAAGCCGTCCTCGTTGCCGAGGACGTACCGCTCGTAGGCGTCCTCTAGCTCCTCGAGCGCCGGCATCAGCGCCTCGGGAACGTACTGTCCACCGTACCGTCCGAACTGTGTGTCGCTCATGTGCGTGTCTCCGTTTCGGTCCGCGATCCGTCCGCCGTCTCCCCCGCCTCGACCAGCCGCCGCGTGTTCGTCTCGACGTCGCCGTCGCCGTCGTGGTTCATGATCGCACCCCCCACGAGCAGCCCGTCGGCGCCCGCGGCTCGCATCCGACGGGCGTCCGCGGGCCTCGTGATCCCGCTCTCGGCGAGCAGGGTCAGCCGGTCGGGCACCTCGGGGGCGATCCGCTCGAACGTCCCGAGATCGACCTCCAGCCGCGTGAGATCCCGGTTGTTCACCCCGACGAGCTCCGCGTCCGTCGCGAGTGCGGCAGCCAGCTCCTCGCGGTCGTGGACCTCGACCAGCGGCTGGAAGCCGCGATCGCGGGCGGCCGCCACGAGTCCCTCGAGGTCGTCGACGAACCTGGCGATCACCAGGACGGCGTCTGCCGCGACGACGTCTAGATGCTCCTCTCGGAGGAGAAAATCCTTCCGGAGGACGGGGACGTCGACGGCTTCACGGACCCGTTCGAGCGCCTCGGGGCTACCCCCGAACTGGGTCGGCTCGGTGAGCACCGAGATCGCTGCTGCACCGCCTGCGACCATCGCCTCGGCGAGGGCGACGGGGTCGTCCTCGCGGTGCCCGTCGCTCGTCGGACTCGTCGGCTTCACCTCCGCGATCAGCGGCATCCGGCCCGCGGCGGCCGCGTCGGCGAGCGCGTCGGGCAACGGTCGTGGATCGACGGAGACTCGTTCCCCGCCGGCTCTTTCCCGGGCGGCCTCGAGGATCGCGGCCACGGCGGGCGCGAGCTCCTGATCTGGGTCCATTATTGTACATTGACGTACTCATATGTACATAAGGCTTGCGCCATCCGACGAAGGTGTATTCAAGTCGGCGGCCCACGAGTCGGTCGGTATGGACACACAGACCGACGCCGGCATCTACGCGCGGGAGTCGGCGTACCTCGAACGGTTCGTCCAGGTGGGGGTCGCGAGCGGACGGGTGTTACGCGTCTCGTTTCCCGAACGGCCCGAGCCGGAGGCGAGCGAGGACCATCCGCTCCTCGACCGGCTCTTTACCTACCTCGACGGCGTCGAACCGGTCGGCTTCGAGGACGTGACGGTCGCGCTCACGTTGCCGACCGACCGGCGAGGAGTCCTCGAGGCGGTCCGGACGCTCCCCTACGGCGAGAGCGCCACCGTGAGCGGGGTCGCGGCGATGACCGCCGGACTCGACGCGGAGACCGAAGCGGACCTCGCCCTCGTCCGGAGCGCACTCGCAGAGAACCCGGCACCGATCCTGATCCCCGACCATCGCGTCCGGGACGGACCGAGCGCCGCCCCGCCGGCGGTCGAACAGCGCCTCCGCTCGCTCGAGGGTCTCTGAACGAAACTGCGGGCCGGCTCAGTCGACCCGGACGATTCGCGTCGAGCCGGTTCGGGGGTCGATGTGGACGTTCCAGGCGCCCGCTCGCGTCTCCGCGGGGACGATCCAGGTCCCGCGGGTCCGTCTGGGGGTCGCCGTGACGATCGATTCACAGCCGGCGTCGTCCAGCGCGTCGTAGGCCACGACGGCCGCCGACTCGCTTTCTGTCACGCGGTCTGGATCTCTCGAGGGGGTCAGACGGTCGAACATGTGTCGTGGTTCACTCCGTGTGTGGTTATCTCGCGGGTACGGTTCTCACGCGCCGGGAACGGCGTACGACACGTCGGGACGCCATCCACGACGCGTGGACGCGACGGCTCCACGGCGTGCGGGCGCGACGGTTTCGCGACGCCTGGACCGGCGACGATTCCGTGGCGTGAGGCCAGACGCCGATTCCGCGACGTGCAGGGGCTATCCCTTCTTGAACGTGACGCCAGCGCCGGTCTCGGGGTACTCCCAGACGACGTTGTCGTACGTGCAGGCGAACCGACAGCTCGAACACTCGAGGCAGTTCTCGTAGGCGATGTGGGGGACGCCGTCGTCCCCTTCCCGCCAGACGTTCGCCGGACACACCGAGACGCAATCGTTCGTCGTACACCGCGCACAGACGTCGGGCACCTTCACGTCCAGGTGGGAGTCACCCGCGTCGTCGTACTTGACGGTGTACAGTCGATCCTCCATCGAGTCGTTCGTGATCTGGGGTACGTCGGGTTCTGCGCTCATATCAGGTCACCACCTTGCGGTATCGCAGGGCCAGCTTCGCCAGCCCCCGCCAGCCGCCGAGGGCGTCGATTACGGCCCGTTTCGCACGGTTCGCGTGTTCTGCTTTCGGCTCTCTGTCCATCCGGAAGTACTCCGCGCCGGCGTCGGCGAACGCCGTCGGCATCGTCTCGAACAGCAGTTCGCGGTCCTCCTCGACGGTCTCCTGTAGCCAGGCGTACCGCTCTAGGTTCTTCACGACGAACGACTCCTCTAGGGCCCGACCGTAGGCCTCGAGGGCGTCGGCGTCGGTGCGACCGCGGGCGTTCGCGTCGGCGATCACCCTGCCGGCGTGGTAGCCGCTCTCGACGGCCATGTTCGTCCCCTCGAGGTGGACGCCGTTGTTGAGCACCAGCCCGGCGGCGTCGCCGACGATCACCGCGCCGTCGTGAGCCAGGTCGGGGACGCTCTCGGCGCCACCCTCGGGGATCGTCTTCGCGCTGTACTCGACCGTCCGCGCGTCCCGCAACAGCGGCGCGACCCGCGGGTGGGATTTGAACAGGTTCAGGGTCTCCTCGGGGGGCTGTTCGTTCACCGCGGCGTCCTCCAGCCGGTAGGCGACGCCGACGCTGACCGTGTCGCCGTTCGTGTAGATGAAGCCGCCGCCGAAGGCCTCGCCGACGGCTCCCTCCCCGAAGTAGTGATAGGAGACGCCGGCGTCGCCGAACAGGCGGAACCGGTTTTCGATCACGTTCTCCCCGTGGGGGAACTCGAGGACCTCCTTTGCCGCCACCGCGACGTTCTCGCGGGACTCGGTAGCTTTGAGGTTCGCCCCCTCGCCGACCAGCGAGTTCGCCCCCTCCGCGAGGACGACGTACGGCGCCTCGATCTCGCCGTCCGGACGGTCGGTTTCGACGCCGACGATCTCCCGGCCTTCCCGGAGCAGCCCCGTCACCGTCGTCTCGGTGACGAGCGTCGCGCCGGCCTCGACCGCCTGCTCGGCGAACCACTCGTCGAACTCGCCGCGAAACACCGTGTAGGAGTCGTTGTGAGGCTCCCGGCGCCACTCGCCGGGGCTGATCGAGATGGCGGTCTCGTCGTCGTGGCTCAGCATACTGAACCGCTTCTCGGCGATGTATCGTTCCAGGGGAGCGTCCTCGAGGTCGACCAGCTCACGGATCGTCGGCGTATAGAGGACGCCGCCGAAGACGTTTTTCGCTCCCGGGGAGGAGCCACGCTCGATCAACAGGACCTCGAGGTCCCGCTCGGCCATCGTCAGCGCGGCGGCGCTGCCGGCCAGCCCCGCGCCGACGACGACGGCGTCGAACTCGCCGTCGTAGTTCGGGGCTTCGAGCACCTCCTCGTCCACACGCTCGAGTATCGCGCTCATGGGGTCACCTCCATGGGGTCGTGGTCGGCCAGTTTCTCCGCCAGCGCCGGACAGACCTCAGCGAAGTCGCCGACGTAGCCGTAGTCGGCGTGTTCGAAGATCGGCGCGTTCGGATCGTTGTTGATCGCGACGACGGTTCCGCTGTTGTTCATCCCCTCCAGATGCTGGATCGCGCCGCTGATGCCGACGGCGACGTACAGCTCCGGCCGGACGGTCTTGCCCGTCTGACCGACCTGTCGGGAGCCGTCGACCCAGCCCTCGTCGACCGCCGCGCGGCTCGCGGCGAGCTCGGCGTCGAGGGCCTCCGCGAGCTCGAGTGCGGGGCCGAGATCGCCCTCGACGCCGTGGCCGACGGCGACGATCCGCTCGGCTTCGGTGATGTCGGCGGTGTCGCCGACCTCCCGTTCGAGCACCTCGCTGATCGTGTCGGCCTCTTCGACGACGACTTCGGCGTGCTCGATCTCGCCGTCGCGGTCGGGGTCGGGTTCGGCGGCCTCGAAGACCCCGGGTCGGATCGTCGCCATCTGCGGGCGGTGGTCCTCACAGATGATCGTCGCGAGGATGTCCCCGCCGAAGGCGGGCCGGCGGGCCTGGAGGATTCCCTCCTCGTCGACGTCGATCTCGGTGACGTCGGCGGTGAG
>LFFM01001982.1_pt1 | contig 13810 bp, 10 predicted proteins | sample 643131 | NCBI WGS metagenome assembly LFFM01 (sample SAMN03777445, study PRJNA286221) | soda lake metagenome | biome: soda lake; feature: Kulunda steppe; material: water; isolation source: sample Tc-Br brine of Tanatar trona crystallizer | place: Russia: Kulunda steppe | collected 2011-07
CCCTGCAAGCAAGACGACCACGCTGGCGACGAATCCAGGTGGGAGGTCGACTGAACTGTCGAGACCTTCTGCGAGCGCTGCTTCGCCGGGGACGACGACGGCAGTCTCAACTGCGTCGACGAGTGGATTCCACGCTAAAATTGCCAGCGAGACGACCCCAACCCAGACGAGTATCCGGAGTGCCCAGACCGCTTTCCTTCGCGGTATCGAGTTGTGGTGGTCAACATCGGGAAAGATAGCACCCACGAACGTCGTCATCGCCGCGCCGACTGCGCCAGCAACCGCGAGCACAGGGGAGGCAAACGCTGCGAAGAGTCCGCCACCAACGGCGAGCGCCATCACGACCGCGCCGATTCGACCCCACCGCGAGTGGGTCGGATAGTTTGGCATACGTGCCGGTTGGATGCCAGCCGCTATATGTCTCGTGGATTATCGCGAAGCAGGAAATACAGCGCGAGCATCACACCGCCCAGGACGACCAGCGCACCGACGATGACGACTGGTTCCTGAATGAACACGACAGCAACGAGTGCAACGACGAGCGCAACTAGCCCGAGTCCGAGCACGAGAGCGGCGGGATTCTCGACGAGCGGCTCCGACTGTGGCTCTCGCGGCTGTGGCTGGGCGAGGGATTCGTCGACAGTCACCGACTCGGATTCGGGGTCTGGCTCGGTGAGTTCGATGTCTATCCACCGAGTCTCTGCGCCGTAGCCCGAGACCACCTTCAGCTTCCCGAGCGTCGCCTGCTGGTTGAGTCTGCTTTCGTCGACACTCACACGGACGTAGCGTTCAGTGTCCCGCTCGACGTAGTGGTTACTCGCCTCAACCGAGGCGACCGTCGAGAGCGCATCGTCGAGGTGGAGGTGGACGCGGAGTGGTTCACCGTGGTTGATGAGCCGGATGTCGAACCCGCCGGCAGACGCGAACGATGTCGGCACGTCCAGGGCGTGAAGCTCCTCCCTGTTGATGTGCACAGGTAACTCCTCTGTCACAGGTGAGTGTGAGAGGGGCTGATAGAAAAGTGTTCAGGGCCCAAAGCGCTCTGACCGCTGCTCTCACGCTGTTGCTTCTTCGCGCATGTCCGGCGGCAGCATGTTCGGAATGCCGTCTTCGATTGGATAGGTCTCACCACACTCCGTGCAGGTGATCGTCCCGGAGAGAATCTCCTCACCGTCGCGTTCGTCCACGTCAAGGTCGAGGTCGTGTTTGTCTAGTGGGCAGCACAGGATGTCCATCAACGTCTCCTTCATACGTGCGTACACACACGGCCGAGCAAAAGGAGTTGTGTTTATCGCATCACTCGAACGGGCGTTGTGTTTGCCGTGTCACTCGAACGGGTGTTCGAGAACGAGAGACTGCTCGCGGGCAGGACCGACACCGACGGCGTATATCGGCGTGTCAAGTTCGTCGCTGAGGTAGGCCAGATAGGTTCGTGCGTTCTCGGGGAGCGCGTCGTAGCCCTCTCGCGCTACCTCGTCCCAGTCGACGTCCGGCCAGCCGTCGAACGTCCGGTAGTTCGGCTCACACTGTGCCCAGCGCTCGGTCGTCGCCGGAACCGAGTATCGCGTTTCGCCGTCGAGCGTGTAGGAGTGGCCGACTTTCAACTCGTCGAGTCCCGCCAGCGTGTCGATGTGGTTGACTGCAAGCCCGGTGAACCCGCTGGCGCGTGCCGCGTGCCGGAGGATGGGCATATCGAGCCAGCCAACCCGACGCGGGCGACCAGTCACTGTGCCGTACTCGCCGCCTTCCTCGCGGATGAACTCGGCGAGTTCCTCCTCGACGGCGTCTCCGTCACCGTCGTAGCCAGGGGTGTCACCGACGACACCTGCCAGTTCGGTCGGCATCGGTCCGCTCCCGACGCGCGAGAGATACGCCTTGACGATGCCGACGACGTGACCATCTCCGACGACGGCCGGGCCGAGACCCGTGCCTGTGGCCGCGCCGCCTGCAGTCGGGTTCGACGACGTGACGTACGGGTAGTTACCGTGGTCGATGTCTATCATCGTCCCCTGTGCCCCCTCGAAGACGACGTTCGCTCCCTCGTCGAGTCGTGCTGCGAGAAACTCTCCCCCTTCGACGAGCATCTCTTCAGTTTCGAGTCGTTCGCCGTAGCCGCTGTACTCCTCGAAGAGTGCGTCGACGTCGAAAGCGGCTTCGTCGACGCTCACCCCGAAAACGTCCTCCACGACACGGCGCTTCTGGGGTACGACGTACTCCAGTCGCTCTCGCAACACGTCGGGTTCGGTCAGGTCACCGATACGGATACCACGGCGAGCGGCTTTGTCCTCGTACGTCGGGCCGATTCCGCGCCCGGTTGTGCCGACTTTCTGGTTACTCTCGCTTTTGGCATCCTCCTCGATGTTGTCGAGCGCGCGGTGATAGGGGAAGATAACGTGTGCACGCCGTGCAACTCGTACGTCGGGTTCGAGACCACGGTCGCGAACCGCATCGAGTTCGTCGAACAGCGTCCGTGGGTTGACGACGCAACCGTTGCCGAGAACACCGGTCTTGCCGCGAACGACGCCGCTTGGAACGAGCGAGAGTTTGTACTCCGTATCGTCGTGGACAACTGTGTGACCCGCGTTGTCACCGCCCTGATACCGGACGACGATGTCGGCAGATTCGCCGAACAGGTCGACGATTCCGCCCTTGCCCTCGTCTCCGAGCTGTGCGCCGACGATTGTTACGGTCATCATCGGCACATTCCCGCCACCCGGCTAAACCGATTACGGTCCTGCGCTGATAACTCACAAACACGTTACTGTCGGAACGATGGAGTCGCCGATTCCAAGGATTTATATCTACGTTGCTGCAACGTTACGCTAACACATCACAATCGAAGTCGATATCGTTCCATTCAATGGGTCTTAAAACCAGCTGTTGACCGCCTATTCCGTTCATTGGCGGAACAATCGGAAATCCGCTCACACGACAGCAACTTTTAAATGATGGCAATACTAGTTAACACATGCCATGATAGACAGACTGGAAAAAGAAGTCGATATGCTGGAACGTCATCTGCAGGTGCTGCGGATGGTAATCGAGAACGAGCCGATTGGAATCGTGAAGATGTCTAACGAGACAGGCTATCCCCACCACAAGGTCAGGTACTCGCTTCGAGTACTTGAGGAAGAGAACCTTATCGAGCCCTCCAGCCAGGGTGCGATTACGACCGAAGACACAGACGAATTCGTCGCCGAACTCGACGGGAAAGTCGACCACATCGTCGACAAACTGGACGGGATGAAAATCGAGAGCGCGCCCGAAGTAGAGTAGCAGCCTATATAGGGAGTATCGTACCTGTACAGCAATTCTCGCTGCGACGTACCGCGAGAAATCGATGATGACGTACGATAATCCCTAGAGTTCTGGAACTAACAGGGTGAAATTCCGGTTACGAGCTTCGACGAGGCAGAGGTGATAGCCGGTCTTCCGCGAGAGGTTGACGTAGCTCTTGCGCTTGTCCCGGCTGAACAGTCCGCCTTTCGTCGCGTCGTCTGCGGTTTCGAGCGCCGAGGGCTCGAAGAAGCTTCGGGTGACGAGAAACGCCCCCGCGAAGCCATCGTTCGTCTGGCCGACCCGTTCTGCCGAGCGCACGAGCTGTTCCATCATCGACTCGGTTGCGCCCTCGCGGGAGTCGTTGAGGTTCGCCACGATGAGGGGCTCGCCCATCCGGTTACGGAGAACGATGTCGAACGACTCCTGTGACCGCGTCTCCTGTCCATCCTCGGTGTAGACAACGTCGACTGTCCCGCTGAGATCAGCCCGGTCGATGACCGGTAACGCGTCGTAGAGGTCTCTGAGCGACTTCTCGTTGCCCGTCTCGCGTATCTCGAACAGAAGGTCACCGATAACCCACTCGACGAACTGGTACTCGAGCGTCGAGTCGAGGAACTCTGTGTACGTCTGACCGTTGACCGAAACCGAACTCTCGTCGAACTGTGTGTTCTTTTCGAGACGCAGGTTCTCTGAGACTTTCTCGCGGCGGTGGCTTCCACCGTGTGCTTTCTTCAGTGTCGCATCGCTTTTTGAGTTATACCGTGGGAAGATGTCCGTCTGAGCCAGCGCTGTCGCCCCGGCCATCCGTTGCTGGCCGTCGGTTGCCGCACCGAACTCCGCCTCCAGCCGGTCGAGTTCGTTCTCCAGACGCTCCACTTCCCTTGCCAGTTCGTCGCGTTCTCCTTCTGCGGTCTCTAGCTTCGCACGCACGTCTTCGTACTGTTTCGTCGTCCTGTCGAGTTCCGACTCCAGCCCCTCGATTTCGACCTCACGCGCCTGAAGCTGTGCCTGGAGTTCTTCGAGACGCGCAGTCTCTGCGGACGCTGTATGAGCGTCGGTCGTCTGTGCTCGCTCGTTGTCACTGTCGCTCTGGGTGTCGGCTTGCTGTGAGCGCGTGCTTGTGTGCCTCTCAGTGCTGTCGTTCGGGTCAGCCGTTCTGGCTGGGTCGATTGACGGAATCGCTCTGGTCTCGACATCAATCTCCTTGACCGACACAGTTCCTTTCCGAGCAGAGGTCTGGTCTGGGGGAGACTCAGTTGGTAACCGCTGTTCCTCCCGTTGTTGCCCGTCTCGTCCCAGTCTGTCTCGCTGCTCTCCACTACTCGTTGCTCGCTCGTCGACTCCCCGCTCACTTCTCGTCTCCTCAGACTGCTCGGTACGTGCTTCGGCGGTCTGCTCAGTTCCGGTCTCGACGGTCTGTTCGTGCTCCGTTGTGCCAGACTGCTCGGTACTTGCTTCGGCAGTCTGCTCAGTTCCGGTCTCGACGGATTGCTCGTTATCTCTCCGAGGCTCCGAAGTCTCGGAATCCGCTGTCTCTGACTCGTCTGCCTCCTCCGGTGGCAACTGTGTGCCCTCCGGCTGGTTCTCGTCCGTCGCTCGAGCGTCCTCAGTGTCGACTTCGCGTTCGTCACTCTCACTCACCGCAGTGGACCCTTTCGAAGAGTGACCATCGACAGCGGGAATTTCGACGGGTTCGATGTCTGCGGGCCGAACCTGATATATACCGACCTCGTTGTTTGCGGTTTCGAACGCCTCGTCGCCGTGGATGAGTCGGCCGGATTGACCGACGAACCCGACGCTCGTCGACTCTCCGGCGTGGTAGACGACGTAGTAATCCCCACTCAGCACGTTCTCTGCCAGTTCGATGTACCCGGTGAACCCGCCGTCGCTGAGCGTCGAATCGACCTCGGAGATGGCGGTCTTCTCGCTGTAGTACTGCGCCTGCACCTCGCCGTTCGCCTCCTGCATCACCGCCAGCAACGGGAGCCCGGGAGCTGGAGCCTCGTAGGCGGTCCCACTCCCGTCTTCGAAGTCTTCGAGCGAGCCGTGGCGAACGCCGACGACCGTCCCCCGGGTCATGTACAGCTCTGCACCACTTGCTCGAATCACACCCGAGAACTCCTCACTGGCAAACTCGTCCAGGGTGTGATAGCCGCCGGTAAACGACCGTGTGTCCCAGTCGTCGACGCGGTCGGCCACGCGTGTGCTCATTGTGTTTCACAACCCACAAGCGAAGTATATAGTTTGCGGCCACTGCCAGCCCGTGCGGCCACCATCTCTTGATACGTCTCTGTCATGCAACGCGTATCGTCTCCTGGTAGGAGCCGTAGTGGTCCTCGAAGACGCCCATTATCTCGCCCATCGTCGCGTACGCCTTGACCGCCTTGACGACGGGTCCGACGACGTTGTCTCCGTTGTGTATCGCCTTGTCGACGTCTTCGAGCGCACTTTCGACGCGCTCGTCGTCTCGCTCGGCTTTGACCGCCTCCAGACGGTCTAGCTGTCTGCGTTCGGTCTCTTCGTCCACGGTGAGGATATCTGGCTGTGTATCCTCCTCGATTTCGTAGGCGTTGACGCCGACAACCGTCTCCTCACCGCGCTCGACTCGTTCCTGGTACTCGTAGGCAGCGTCCTGAATCTCACGCTGGAAGTAGCCGTCTTCGATGCCGGTCAACACACCATCGCGCATCGACCCGTTGCCCATCTCGCGTATCTCTTCGATGTACGCCATCGCCTCCGCTTCGACCTCGTTTGTGAGCGACTCGATGGCGAACGAACCACCCAGCGGGTCGATGATATCGGCAGCTCCGGACTCATCCGCGAGTATCTGCTGTGTCCGCAGCGCGACCCGGACGGCCTCCTCGCTCGGGAGCGCAAGCGCCTCGTCATAGCTGTTCGTATGCAGACTCTGTGTCCCTCCAAGGATGGCCGCGAGTGCCTGTACCGTCACCCGGGAGATGTTGTTGAGTGGCTGCTGGGCGGTCAGCGACTGTCCCGCCGTCTGTGTGTGGAACTTCAGCATCCGGGCCTGGTCGGTTTCTGCGTCGTACCACTCTTTCATCACCCGCGCCCAGATGCGTCGGGACGCACGGAACTTGGCAACCTCCTCGAACAGCGTGTTGTGAGAGTTGAAGAAAAACGAGAGCGTCGGACCGAACTCGTCGACATCCATTCCACGGTCGATGCAGTCTTCGACGTAGGCCATCCCGTCGGCGAGCGTGAACGCCAGCTCCTGGACAGCGGTGGAGCCAGCCTCGCGGATGTGATACCCCGAGATGGACACCGGCTTGAACTTCGGCGTGTTCTCGACGGAGAACTCGATGATGTCGGTGACGATTCGCAACGACGGCTCTGGCGGGACGACCCACTCTTTCTGCGCGATGAACTCTTTGAACATGTCGTTCTGAAGCGTGCCTCGAATCTGTTCGCGCGGCACACCCTGCTGGTCAGCCAGCGCGATGTACATCGCGTAGATGACAACCGCACTCGGGTTGATGGTGAACGAGGTGGAGACGTCATCCAGACTGATGCCGTCGAAGAGAATCTCCATGTCGCGCAGCGTGTCGACAGCGACTCCCTCCTTGCCGATTTCACCCCGACTCATCCGGTGGTCGGAGTCGATACCCATGAGCGTCGGCATATCGAACGCCGTCGAGAGACCAGTCTGACCCTCCCTGATGAGGTAGTGGAACCGTTCGTTGGTCTCCTCAGCGGTACCGAAACCCGCGAACTGGCGCATCGTCCACGTCCGGCCGCGGTGCATCGTTGGGTACACCCCGCGGGTGAATGGCGCTTCACCGGGGAATCCGAGGTCCTCCTCGAACGTCAGGTCTGCAACATCATCGGGTGTGTACAGTCGGTCAACCTCCATATTGGAGACGGTTGCGAACCGGTCCTGTCGCTCACCGTAGGCGTCGAGAACCGGGTCGAGTCGCTCGCGCTCCCACTCGGCGGCCGACTCGCGGATTGTATCGAGTTCGTCCTCGTCGAACATACCACAGGGTACGCAACGCCACTGCAAGAAAATTCCGGATACCCGGGCGAGTGAGAGTCGCGTCGGAGTTCGTTTCCTATTGCTGTCGCAGTCGAACCGTCATCCACTGGCACCATCGTCAGGTGTGCGATCTTTCTTCACCCAAAATATATCATTCTTCTTCGGGAGGGGAAATCGTCTCGTATGCAGGCTCCTGTCTTGGTTCGACGTCGAACAGCCGTTCGTGAAGCGCGGAGAGTCCGTACACCAGTCCGACGAGTAACACGACCCCAGCGACGAGCAAGAGCCACGGTGTCACCTCGGTGAATCCCCAGACGAGCATGAGCACCGTCACCACCAGCGCAACAGTGACGGCGTAGTACAGTTGCGTCCGAACGTGGTCGATGAGGTCCGCACCGGTGAACGTCGACGAGAGGACGCTCGTGTCGGAGATTGGTGAGGAGTGGTCTCCGAAGATTGCGCCCGAGAACACCATCCCGACCATGACTGCGACGAGGTCGTGACTCCCGGCGAGATCCCAGGCGACAGGGATGGCAAGCGGTGTGACGATGGCCATCGTTCCCCACGAGGTTCCCGTCGTGAACGCGATGAACGCTGCAGTGAAAAACACCAGCACTGGCAGGAGTTCCGGTGTGACGAAATCCTCAACCACGCCAGCGACGTACTCTCCGGTTTCGAGCGTGCTGACGACCTCACCGAGCGACCAGGCGAGAACCAGAATCGTCACGGCGGTGAGCATGAGACCGAAGCCGTCGATTGTCGTATCGACGCTCTCCGACAACGAGAATACGCCGTAGACGTACGCGAGGATGTACGTCGAGAGCACCATCAGGAACGAGCCGATAACGAGTGCCAGTGCGTAGTCCGCCTCTTCGACTGCCGCTTGCACACCTGCTCCCTCGAAGAGACCACCGCTCCACAGCGCAGTCACGAGAATGCCGACCAGCAACACGAGTATCGGTCCCAGAAACGACGCCAGCCGCGGGTTGGCCGCATGTGGCTCACCCAGGTCGCCTGCGACGTCTTGCATCGGCCGTGCGTCGTCACGCGTCACCTTCCCCGTCGTCGCTGCGCGCTTTTCTGCAGTCAGCATCTCGCCGTAATCTCGGCGCGAGAGGACGATGATGGCGACCATGACAATCGCGAGAATCGAGTACATGTTGAACGGCCACGACTGGATGAAGACGCTGAACGACCCCGGAATCTCTTCCTCGGGCAGCCCAGTCTCTTCGTATCCAAGCTCTATCATCGAGAGCTGGAACGCGACCCACGACGAGATGCCGAGCGTTGCGACGGGCGCTGCTGTCGAATCGACGAGATAGGAGAGCTTTTCGCGTGAAATCCAGAGGTTATCCGAGATGTCCTTCATCGTGCTTCCCACCACTGCGGTGTTGGCGTAATCGTCGAAAAACAGTGCAATACCGAGCATCCACGTCATCACCCCGGCGCGTCGCTGAGTGTTGACGCGCTGGAGCGCCCAGTTCCGAATCGCGTAGGATCCGCCGAGTCGCCACATCATCGCAACCGCCGACCCGAGCAACAGCGTGAAAATGAGTATCTGGGCGTGGAACGGGTCGCCACCGAGAACGATAGCTCCTGCAATCCACTCGAACGTCTGGACGAGACCCAGACTTTCGGTGAAGATGATTGCGCCTGCCCAGACACCCAGAAACAGCGACAGGACTGCTTTGCGTGTCACAATCGCCAGTGCGATTGCGATCAGCGGTGGTACCACCGACAGCACGCCGAACTCAGACATACTACTCTTCTATCTCGATGTCAAGATAAAATTATGTATCGCATATTCGACGTTTGCACAGAGTATGGGACCGTTACAGCGAGGGCCCAACAGCCCGTTCCAACTGGAGCAGATAATGAGTATTGCGATTAGTTTCGTAACCACGTCACACATATAGGAATTATCGTACCTGTACAGAGATTCTCGCTGCGACGTACAGCGAGAAATCTATGACGACGTATGAGAATCCCTATACTGGTGTTTCACTACGTATCGCTGGCTTTTCGTTACAGCATGCAGGTACAGAGTGGCAATAATCACTATGAGATTGCTTCGTCCGTCAGTACTGGTCTTTGAGTCGAATCTTGTCGTCGGTAACCCGCATGACGTGTTCGTCTTGCAGAACGAAGTCTCCCTCGTCGACGTCCTCCCAGCCGAGTTTCGACTTGATGCTGTCGGTCAGCCCGGGGTCGGGGTCGACGTAGGCCATGTTGCCCGAGACGCCGCTGACGACGCCTATCTCTTCGCCGCTGGCGTTGATTACGTGCTTGCCTGTATCGTCGTTGGACAGGTTCGTTCGTGCCATTGCAACTCTCCCTCACTCCGGCGCAGGTATTGTTATACAGAGCCCCATCACGACTCTCAAAACGCTAAGTTCGTGTTACTCGACTATGAATCCCGATGCGAGTTCTTCGACTTCCTCCCGTGACAGTGGGTCGTCGACTGCATCAGGGAATCCGGTCTCACCGGTTAGCCTGCGCACGAATGAGGCGTGGCGCGCCTCGACGCTGTGAATTCCAAGCGCAGATGGCAGCAGGTCGTCGTCCTCGATGAACGGCGCAGCCCCCGCGTACGCGGAGACTCCAACGTCTTCGAGTTGAACCGCCGTCGTGAGGAACACCTCAGGCTCTTCCACAGCAGTACCGAAGTCGAACTCCGGCTCCTCACCCAGCTCGCCGTCGCGTTCTTCGATCGCCTCGGCCAGCGTGTCGGCGTGTGTCTCCTCGTGTTCCTGTATCGTCCGTAACTCCTCGTATGCGACCTCCGCCAGGTAGCTGTCCTCTTCGAGTGCCTCAACTTCGTTCAGCCCCTCCTCGCCGATGTTGTCCAGCCCCTGCTGATAGAACGCCGCCGTGAGCAGTTCCAGCCTCCGGGCGAAGGTGAGTACGTCTATGTCGTCCTCGAACTCGCTGTCGACCTCTTCAGGTTCGACAGTTTCGTCGTCTCCGTTCGTCCCGTCGTCTCCGTTCGTCTCGTCGTCCTGTTCAGCCACTGCAGGAGTGACGAGACCACCGCCAAGTGCAAGCCCACCGAGTGCGCCAGCGGACCCGGCGACGAACTGCCGCCGCGTGTTGTTGTACGAACTGTTCGTCGATTGTCTCTGCTTTTCGTCTGTGTTCACCACGGCCCTGATCAGGGCGAGGAGCCGATTTGTTACGAACAGCGTTGTTTCGGGTTCGGCTGGCTTACTGTGCGGTAAGCTCTCTCGTGTTGCGGCCAGATGACAGTTGTTCGCACGGGCTAGAGCACGTCCATCTCGGTCAGACGTTCCGGGAGATACGTCTCGGTGACGAAATCCAGGCCGCGGGCAGCGAGCGACTGCTGTTCGGATTTCTTCTCGATGTCGAGTTGCAGCTGTATCTGTTCGCGCCAGAACTCGGTCTGAAAGCGCGGGTCTTCGAGTTCAGATTCGAGCGCGTTGACGTCTGAGTCGCTCAGTGGGTCCGTCGGCAGGTCGTACTCGACGATATCCTCGGGCCGGATGCCGACGTACTCCGCCTGTGGGGTGGCCAGATACTTCGAGAGGTGAGCGCTCTTGATGGAGCCGTAGGCGACGGAGCCGTAGATGCGATAACTCCAGGGGTCGCCGTCGGTGAACACGAGAATCGGCAGGTCGAGTTCGTCGTGGAGGCGCTTGGTGAGACGGCGAGTCGCCCGTGCAGGTTGTCCTTTGAGGTGGACGACCAGCGCGTTGTAGTCCTCGTCGAAGCCGTTCTCGACGAGACGGTCGCGCATCCCGCCGGTCTCGACACACAGCACGAAATCTGCGTCGTTGTCGAGGAACTCGATGGTGTCGGGGTTGGTCGGAATCTGGTATCCTCCCTCGCCCACGTCCTCCTGACAGTGAATCTCGCGTTCGCCACGACGGGTCTGTTCGCGTATCAACAGCGGTCCCATCACGGTCGCGCCGGATTCCTCTGGGCGCATATGGAAGTCCTCGCGTGTGACGCCCGAGACGATTTCGAGGTCCTCGATGAGCTGGTTGGACTCGTCCTGGCTCGAAAACTGCGCCTCGTCGAGGTCCCACGACTCGGAGAGGTAATACAGCTCACGCAGCGTCGATGAGCGGTCCTCTTCGAGTTGGTGAGCGAGGAAGTCGATTGCGTACGTCGCCTTGAGGAGTTTCCGGGCACCACGGACGGATTTTGCGCTTCGGGTCGACGTTCGGTCGCCGTACACCCACACGTTGCTGGTCTCGTCGTACTGGATGTTGTTTTTCGTCCGTGTCGGGACTTCCATACTGGGAACGTCACCGTCGGCGAACTGGTCGTAGAACTGGGTTGCGAGGCTCAACAACTGACTCTGTGCGTCGGCGTTGTTTTTCGTACTCATGGGTTCAGGCGTCTATCGTCAGTTTCTCGTCTTCGATACCAGACACAGCGACGTCGCAGTCCGCGTCGGCGTCGAGCGTGTACTCGAGGACCGCCTCGTCGTCGCTGCTCACTGTTGTGTTCCACTTGATGAACCACTCGCCGTCCATCTCGACAACGTTCGCGCCGTTGACGTTCGACGGTTCCGCGCTCACGATGTCGGTCACGTCGAGTGCCGCGCTCGTGTCACTGTTGTTCTCGATGACGAGTCGAACCGTCTCGCCATTACGCTCGCGGACCACGAGTACGTCGTTCATGATTCGGGCCATCGTGTTGTCGATGTTGAGTGGCTCGCGTCCGGTGACCCGGCTGAGCTTTTCGGCCATCTCGGGCAGGATGGTGGCGAGCTGGTTCTGTTTCTCACGGCGCTGGCGCATCGACCGTCGTTTGTTCAGATAGCTCTTCAGCCCGCGGGCAGCCTCCCGGATGGCGAGTTCGATCTCGTCTTCGATTTCGGGCACGTTCGCCACCGCGTCTTTCGACTCGCTCGTGAACGGAACGTTCGTCGAGGCGACGTGAATCATAATCACGACGGGTCCGTTCGGGATGCCGCTGCCGCCGGGCTGGTCCAGCCCGTAGTTCCGCCAGTTGATACGCTTGACCACGTCCGTCGTGGCACACGCTCCACGCTGGTAGACGAGCGGGACGCGGTTCGCGAACCGGAGGACATCTACGTTGCCGCCGTCTTCGATGTCACCGCCGTAGGCGATTCCTGCCTCGACGATGAACGGGTCGCCGCCGTGAACTGATGCATCACGGGTCGCCGCTGCGAAGAAGTCGGCGTCGTACTCCTTGCCAAGTCCTTTTTGAATCAGCGACTCGGTGATTGGCGCAAGACAGTCTGTCGGGGGCGACATGATGTCGGCCGCCCGCATCGCCTCCAGCAGCGCCGAGGCGGTGTCACGGTCGTCGGCCACGTCGTGAATCCGTGGCGGGTCGTCTGGAACCCGGGCCGCCACGCCCCAGAGTTCGTCCACGATATTTTCACGGGCGGTCTCGCCGAACTTCGCCTCCTCGCGCTCTTCAGTCATGTCAGCCGCGCGGTCGACGTACTCCCGAAGGTCGTCTCGCCGCATCCGATGGCGCTCGCCGGGTTCGAACTTCGCGGCGAGTCGCTCAGAGAACGACTGAACAACCGCATCGTCTTTCCGTGTCGACGTGGCTGCGTCCACCAGCGCGTAGACATCCGAAACTCGCTCGGCCGTGATCGCCTCCCAGGCGGCTTCGACAGCGTTCTCACGAACCGTCGCACCGAAGGTCGTCCCGTACGCGACCTGTGTCTCGTCGCCGACTTCGTCTACAATCTCGACGACGTGGTGGTGTGCGATTCGCTCCTTGCTGTCGATAGCGTCTGCGACGTCCGAAGCGAAATCTGCGGTTGCCTCTGCGCCTTTGTTGGCGACGGCCTCGGCAACGACGTCCTCGACACTTGCTGTCTCGTGTTTCTGTGGCGGCCGCCAGGTCATCTCGCGGCCGAAGTGTCTGTCACGGAAGCCGTCGATGATGCTGTCGGCGGTTTTCGAACCGACGCGGGTGAACTCCTCCTGGAGGAAGCCCGAAACCGAGTACGAATCCGTCTGGTCGGCCATCTTGATGAGCGTCCCGAGTTCGACGCCGTGAGGGTGTGGACGAATCTCTTCGGTCTCGGCCGGAAGCTGGTCGGTGACGCGCTCGTATTTGAACTGTTTCTGTGGCTCTCGTAACTCGATTCTGGCGTGTGGATTGACGACTGCCGTGTGCGTGATGTAATCGTGAAGCTGCTGGCGAGCGCGCATGTTCGCTTCCATCTCCAGTTCGATGCGCGTTCCATGTGGGCGCTCCCACGTCGTCGTCTCAGCGAAGCTGATCTCTGGCTCGTTCGCCTCGGTGTCGACGATGACCTCGAAGTACTGCGCGTCGACGCTCCCCTGGGTCCGAGAGGTGATTTTGGCAGGCTTACCCGAAGTTAACTGAGAGTACAACACTGCAGCCGAAATCCCGATTCCCTGCTGGCCACGTGACTGCTCTCTAACATGGAATCGGGACCCATATAACAGCTTACCGAATATTTTTGGAATCTGTTCTTTCGTAATTCCTGGACCGTTGTCCTCAATGACGAGGCGGTAGTAATCTCCTTCATCCTGTACTTCGACGTAAATGTCTGGAAGA
>LFFM01001983.1_pt1 | contig 13809 bp, 10 predicted proteins | sample 643131 | NCBI WGS metagenome assembly LFFM01 (sample SAMN03777445, study PRJNA286221) | soda lake metagenome | biome: soda lake; feature: Kulunda steppe; material: water; isolation source: sample Tc-Br brine of Tanatar trona crystallizer | place: Russia: Kulunda steppe | collected 2011-07
CGATGAGCGCAGGACGGCCTTGGCCTCCGAGCATCATCGCCCAGAGCGCGACGGGGTAAGCCACGGGTGTAAACCCGTGAGGCTCAACGATGCGAACCGCATTCGTCGGAAATAGTCACCGCCGCCCCATTTGTTGGGGCCTCCCCGCTTACGATTTACCCCTACTCCGGCAATTCGAGGGCACCGGTCAATTTGGCGACGTGTTTGTGGTCGTCATCGTCGACGATCTCGATGGCCTCCAGACGTCGTCCCTGCTGGCGGACCGCCACTTTGCGCGGATGGGCAATCCGGTGCTCCAGGCCCTGGCAGACGATGGAAAATGCGTCGTCGTTCGGGTCGTACGACAGCCCCTCCAGTGGAAGATGATGGGCCTCGACCTGATGTCCCAGATCGAGACCACTGACCTCGATATCGACATTGGACGCCGGAAGTCCCCGGCTGGCCTGCTCAAAGTAGCGTTGCCAGTGATTTTTCTCGATGTGTTGTGTCGGCATTGGTGCACCTCCTTCGGGCGGTCATCCTGCTCCCGGCGCCCTCAGCCGTGAAGCCGCCGGGCCTACAGATTCACGCCAAACCTAGGCGCAATCCACAGCCGACCAAACGCCCACACCCGCCGGGGCGACCGTCATTCATCTTCGCCGTCCATCATGTGGTCATGTTCCTCCATCATCTCCATAATTTCCTCGCTGTGCTCCGCCATCTCGCCGTGGTGGTCGGCCACTTCCTCATGGAGTTCGGCGATGTCGTCGCGGTCGGCGTCGCGATTGAGATCGGCCATCTCCTCGTGCATACCGACCATTTCGTCGTGTTCGTCGGCGACCTGCTCGATGTGACTTCGGTCGCCCATCATATCGTTGTTGTAGTTGTCGTTGTAATCCTCGTCGCCCCCCGGATTCTCACCGCTGTCGTCGGACTCCGAGGAGCGGCGATCGCTTCGCTGGCGCTGCTCCATCCGGCGCTGATGATCCTCCATGATGCTGTGGCGTTCGTCGATGCGGGCCTCCATCAGCCGCATCTCGTCGACGAGTTCGGCGAGTTGCGGATCGAGTTCGTCGTCTTCGAGCTCCTGGTAAGCTTCATCGAGTTCGGCGTACAACTCCAATATCTCGCCGCGCATCTCGTTCATCTCACCGTGAAGATCGTGCATCCGGGCCATCTCTTCGTCCATCTGCTCATCGGCCTCCGGCTCGCCGTCCTGCTCGGGTTCGGTCTCCGGCTGCGGCCCCGGCTGCTCGATGACCGGATCGTCGGGTTGATCCGGCGTCGGCGAACAACCGAACACCACCATTCCCAGTGCCACGACCAATACGATAATACGTCGAATACCCATTCGCTCCCCCCTGTAGTTGCACAAAAAACGACCACATCTAAACGTGGCGACCGGCGGCGTCGCGTCAAATTCGCGCGTCACCACCGCCGGGGTTATCGCCGATCGACGCGATCGGTCCGCACCAGAAAACGCCCGTCAAATTCCATCGCCACCCCCGTGGCCTCCCAGCCGAGTTGATCGCGATCGTCGATGCGACCATCGACGGCGTGAATGTGAAGATGGGGCTCTGTGGTGTTACCCGAATTGCCGACGACTCCGACGGGGTCACCGACCTCGACGTCCTCACCGATATCGACCGCCCCACTCTCCTGTTGCAGATGGGCCATCACAACGGTGGCATCCACGTCGTCGCAATAAATACTGACGAAATTGCCCATCGGCCGGTCTTCGTCGAGGACCGTCGGCGGTAGATCGCGGCGTTCGGCCTCCACGTCGACGACCTCACCGGTGCACGGCGCGCGAAGCGTCGCCCCCCAAATTTGGTAGGCCTCCAAATCTTCGGGAAGAATCCACCGGGCGCGGATACCCAGGTTGTCGAGTTCGACAATATCCAGCGCGTAGCGCTGAGCGTCGACGCCTACGTGGTGATTGACGGCCTGGGTCGAACCGCCGTGGGCGACATAGAAGTGACCGCCGTCGAGGGGAAATTCCAATTCGACCGTCCGCTCCGGCGACTGCTGACCGTCGATAATCCCCATGATCCCGGAACCGAAAAAGACGACCAGCGCCACCGAAAACGCAACGCCCACCCAGGGCTTCCATCCGTATTGAGGAAGCCAGGGGAGATCGCTCCACTGCTTGAATAAAAACCAGCCCATCGCCCCCAGGCTCAGTGCCCAGAATACATAGGGCCAAAACCAGCCGACCCAGTGCCAGCCCGCCCCGCCGAGGTGTAGCATGGCCAAGAAACTGACAAAGACTGCCGTCGTGGCGATCCAGCGGATTCGATCCTGGTAGCGGCTAAAGCCAATCCAGCCGATAAATAACACCGGCAACATCAGGTGGATCCCCACCGTCAATCCCACGAACATGACATCCATTTGCAGCTCCTAGCACTCGGTGTTCACGACGCATTAGTGACGTCTGCTACTTCCGATGTGTACGCCAATCCCCGCTACTTTCAAACCCAGCACCCCGGACTTGCCCCACTGGTCCCCGGTCTACACAGACTCAAACGCCGCCTCCCACAACGGGAAAGCGGCGCTTGGATTCATCTCAATTCAGCGACCGGACCGGTCGCGAATAGTGATCACTCCACGGTGTATTCGTGGGGTCCGGAGGTATCGGGGATGTCATCTTCACCGAAGACATCCATGGTCGCCCAGCCGTCATAGGTTCCCGGATCTTGCGAAATTGGGAACGTGGTGACGGTAACCGACTCTCCGGGATCCAACTCCTCACCTTCTTCGAACTCATCACCAAAGGTGCCGGGTTCGGGAGCTTCGTCTTCATCCAGGAAGACATCGATGATGAAACTATCCGACGGATCCGGTCCGTGGTTGGTGACATCGACGTTGAACGTCACTTCTCCGTCTTCGTTATTGACCTCAATGTCGACATCCGTGATCTCGAATAGTGCACCTTCGTCGGGAAGGTCCGGACCAGTGTCGACCTCGACCTCGATGGGACCGGCGATATTATTGGAGCGGACCGGGTCATCAATCTCGCCAAAGGCATCAGCGTAGACCCAGGTGTTGTAGGTCCCGTCATCTAGATCCGTGACCGTACTACTGGCCACGAAGGATTCACCGACGTCCAGATTCTGGCCGTCGTCAAAATCGAACCCAAGATCTCCCTCTTCGGGAGCTTCATCCCGGTCGAGAAAGAATTCCACGTCGTAGGAGTCGGTGAGATCTTCGGGGCCATTGTTGGTAACGGTCACCGACCAGTCGAGTTCGTCGCCGTCGACGGTAACGTCGAAGTCACTGACCTCGAGGTCGCTTCCGGAGAAGTTCGCATCGAAGGTCGCCGAACTTCCATCGGGACAGGTAATCGTGGCTTCTCCGGCACTGACGTCGGGCTCGATCGTACAGGATTCGCCCACGCCACCGTCTCCACCTTCACCGTCTTCGCCGTCGCTAAATGTGACACTCGTTCCGTCATCACAGCTCAGCTCGTATTCGCCATCGCCGAGTTCGGAGACCGTGCAACTGGAACCATCTTCTCCGTCGGCTCCGTCTTCGCCATCTTCTCCGTCTTCGCCGTCTTCACCGTCGGCGCCATCTTGTCCGTCTTCACCGTCGGCGCCGTCGCTAAACGTCACGCTCGTTCCGTCGTCGCAGCTGAGCTCGTAGGTTCCATCGTCGTTGTCGGTGACCGAACAACTGGAGCCGTCTTCACCATCTTCGACGATGACCTCTGTTCCGTCATCACAACTGATGGTCGATGTGCCATCGCCGTTATCGGCGACCGAACAAGATGTTCCATCTTCGCCATCGGCGCCATCTACGCCATCTGTACCATCTTCGCCATCCTCGCCATCCTCCGAATGAGGTACCTCGGCACTCGAGCCGTCGGGGCAATCGATGAACGTCGCATCATCGCCCTCCTCAACGGTACATAAATTATCCTGGTCGACTTCACCTCCACCACAGCCTGCCAACAATCCCAATGACATCAATGAAATGATCAGGATTAGAAACGTGCGACAACGCATAAGTCGTCCTCTCTGCATTCGGGTTCACGAAACATAACAACGCGCGGCGTCGCGGACCCGACGTAAAATGCGTTCCCCCCCGGAACGAATTAGCGACCGGGCGAACTTTCGTTGTGCGACGCTTCGAATTTACATTATTTCCGATTTTTATGAATTTTGCAAAACACTTTATGGAATTCCCCGCAATCGATCGTCAATTGCTGACATTTTGGCCCTCAAGAACTGCAGAAGGCGCCGCCTCCAACTGGAGACGACGCCCTGTGCTCATGGTCGGACAACGCTATCAGTCACCTTCGATGGTGTACTCGATGGGACCGGCCACAGCCTTGTGACGGAATGGATCGTTGACGAACTCAAAGAGGTCAACGAGAGCCCAGCTATGGTAGGTGCCCGGCTCGCCGTCATCGGGATAACCGATGGATTCAAGGGTGACCGTCACCTCTTCGCCAGCATCCAGGCTCGAGACTTCATCCCAGTACAAATCGTTATAGCCCGACGACTCGTGTTCTGGAGCTTCGTCTTCATCATAGAATGTCGCGTATTCAACCACGTCTGCATCTTCCGGACCATTGTTGCGGAACGTGATCGTCCAGATCAGAATCTCCTCCTCGTCATCTACCTCGAGGTCGAAATCCGTGATCTCGAGATCGGAATAATCTCCAACCGCGTATTCATGAGGCCCGTAGACATTGTTGTCGAGATTCGTGTCGTAGACACGGCTTACGGGATCGACGACAGCCCAGCCTTCGTAGGCACCGTCATCGACATCTTCGATGGTGCCGGAAACGGACTCTTCGTCGCCGGCGTCGATTCCGTCGATAATATCCGAGTCGTCACCGGAATCTCCGACATCCGGAGCTTCCTCTTCATCCAAGAAGTAGTCGACGACAAAGTCGGCATCGGAGTCGTCCGGACCTTCGTTGGTGACCGTGACTTCCCAGTGGAGATCGTCGCCATCGACCTCGGTGTGGACATCACTGACACTCAGATCGGCGACCGGCGGGTCGTAGGTGTAATCGACGGGACCGACAACCGCCTTGTCACGGAAGGGATCGTTGACGTCTTCAAAGAGATCAGCCAGCCCCCAGCTTTGATAATTGCCCGGTTCGTCGGGAACTCGGCCGTGCACGGTAACCGTCTCTTCTTCACCGGCAGCAAGCTCATCGATGTCGTACCACCAGAGGCCGGTAAAGGACGTATCTTCGTGCTTTGGCGCCTCATCTTCGTCGTTAAACATGGCGACTTCAAACCAACCGGCGTCTTCGGGACCGTGGTTTTTGACGGTCATCGTCCATTCCAGCTGTTCGTTTTCCCCGGCGCTCAGATCGAGCTCCAGGTCAAACTCGGTAATTTCGAGATCGGAATAGTCGCCCACGGCAAACTCACGAGGACCGTAGATGTTGTTGTCCACATCGGATTCACCGACGTTTTGGTCGCTATCGATGAGAACCCACGTGCTGTAGGTACCCTCGTCGACGTCATCGATGGAGCCCGAAACGGTCTCTTCTTGTCCACTATCGATGCCGTCGATGGTGTCGGAGTAATCACCGCTATCACCGAATTCCGGTGCATTCTCTTGGTCCAAAAACATGTCGACATCAAAGGAGACATCGGTATCCTCGGCGCCCTGATTGAGCACTGTCACCGACCAGTCGATGGTGTCGCCATCAACGGAGATATCGAGATCGCTGACCGTCAAATCAGGACTGTCAATCGTGAACGTCGCTGACGTCCCGTCCGGACACTCCAGCGTGGCGGTCCCATCCATATTATTGGTCATGGTGCAACTGGTACCATCTTCACCATCTTCTCCGTCGCTAAACGTCACGGAGGTTCCGTCATCACAGGACAACTCGTAGAAGCCAGAACCGAGTTCGGAGACGGTACAACTCGAACCGTCTTCGCCGTCTTCACCGTCTTGGCCGTCTTGGCCGTCCTGGCCGTCTTGACCATCCTCTCCATCTTCGCCGTCTTCGCCATCCTGTCCGTCTTCTCCATCTTGTCCATCGGAAAACGTAACGCTCGTTCCGTCATCACAGCTCAACTCGTAGGTTCCATCGTCGTTATCCGCGACAGAACAACTCGAGCCGTCTTCACCGTCTTCTCCATCTTCACCGTCCTCAACGATGACTTCGGTGCCGTCTTCGCAGGTGATCGTCGAGGTGCCGTCGCCGTTATCGGTGACCGAGCAGGACGTCCCGTCTTCTCCGTCTTGTCCTGCCTCTCCGTCATCTCCATCTTCGGCGTGTGGAACCTCGGCGGTCGAACCGTCTGGACAATCGATAAAGGTGGTGTCGTCAACGGTCTCGACCTGGCACTGAAGATCTTGTTCCTCTTCTCCTCCGCAGGCCGCCAATAGGCCCAACGTCAATACCGCGATGAACGCAAGTGGTAACCTTCGATACTGCATAAACAACCCAATTTTTGAGAAATTGTTCGGATTTGTTGAAAACGTCCAAAAACGCCACGACGCCGGGAAACTCCCGGCATGAGTTCCTCCCAACCGTATCAATTCAGGAAACCGAAACGGCCGACCGAGATGTCTTATCAAATGGCCAGGCCCCGCAGCGGTGGTGAGCGTTACCGATCCAACGATGGAAATCAAATACTGCGGCCGACTACGACCACAGCGCGAGCGGCTCAACTGACGGATTGGAGGCTACGACGAACCTCGGCGAGAACTTCGCCGGCGCCCCAGCCGGACTTTTTGACCACCGTCGCCGCCCCCTCGTCGAGCTGCTCGACTTCGCCGGCCGTCAACTCCTTGGCGGTACAGACAATCACCGGTACGTCGTCGAAGCGGTTGTCTCTGCGAAACCGACTCAAAAAGCCAAATCCATCGACGTCGGGCATCATCAAGTCGAGGATCACCAGGTCCGGGTCGACCTCCGTGGCCCTCTTCAGGCCCTGACGGCCATCCCGGGCGAAACTCACAGCCCAACCCTCGCACTCGACGATGCGACCGATGAGCTCTCGAGTCGCTTCATCATCTTCCACCACCAGACAGCGGCGCTGTTGTCCAGAGCCGCCATAATCGGCGATGAGCCTTGTTAACTGGGCGCGATCGACGGGTTTTACCAAAAAATCATCGGCGCCCAGTGCGATCCCGCGTTTGCGCTCGTCGAGCATACTGATGAGCACCACCGGAATATCACTCAGGGCGTCGTCACGCCGAATCCGGCTCAACACCTGCCAGCCACTCATCTCCGGCATCAGTAAATCGAGTGTAATGGCCACCGGTTCCAGCGAACGAGCCAACTCCAGGCCTCGAGCTCCGTCGTCGGCGGTCACGACCTGATATCCCTCGTCCGTCAGCATCCGCTCCAACAATTCGCGCGACGCCGGATCGTCTTCGATGACCAACACCAGCGCCTCTCCATCGTCCTCTGGGTTGGTGTTGATCGTTTCCGCAACGCGCCGACCTGCGCCGCCGGCCGTTGACTCCCGGGACGTTCGGCAATCCACCGGGACCATCACATTAAACGTCGTCCCCTCGCCGACCTGCGAGTCGACATCGATCGCCCCGCCCATCATCTCGGTGTACTGCTTGGAAATTGCCAGTCCCAGTCCCGTGCCCCCGTATTCTCGAGTCGTCGACGTATCGGCCTGTTGAAAGGCCGAAAACACCTTGCCGAGCTCCTCCTCCGACATCCCAATACCGGTATCGCGGACCGTAAATCGCAGTGATTCGCCAGCTCTGTGTTCGCGAACGGCCAGTTGTATCGTGCCGTCACTGGTAAATTTCGCAGCATTGCTCAACAGGTTGAATAAGACCTGTCGCAACTTTGTGACATCGGTCTTCATTGTCACATCGTTGATCTCGGTCTCGACGATCAACTCATTGTCGTTGTCGGCGGCCAGTGGTGCCGCTGTGGACTCGATTTCCGCCAATATTGTTCGGAGCTCACACTCCTCGATGTCGAGTTCGACTTTTCCGGCCTCGATTTTCGACAGGTCCAGAATATCGTTGATCAGCGACAGCAGGTGATGGCCGGCGGTCAAGATTTTTTCGAGGTCCGCCAGATGTTCATCGCCATCGGCTTCCATCTCCTCGATGAGAAATTCGGAGTATCCGATGACGGCATTGAGCGGAGTCCGCAATTCATGGCTCATATTGGCCAGAAAGGCGCTCTTGGTGCGATTGGCGCGAACCGCCTCGTCACGGGCTTGCTCAAGTTGTGCGTTGAGCGCCTGGAGCTCTTCCTGGGCCTGTTTGCGCTCCGTAATGTCGCGGCAAAGCGCCAGGATGACCTTCTGACCGTCGACAATAAAGGCCCCCACTCTGGTCTCGACGGGGTATGTCGAGCCGTCCTTGCGAAGATGTGTTCCCTCCACGGTAAAGACTTCGTCGACCGCCATATCATCCCATATTGCCCCCGGGTCGAGCTCCAACTCAAAGTCGGCGACATGCAGTGACAGCAGCTCCTCCCTGCTGTAGCCGAGCATCTCACAGGCCGCCTGATTGGCATCAATGATGTCGCCGGCCGTGTCGTGAATAAGAAAGCCGTCGACGGCATGGCGGATCATATTGTCGAAGTTGTGATCCAAGATCAGCATCCCCTCGGCGGTCTCCGACAGGTGTTCGTCGACACCATCGACGAATTGCTGCCACTGCTCGAGGGAGGGCACCTCGTCTCGACGGACCCCACATTCGTCGAGTTGTTGTTGGAGCACTGGATGGAGGCCTTCATCACTCATGAAATGTATCCCGGTATGTGAAATTCATCGCGCCGATCCCTCCCGATGGCCACTATAGCAGAAAACCCATTTGTGTAACGCCCGGATAACATCGCGTTATTCTCGATGTAAATTTGGCCTCCAGACTGGACGATGCCCTTCTGCCGCATACCTTCCGAAGTGTTCCGTACATTCGATTCATCGGGGGGAGCTGTCGACCTCCACATTCTCTTTGCCACCTTCGCGGAGGAAGCGATGTCACAACATCCCTATGTACCACGGTCACTGGAGGGCGATCGAGCATTACAGCGGTCGTCACACCGCGACCACGAACCGGGGCTGGAAACCATTCAGTGGGGTCGTCTGCTGGGTGGTTCTGTACTGGCGGCCTACGGACTACTCCGGCGACGGGGTCTCGGCCGGCTCCTTCTAGCCGGCGCCGGTGCCGCAATTGCCTACCGCGGTATCTCCAACAACCATCTCGTCGGCGGCTCCTTAAAACGCATGGCCCTGCATACCGGGGCGACGAGTCCCATCGAATTGGCGACATCGATGACCATCGAGCGCCCCGTCGGCGATATCTACGAATTCTGGCGGGATTTCGAAAACCTCCCGCGCGTGCTTCGCCACATCGAGTCCATCGACAGCATCGACCACAATCGTTCGCGTTGGGTCGCCCGCCTGCCCGGTGACATCCACCTGGAGTGGACGGCGCGCACCCTCGAGGACCGAGTCAATGAATTGATCGCCTGGAAATCCGTCGAGGGCTCCGATCTGTACAATGAGGGTTATATCACCTTTCGGCCCGTCTTTGACGGCGAGGCCACCGAACTCCACGTCCGAATCCTCTATCGCCCACCGGCCGGTCAGCTCGGCCACCAGGTCGCTCACTTTTTTGAGGGTCTCCAAAATCAATTGATTCGCGAGGACCTGCGCAGCTTCAAGCAATTGCTCGAGACCGGCGAGATGGCGACGATCATCGGTCAACCCTCCGCAGCAGGCCGCGAGGAACCGGGCCGAATCAGGCGACTGCTTCGGTAGACGATCAACTCTCGGCCTCCCCCGGCCGATACCGCACTTCCAACATTGCCTCAGTTGCACTCCCACCCAAGGAGAGCCACACCATGAAAGCCCTATGCTGGTTTGGTAAACACGATATTCGCGTCGAAGACGTTCCCGATCCCAGGATCATCAATCCCCGCGACGCCATCGTCGAGGTATCAAAAACCGCAATTTGCGGATCGGACCTCCATCTCTACGATGGATTGATCCCCTCCATGAAAGAGGGCGATATTCTGGGTCACGAATTTATGGGCACCATCGTCGAGACCGGTGATGACGTTGATACCCTCGAGCGCGGTGACCGAGTCGTTGTCCCCTTCCCAATCGCCTGCGGCAATTGCCACTTCTGCCACGACGACTCCTTTGCACTTTGCGACAACTCCAACCCCAATGCCTGGATGGCCGAACAGGCCTTCGGCTATTCTCCGGCCGGTATCTACGGCTACTCGCATCTTTTCGGCGGCTATGCTGGAGGACAGGCCGAATATGTGCGCGTTCCCTTCGCCGACGTCGGCCCCCTCAACGTCCCCGATGCCATCGACGACGAGCAGGCCCTCTTTTTATCCGACGTCTTTCCCACCGGGTACCAGGCGGCCGATGTCGCCGACTTTGAGCCCGGCTCCACCGTCGCCGTCTGGGGATGCGGCCCCGTCGGCCTATTTGCCATCAAGAGCGCCTACATGCTCGGTGCCGAACGCGTCATTGCCATCGATCACGTAGCTCAGCGCCTGACCCGCGCACGCCGCGACGCCAATGCGGAGATCCTCAACTTCGACCACGATCCGATTCTGGAGGCACTCCAGGACATGACCGGGGGGCGCGGGCCCGACGTCTGTATCGAAGCCGTCGGTATGGAGGCTCACGGCAGCGGAATCTCCGACTGGTACGACAAGGCCAAACAATCGCTGCGGCTCGAAACCGGTCGTCCTCACGCGCTGCGACAGGCGATTATGGCCTGCGGCAAGGGCGGTACCGTTGTTATTCCCGGGGTCTTTGGCGGCGTCGTCGACAAATTGCCACTCGGTGCTGCATTCAACAAAGGCCTGACATTCAAAATGGGCCAGACCCACGTCCAGCGCTACCTCGAGCCGCTGATGAAAAAAATTGAAGACGGAGACATCGATCCCAGCTTCATCACCAGCCACCGCATCCCTCTCGTCGAGGGCCCGGCGGCGTACGAGTTGTTTCAACACAAGGATGACGACTGCATCAAAGTCGTTTTGACCCCCTGATGGAGATGGCATCATCGACGGCGGTGTGCGGTGTGGCCGCCACACCAATGGGTAGAATCGCTCCCCGAATGGCCTCGTCTGCCTCTTGCCGAGGCCATTCGCCTTTTCCCGGCTGGTTTGGCGTCTAACTTCGAGGTCAATACAGAGGATCACTTTGACGACGCCAACCCACCGCCTTTGATCCCACAACGGGCTTACCTATGTGGAGCATTATCAATTTCGCGACCATGCACGGCTGGGACTACCGGATGTTCTTGTGGCTCGGCTTTCTGCTCTTCGTCATCCTTCTATTATTTGTGGCCGCCATCGCCGTCTTCGTGGGCCGCGACCGCGTCCAGAAGACCGAAACCTGAGCCATTGACCACGTGCACCGATGTGGCACTTCCCGGGACGTTACTGCGCAAATATTAACAATTCTGTGAAAAACAATTCTCTTCGACGCCCACTTCCACATCTTCGACAATGCTCGCTGTCAGGGGTTCGACACGCGTCAGGATATCGCTCTTCTCATCCAGGCTGTCCGGAACCTCCTCCCAGGCAAATTGTTGTTGCTCATGACAGCCCGACCACAGCGAATAGCCCCATCGATCCGGGTCATATCCTCGCCACAATGCCACGTACAGATGTTGCCGGTCGCAAAATAGATGGTTGTCCGGGTCCCGAAGCTCCTCCTCGTACTCCACTCCCCCGCGGAAATCCAAGGACGTACTTTGATTTAACTCATAGGCCAATGACTCGGCGATGGCCTCCAACACAAATTGTTCGGCCGGCCCGTCATCGGGAGCGGCGAGTCCGACATCGGTAAACGTCACCTTCTCAAATTGAAAATCATCCTCGGCGGTGATGATAAATGGCGAGTGGTATTCCTTCCCTCGTTGGTCTTCCTCTGAGTCTTGTGGTGATCGGTCGCAGCCCACACTGCCCGCCACCATCAGGCCCAGCACCAGTACCATGCAGACCGTCTTCATACTTTGCCCCTGCCCATTGATTGACACCCCGCTGATGATCGCGTCCCCACTCCACCTGTTGTCGCCATCCACTGGTCCGTACCCGTAACACCACTCGACATTCTCTTTTTCGTCCATCTCGCTCTCCGTCTGCCTGGATGCCGACGATGGGAGCACAAAACGGCTTATTCGTGCTCCAAAACGCGATATCCCTGCTCTTTGAGCGTTTCGCGCATTCGATCGATATGTTCTTCTCCGCGGGTCTCCAATCTCAATTCGACATTGGTCATTCCCACCGAGGTGTCTTCGGCAAAGGTCCGGTTATGATGGATCTCCAGTACATTGGCATCCATTTCCGCGATCAACTGGAGGACCTCCGCCAGCGCTCCCGGTGTATCCTGCAGTTGCAGGTCCAGCAGGTAAATCCGACCCGTCGCGGCCAGTCCGCGTTCGATAATCCGGGCCAATACGTTGACGTCAATATTACCACCACTGATGACTGCGCAGACCCGGCGGCCTTCTGTATCCGGCACTTTCCCGGCCGCCAGGGCCGCAATCGACGCCGCTCCCGCGCCCTCGGCAATCATTTTTTCGGTCTCCAGTATATTAAGTACAGCTCCGGCGACCTCGCGCTCCGAGACCGTCACGATGTCATCAAGGTATTCCGACAAGATCCGATGCGTTAATGAACCCACCCGGCGAACGGCGATCCCGTCGCACAACGTCTGGGCCGGGGGCATCTCCACCACCGATTGTGCTTCGATCGACGATTTCATCGAAGCCAGAACCGATGCCTCGATCCCGATGACACGGATCTTCGGATTCGTCTCCTTGATTGCCACCGCAATTCCGGCCGCCATGCCCCCGCCTCCAATTGGTACCAAAACGGTGTCCAGATAGGGGTTTTGTTCCAGTAACTCCAGTCCGATCGTGCCCTGACCGGCAATAATTGCAGGGTCATTGAAGGGATGAATAAAAATCCTTCCCTCCTCTTCACACAACTCCCGGGCATAATCGTAGGCGTCGTCGAAATTGGCCCCATGCAACACGACTTCCCCACCGAAATTTCGCGTCCGAGTCACCTTCACCAGCGGGGTTCCCTCGGGCATCACAATTTTTGCCGAGATGCCGAGTTTCGAAGCGTACAGTGCCACCGCCTGGGCGTGATTTCCCGCCGACGCTGCCACAACTCCTCGATGGCGCTTGTCTTCCGGCATCTCCATCAGTCGATTGCACGCCCCGCGCTCCTTAAAGCTTCCCGTCAGATGGAAGTTCTCCAGTTTCAGATGGGTCTCACATCCGAATTGCTGACTGAAGAGTTCGCTGTACTGGCAGGGAGACTCGTCGACGTGTGGTTCTATTCTCCGGCGCGCAGCCTCCACGTCGTCAAACGAAACCTCAAAAGACTCGTTGTGTTCTTCTTTTGCCGGTTCCATATCCGATTCCTGTCTGAAGCCCACTCTCGACCACTATTCTCGCCAACCCCGACGCCGACCTTATCGCCCTGAAGTCACAGCGTCCACCGGTTATCGACGCACACCACACCATTCATCGATCGCCGAATTCGCCATTTCTCTTCCAAGAGCGCACGAATACCGAACCACCGGGCGACTCGTTCCGCCAGAACCACACTGGGGGTGGCGCGCGGGTCGTTCACAAACAATACGGAAGCGGTCTTCGTTATCCCATCACCGATCTTCGACGCCGTGCGGGTGACACGGCCGTTGATTTTTGCAGATCTACGCTGGCGGCCGATCCCCGGCGCCTCACCGGTGACTCGGCCGAAGGCGAGGACGCCTCCGCCCCCACCATCGCTTCGCCCCACCACCTGGCGCTCCACCGAGGCCCCGATACGCCCTGGGCTATCGGGGAATACGCCTTGTCTGTCTGCTAGAAACGCCAACA
>LFFM01001984.1_pt1 | contig 13808 bp, 14 predicted proteins | sample 643131 | NCBI WGS metagenome assembly LFFM01 (sample SAMN03777445, study PRJNA286221) | soda lake metagenome | biome: soda lake; feature: Kulunda steppe; material: water; isolation source: sample Tc-Br brine of Tanatar trona crystallizer | place: Russia: Kulunda steppe | collected 2011-07
CAGCGACCTGAAGGAAGCGATCTTTGCTGACTGAGGAAGTACTCTTGGGGTGATAAATACAAAAGCACGCTGATTGAAACCATTTAAAATAAAATTTTATAAAAACTATTAACGCTCTTAATCTTGACTTTAATTTTATCATAATCAAACCTTATTTTCACCTATACATTTTTTACGCTATCACTGATTAATCCAAAATGCCAAGAAAAAGAAGATAGTTGCTACTACAACAATTGCTGCTCCAGAAGCAATATTAAGATGAAAGGATAGATATAACCCAATTAATGCGGATAATAAAGCAAAAAGTGTTGCTAAGAGTATCAGCTTAACTAAATCCTCAGTTAATAAATAAGCAGTAGCTGCAGGGGTGATTAGCATTGCCACTACTAAAATAATCCCAACTGTCTGTAGTGAAGCAACAACTGTTAATGAAAGTAAAAGCATTAATAAATAGTGAATCTTAGCAGTAGAATAGCCAATGCTTTCAGCAAAGACTGGATCAAAGGAAGCAAGTTTTAATTCTTTAAAGAAGATGATAACTAGTGAAATTACCAAAAGTCCTAAAGTAGCAATTAAGATTATTCCATTTCTAGAGACTCCCAATACATTGCCAAAGAGAATATGAAATAAGTCAACGTTAGCAGTCAAACGACTTAATAGAATGACACCAATTGCAAAGGCGGCACTGAATAAAATCCCAATTGCTGTGTCCTCTTTAAGCTTACTATTTTGATTAACATAAGCAATAGCTAAAGCAGTTACTAATCCAGTAGCAGTTGCCCCCCAAAAGAAGTTTATCCCTATTAGATAAGAGATAGCGACCCCTGGTAAGACTGCATGAGAAATAGCCTCACCCATTAGGGCCAACTTGCGTAAGATTAAAAAGCTGCCTAATACTCCACTAGTAACCCCTACAATAATAGCAGCTAAAAAGGCTCGCCGCATAAACTGATAGCTTAAAGGTGCTAGTAATAACTCTTCAATGATTGCAATCATTTTAAGACCACCAGCTTACCATCTAAAATTACAGCCTGCTGATTAAAGGTCTGATTTAAATTATCTGGGGTAAAGACTTGATGAGCCGGGCCAACGGCGATAATCTTTTTATTGATTAAGATTAATTGCTCAAAATACTCCTTAGCCTTTTTTATGTCATGATTTACAACTACTATAGTCTTATCTAAATCAGCACAGTAATCTAAAAGCTGATAAATCTTATCCTCAGCCACCTTATCCACTCCGGTAAAGGGTTCATCAAATAACATAATCTCTGCTTCTTGGGCCAAAGCTCGAGCCAAAAAGACCCGTTGTCTTTGCCCGCCCGATAATTTACCAATCTGTCTATCAGCTAACTCCAGCAATCCCACATCATTTAAGGCCTTTTTAGCAATTTGATAATCCTTTTCACCCGGTCTTTTTAACAGACCCAAATGAGGATAGCGCCCCATTAATACTACATCTAAGACTGAGATAGGAAAGTCATAATCTAAATCATTATTTTGTGGTAAGTAGGCCACCTTCTCTTTAACCTTCTTTGCTGGCTGAGCAAAGATTTTCAAACTTCCATTATCTAAAGAGATCAACCCTACAACTGCTTTTAATAGAGTTGACTTTCCTGCCCCGTTTGGCCCAATGATAGCTATCTTTTTCTGAGCTGGAATAACTAAATCAAAGCTCTCTAATACAACCTCATTTTGATAGGCAATCCTTGCACCCTCAAACTCAATTGCAGGCTTCATGATGACTACTCCTTTAAAGAGTCAACAATTACTGACAGATTATGTTCCATTAATTTTATATATGTCTCGCCACTACTACCTGCTTCTCCTAATGAGTCAGAATATAATTCGCCACCAATTAAAACACCTGTCTCTTCAGCTACCTGCTGCATTGGGCGATGATCAACACTTGTTTCGACAAAGACTGCTCCAACCTCTCTCTCATTGACTAAATCAACTAAATTAGCTATCTGCTGAGGACTTCCCTCTTCATGAGCATTAATCTGCCAGATAAATCCTTCTTTGAAATCATACCTTTCAGAAAAATAACGAAATGCTCCTTCACTACTAATTAAAATCCTATCTTCTTTTGCTAAATCCTCTAATTCAGCCTCAATCCAGTGATGTAAATCAAGTAGCTTTTTTTGATATTTCTTGGTTCGTTGCCGATAATACTCTTCACCATCAGGGTCTAACTCAATTAAGGCATCTCGAATATTAAGCAGATAATACTCTTTAACCAATAAAGGATCAAGCCAAGCATGAGGGTCAGGAGTTCCCTCAAAACTACCTTCTTCTAAATAAAAAGGTTCAATCCCTGCTGTAGCCTTAGCCATCTTTTGCTCAGGATTTACATTATTAATTAAATTCTCTAGCCAGCGCTCAACTCCTAAGCCATTATAAATAATTAAGTCTGCACCATCAACTTGTTGCATATTCTCGGGTAATACTTCAAACTCCTCTGGTTCAACTCCAATTGGAACTATATAATCAGTCTCAATTCTATCACCTGCTATATTAGTAACTAAGTCATCAATAATAGAATAAGTAGTTAAGACTTCTAAATCTTCACTTTGCGAGCTAAAATGACTAAAACTAGCCACTAACATAAATAAAACTATTAAAAATCCTATGCCAAACTTCAAAAAAGATTGATTACTCATAATTCTCCCTCCAGTTTTCTTAAGTTTTCTCACCATATTAATATGACTGGAGGTTAAATTTGTGCAAAAAACCGAATAAAATCCGGAAATTTAAAGCTTAATAATCAGCACTTATCTTTTCACCACTGACTATTTCAACACCAGAGCTAGCACCAATTCTTGTTGCACCTGCAGCAATCATTGCTTCAGCATCTTCTTTATTAGAAATTCCACCAGAAGCCTTAACTCCCATCTTCTCTCCCACAACTTCACGCATCAATTTAATATCTTCTATTTTGGCCCCACCTTCAGCAAAGCCAGTAGAAGTCTTAACAAAATCAGCCTCTGCTTCTTTAGCTAGCTGACAGACTTTCTTCTTTTCTTTATCTGTTAAGGCAGACGCTTCAATAATCACTTTAACCATTACCTTATCTCCCGCTTCTCTAACTACAGCCTTAATATCTTCTTTAACAATCTGCCAAGCCTTTGATTTAATAGCGCCAATATTAGCTACCATATCAATCTCCTCAGCTCCGCGTTTAATAGCATTGCGAGTTGCAAACACTTTAGTTTCAGTAGTGCTACCACCTAAAGGAAATCCAATTACTGTACAAGTTTTTACTTCACTACCTTCAAGCTCTTTATTAACTAAGCTAATATAATATGGGTTAACACAGACAGAAGCAAACTTATGTTCTTTAGCCTCACTACACTTTCTTTTCACATCTTCTTTTCTTGCATCATTAGCTAAAATAGTATGGTCTATCACTGCAGCTAACTCTTCTTTTTCCACTTTTTTTATCCCCCTTTAATTTCAGGTTTTAAATCTTCTTTAAAACCCTCTCCTAAAACCTCATTAACCTCTGTAATAATTACAAAGGCATCTTGATCAACTTGGCTGACTACTCGTTTTAATTCAGTAATTTCTGAACGACTAATTACACATAATAAAATATCTTTTTGCTCACCACTAAAGCCACCTTGTCCTTTTAATAGAGTAATCCCACGATCCATCTCTTCTATAACAGCTCGTCTAATCTCATCTGAATGCTTAGAAATAATAAAACTTCCCTTAGCAATATTAAAGCCTTGTTGTACTAAATCAATGGTTCTACTAGTTATTGCCAGAGAAATCAAAGCATATAGGGCCAACTCCGCATCAAAAACAACTCCTGCTAATAAAATAACACAAAAATCAACAATTAACAATGCTTTCCCAGAGCTAATTGCAGTATACCTACTGATAACTAAAGCCACTAAATCAGTCCCACCAGTTGTGCCTTCAGATTTAAAGACTAGGCCTAGTCCAATCCCTACAGTTAAGCCGCCATATAAAGCAGCCAATAAAGGATCTTCAGTAATCACTTTGGCCCCTGATTCGGGTAAATAAATGCTTAATAAATCAGTTAAAAAAGATAGCACTAAAATCCCATAAACAGTTCTAATCCCAAAGCTAGTTCCTAATGCTTTGACACCTAAAATAAACAAAGGGATATTCAAGGCTAAAATCATCCGCCCTACGGGAAGATTAAAGAGATAATAAAATACTGTCGCTAAACCACTCACTCCTCCAGCAGCAATTTGATTAGGAACTAAAAAAAGAACTAATCCTATAGCAACTAGTAATGACCCGATAGTTAAAATAGAATAATCAAAAATAGTTTTTTTAATAAATTCCTTAGACATAATAATACTCCCCTTCAGCGACTAAATTTTGCCATCAATACTCTAAGTATAAATTCAGGTATAGCTAAAACTCTCGATATCCGCTTAGGCTCTTGCAAGAGACGATAAAACCATTCTAAGCCTAATCTTTGTATAATAATCGGAGCTCTTTTTTTAACTCCAGCTATAATATCAAAACTGCCACCTACTCCCATTGCCAAAGCAAGATTTAATTTAGCTAAGTTTTCAGCTAACCACTCTTCTTGTAATGGTGAACCCATAGCAACAAATAAGATATCTGTCTGATAAGCATTAATTTCTGCAATTACTTTTTGGCTTAAATCTTGAGTTAAATAACCATGATGTGACTTAAGTTTAATTGTAGGCAGCTTAGCTTTAATTTCTGCTTCTGCCTTAACAACTACCTCAGGCTTGGCCCCTAATAAATAGACTCTTTGCTTCTTTCTAGCAGCTAATTTTAATAATTCTTTAAATAAATCTATACCAGCAATTCTTTCTGGTAGCTTAAAACCTAAGATCTTGGCTGCCCAGATTAAACCTATTCCGTCAGCAAGAGTTAGCTCGGCTTGGTTAATAATCTTTCTAAAATCTTGCTGATGATAAGCATTAATTAACATTTCACTATTAGCTGTAACTACTAAATTACTTTCTGCTTTAGCTAATAACTTCTCAACTTTAGCCAAAGCCTCTAATTTAGATAATTTATTAATTTTAACACCTAAAATATCAATTTCTCTATTCATTTATACCTACCAACTTTAAAGCTATTTCTAGATTATGTCCTGATAGTCCTGCTAAATCAGCAATTTTTTTCTCTTTAGTAGCTAAAAAAGATTCTTTCTCTTCCCATAAATCACTAATTTTTTTGCTAGTATTAGCTACTGTTAAAGAGTCTATCTCAGCAACAGGCTCTATTTCAAGCCGGGCCAAAAAGTTATTGATTTTAGGGTCATAAGCAATCCCAGCTACAGGAACTCGATTTAAGCTGGCAAAAATTAATGAATGAAGCCGAACCCCTATTAAAAAATCAAAGACTTTAATTAGATCTATCATCTCTAATGGTGAGTATCTCTTTTTAAGTAATTGAGCTGGCGGGTTAAGTAGTTCTTTAAATTTATAGCTGACTTTTAAATCACCGGGTAGTTTAAAAGGAATAATTAATAATTTAAAGTTGTACTTACTAGCTAAATCATTTAAGACTTTTGCTAGCTGAGCTAAATACTCATTTTCTTGCCAGTCTCTAATAACTACTGCCAACATACTTTCACTAACAGTTATTCCTTCCTCTTGCAAAAGCTGAACTCCACTCTCTTTAGAGCCACTAGCTAAACTTAAGGCTAAATCTGCAGTAAGAATTATCTTCTGTTTCACTCCAAATTCAGCTAATAATTCTTTTGATTGCTTATCTCGAACACTTATTTTATCGACTTGCTCTAATACTTTAGCGATTAAAAAGCGATTGAATTTAGTCTTGATTGGCCCTACTCCTTGTGCAGCAAAAAAGGTTTTACAGCCTAAAATCTTTGCTAAAACTATTAAAGATAAATAATAGGCAACACTAAACTTACCAGTTACATCCTGTAATAGCCCGCCACCACCACTAATCAATAAGTCAGCACTCAATAAATTCTTAACCAAAGCCAAAATATCATAGCGTCCAATAGCTTCTATGCCATGCTTTTTGGCAGTCTCTTGCGGCTGATTTGATAAGGCAATAATCTTGATTGCTTCGGCATTAGAATATTTTTTTAAACCTTGCACCCAAGCCGCCAAGATAGCCTCATCACCCAGATTATTAAAGCCATAATAACCGGAAATAATTATCTTTTTTATAATTACCACTCCAATTTAGCCTAAGATATTTAAATAATCTTCTTTAATCTCTATTTTTTCTATTTCTAATGGAATTGGCAAATCACTAAAATCAAGTCTGAAAGTCAAGCGATCTCGTATTGGTTTAATTACTTCAGTAGCAAATCTATAATCTTCAACTGAAATCTCAGTTACTACAAATCTAACTTCCTGCTCATTAACAAGCTCAAACTCTCCTAATAATTGTAAAAAAAGCGAGTACTCCAAAAACTCAATCTTCCCTGCCAAAAATAAGCCTTGCTCTGGCAAAAAATCAAGCTCGAATTTAGAAAAGATATCAAATTCACTACGTCTTTTGAGATAGTTATATAAATCATCGGCTCTTAATTTAAAATCAAGCTCTTTAGTGTTGGCCCTTCTTATTAACCAGTCATCATTAGCTCTATCAAACTTTACTGCTCTATATTCCGCCTTTAAATCAGTTAATACAATTCCATCTACCTCTAGTGTATCCGCGCTAAGATTAAGAGTATCTACACTCCCATATAACATTTTAAAGCTTGGAAAGGAGTCTAATTCTACTACAAGCTCTTGCGAATAATCTACTTCTTTAGCTAACTCATCAGTTAACAGCCGTGAAATATAAATTGAGGGTAGCAGTTGTAAAAAATAAATCCCTAACAGAATTGCTAACAGAACAATTACCTTCTTAGACAAAACTTCACCTCGCTTTAGAACTGGTGCTTTTAGCTAAATTTATTTGCACTTTTGCAATACTTTAGCAATATCTTAATTTTTCTACGCCCCTGTTTAGTTGACAGTTGACAGTTGACAGTTGACAGTTGACAGTTGACAGTTAAGTTCAAAAGCATAAAAGTCAAAACCATTAAGTTCTTGACTTTGATTTATGCTCTTTACCGATTCCTGCTTCCTGATTCCCTGTTCTTAATTCCTTTACATAAAATCTTTATTTTAAATGGTTTTAATCAGCGTGCTTTTCTATTTCATCACCCCAAGAGTACTTCCTCAGTCAGCAAAGATCGCTTCCTTCAGGGCGCAGCGAAAATCTGCGTCCTCTGCTTTTGATCTTGATTTATGCTTTTGCTAATACCTAATTCCTAGTTCCTTTCCCCCAACAGTTACTTTTAACTTCGATTTTTATACTACTATTATTACTATTAATATCCTAGTTACTATACTTTTATTCCAACTGCTACTATCTGCAGACAAAAATCTAGAGTCACAAAATCATGACCCTAGATCTAAGTTGAAATTTATTGTTCTTTTAAGTAGGCCTCAATTAACTGCTCTAGCTTACCATCCATTACTGCTTCAACGCGGCCTAATTCTAAATTAGTGCGATGGTCTTTAACCATTTGATAAGGATGGAAGACATAAGAGCGAATCTGACTTCCCCAGGCTATCTCTTTATGCTCTCCACGAATCTCTTCTAGCTCTTCAGCCTGTTTTTCCTGTAAGAATTCAAAGAGCTTTGCCTGTAGAATCTTCATTGCACCTCGTTTATTTTTATGTTGTGAGCGTTCATTTTGACACTGGGATACAATCCCAGTTGGTAAGTGAGTAATTCTAACAGCAGAATCAGTAGTATTGACATGCTGTCCACCTGCACCACTGGCCCTATAGGTCTCAATCTTTAAATCATTATCATCAAGCTCAAGCTCAATCTCATCATCAAAATCTGGCATTACATCAACAGAAGCAAAAGAAGTATGACGACGACCTGAGGAATCGAAAGGAGAAATCCTAACTAAACGGTGTACCCCTTTTTCTCCCTTTAGATAACCATAGGCATAATCTCCTTTAATTCTTAAGGTAGCACTTTTAATTCCTGCTTCATCACCTGCCATTAGCTCTAAGACTTCAACCTGATAATCATTTTTATCTGCCCAACGGCTATACATTCTTAACAACATCTCAGCCCAATCCTGTGATTCAGTACCACCGGCACCAGGATTAATAGCTAATAAGGCAGTTTCATTATCATACTCACCATCTAATCTAATCTTAATTTCAAGCTCATCTAATTTATCTTCAAGTCTTACAACTCGATTATCAACTTCATTAATAACTTCTTGATTATCCTCTTCTTTAGCTAGCTCTAATAAAATTTCCAACTCTTCTACCTCTTCAACTAAAGTATCAAATTCAGCTAGTTTATCTTTAAGATTACTAGCCTGTTGAGAGATCTTTTGGGCCCGCTCACTATCATCCCAAAAATCAGACTTTGCCATCTCTTCTTCTAGCTCATCCTTTTTAGCTGATAAGCCATCATAGTCAAAGAGACCCCCTCAAATCATTTAAGCTAGTTGAAATACTTGCTAGTTTTTCTGCTAATCCTTCCATCAAACTCCTCCTTTTTTCAGTTCAAAATCTATAGTTTAGAGGAACTAGGAATTAGGAACTAGGAATTAGGTAAAGTCTAGTTCAAGAACAAAGTCAAAATCAAGAACTAAATGGTTTTGAAGTTAATGTCTTGATTTCACTAGTTCCTAGTACCTAGTACCTAATTCCTTCTTTTAAATGTTTTTGATCTCACTAGTTCCTAGTACCTAGTACCTAATTCCTTCTTTAAATATTTTTAACATCACAGACAGCATTTCTTATACTTCTTACCACTACCACAAGGACAAGGATCATTTCTACCTGGCTCTTCATCCTTTACAATTGGATCAGTTACTTGATCTTTTTGATTGCCTTGACCGCGGTTACGACCTTGTTGGGCCTGTTTAGCCTTAGCTTGTTGCTTCTTTTTCTTTTCCCCTTCTGCCACATCATAGGCAGTGACTTCTTTTCCATAGCGATAATCAAGCTTATCTTCACGAGATTTTAAGCCGCCTTCGACAACTTCAATAGCAAATAAATACTTGATTATATCTTCTCTAATCCATGAATTCATCTGCTTAAACATCTCGAAAGATTCCATCTTATATTCTACTAATGGATCTCTTTGTCCATAAGCTCTTAAGTTGATTCCACCACGTAGATCACTCATAGCTTGGATATGATCCATCCATTTTTGATCAATGACTCTTAGCATAACTACTTTTTCTAGTCGTTGCATCTTATCAGCACCTAATTCTTCTTTCTTCTGCTGATAAAGCTCTTCAAATTCTTTAGTAATTTCTTCTCGGATTCCATTATAGCTTAATTCTTCTAGCTGACTTGCCTTTAAATCTATATCATTTAAAATCCCATTAACATAATCAGCTAAACCAGAATAATCCCAATCATCTGGGTGTAAGTCCTGGTCAATATAGGCATCTAGTACTTCATCTAACCAAGCATTAATCATATTAAATAAGAGCTCTTTACCATCTTCATTAACTAAAACTTTACGACGCTGTTTATAAATGACTTGTCGTTGATCATTTAAGACATCATCATACTTTAAGATATTTTTACGAATATCAAAGTTACGACCTTCAACTCTTTTTTGTGCTTTAGCTAGAGAACGAGAGATTAATTTATGCTCAATTGGTTGATCATCATCTACTCCTAAGGTATTCATTACTGTAGAGATCTTATCAGAACCAAATAAACGCATTAAATCATCATCTAATGAAACATAAAAACGGGATGAACCAGGATCTCCCTGTCGACCTGAACGACCTCGGAGCTGATTATCAATTCTTCTACTTTCATGACGCTCTGTACCAATTACATGTAATCCACCTAAGTCTGCTACTCCATCACCTAAGACAATATCTGTTCCACGACCTGCCATGTTGGTTGCAATTGTTACTGCACCACGTTGGCCCGCATTCTTAACTATTTCCGCCTCTTGTTCGTGATGTTTAGCATTTAAAACTTTATGGGGAATATTCTCTCGCTTTAATCTACGACTTATCTTTTCTGAGTTTTCAATTGAGACCGTACCTACTAGAACCGGACGCTCTTGTTTATGCTTTTCTTTAATATCTTCTACTACTGCATTAAATTTAGCCTCTTCTGTCTTGTAAATAACATCAGCTAAGTCTTCTCTGATTACCGGCTCATTAGTTGGGATAGCTACAACATCTAAGTCATAAATTTCTTCAAATTCTTCTGCTTCAGTCAAGGCAGTACCAGTCATACCAGCTAGAGTATCATACATTCTAAAGTAATTCTGAAAAGTAATACTAGCTAAAGTCTGCGTCTCCCGCTTAATTTCAACACCTTCTTTAGCTTCAATAGCCTGGTGTAAACCATTACTAAATCTTCGCCCACTCATTAAACGACCTGTAAATTCGTCAACTATATGGACCTCATTATCTTTGACAATATAATCTTGATCACGTGTCATTAATGCTTTAGCTTTAATCGCCTGATTAATATGATGTAAATAATCGAAGTTTTTATTATCATAAAGATTATCTATTTTAAATAATTTCTCTATTGTATCATTGCCCTCATCGGTAAAGCTGACTGAATTAGCCTTTTCATCAACTTCGTAATGCTCTTCTTCTTTTAAACGAGCTGCAACCTTAGCTGCTTTATAATATAACTCTGGTGACTGTTCCGCTGGCCCAGATATAATTAGTGGTGTTCTTGCCTCATCAATTAAGATACTATCTACCTCATCTAAGATGGCATAATCTAAACCACCCTGGACAATCTTTTCTTCATTAACAGCCATATTATCACGTAAATAATCAAAGCCAAATTGATTATTAGTTCCATATAAAATATCAGCTTGATAAGCCTCTTTTCGGGCTTCATATTTCATATCCTGAGTGATAACTCCTACTTCTAGACCAAGAAATTCATAAATTTGGCCCATCCATTCACTATCACGCTCTGCTAGATAGTCATTGACAGTCACAACATGAACTGAATCTCCTGCCACTGCCTTTAAATAGGCTGGCATGGTAGCAGCTAATGTTTTACCTTCACCAGTCTTCATCTCAGCAATTCGTCCTTGATAAAGTACAATAGCTCCCATTAATTGTACATCATAATGTCTCATTCCCGTGGTTCTTTTTGCAGCCTCTCTAACTGCAGCAAAGGCTTCTGCTAATATATCTTCTTCACTCTCTTCTGCTGCTAAGCGTACTTTAAATTCATCAGTTTTTGCCTTTAATTCTGTATCAGTTAGCTCTAACATATCCTCTTCAAACTTATTTATTCTCGCGACTTCAGATTCTAACTTATTTAACTCTCGCTCATTAGGATCACTAATAAAGTTTAATAAAAACTCCAACATAATTACAAATCTCCTCCATAAAAAATTCTTTTTAGCTAATCTTTATTATAACAATAAACTCCTACTTATACAACAGCTAAAAGCTAGCCCAAAAGGGCTAGCTTTTTATACTAAATTGATTTATCTTTAAAAGGTAGGTTCAATTAAACCGTAATTACCATCATTTCTCTTATAAACTACATTTACTTCATTAGTAGTCGCATTAGAAAAGACAAAGAAATCATGATCTAATAAATCCATCTGCATTACTGCCTCTTCGACAGGCATAGGTTTCATTGCAAAACGCTTAGTCTTAACAATCTCAGGATCTGCTTCACCATTTTCTTCCCGTGATTGAATCACACCTTTTTTATACTCTTCCTTCTCTTTTCTCAGTTTACGATGAATCTTAGTTTTATACTTTCTAATCTGGCGTAATAATTTCTCAATTACACCATCAATCGAAGCATACATGTCTCCAGTAACCTCTTCTCCTCGTAAGATAAGGCCATCTACAAAGGCAGTTACCTCAACTATGTGACGTTCTTTTTCTACCTCAAGTGATACCTGAGCTTCAATCACAGTATCATCATCAAAATACTTCTCAACTTTACCTACTTTCTCTTCAACATAATTCTTTAAAGCATCAGTAACCTCAATATTTTTTCCTCTTACCATAAATTTCATGGCCTATCAACTCCTTCTCAATAGGATATGTATATAACTATTTCGGGATATAAGTTAAAAGTCCTGCTTTATAAGTAATATTATTTTTTATTTCTTTCAAAAAAAATAAAAAAACAGAGAAGCAAAGTTGCCTCTCTGTTTTATATTCTGAAATATATATATAACTGTTTATATTAACTTACAGTTTCATTACATTATCAGCTTGCGGTCCACGTTCGCCTTCTACAATCTCGAATTCAACTTCTTGACCTTCGTCTAAAGCTTTGAATCCTTCTTCTTCAATTGCAGAAAAGTGAACAAATACGTCGTCGCCTTCTGCTTGCTCGATAAATCCATAACCCTTTTCATTGTCAAACCACTTTACATTACCTGTTAATTTCATTATTAAATTCCTCCTGTTTTTTAAAAAAAGTTTTGCTTAGTTTTACTCAATAACTAACTTATATATTTAAATTTATAGTTTAGTTACATTTTCAGCTTGCGGTCCACGTTCGCCTTCTACAATCTCGAATTCAACTTCTTGACCTTCGTCTAAAGCTTTGAATCCTTCTTCTTCAATTGCAGAAAAATGAACAAATACGTCGTCGCCTTCCTCTCGCTCGATAAATCCATAACCCTTCTCATTGTCAAACCATTTCACACTACCTGTTAATTTCATTTCTTACATTCCTCCTAATTTTTCTTCAAAAAGATATTTAACAAGTTTCAAACTTGTCAAATATAAATATAACATATCACCCATAGGTTGTCAACTATATTACTCCTATTTTTTATAAAATTTTCGACAAAAACTCTTTTGTTCTCTCTTCTTTAGGGTTAGAAAAGAGCTCTTCTGGCTGAGCTGATTCTACAATTTTCCCGCCATCCATAAATAAGACTCTATCGCCAACTTCTCTGGCAAATCCCATTTCATGAGTTACTACCATCATTGTCATCCCTTCATTAGCTAAATCTCTCATTACTTTTAATACATCGCCTACCATTTCTGGATCTAAAGAAGAGGTTGGCTCATCAAATAACATTACTTGCGGCTGCATTGCTAAGGCTCTAGCGATAGCAATTCTTTGTTTTTGACCACCTGATAATTGTTTGGGATAGGCCTCAGCTTTATCAGCTAAGCCTACTTTATTTAATAAATCATAGGCTATTGTTTCTACTTTATTTTCAGCCATTTCTTTAATCTTTATCGGGGCCAATGTTATATTCTCAAGCACCGACTTATGAGGAAAGAGGTTGAAATGCTGAAAGACCATTCCCATATTCTGACGAATCTCATTGATATCAGTAGCTGGGTCATTAACCTGCCTACCATCTAAGTATATCTCACCGGCAGTAATATCTTCTAAAAGGTTAATACAACGTAAAAAAGTACTCTTGCCTGAACCACTTGGGCCAATGACTACCACTACTTCTCCCTGGTTAATTGTTTCATCAATTCCTTTTAGTACTTCTAGATCACCAAAGTTTTTATATAAATCTACTACTTCAATCATTCGACATCCAACCTCCTTTCAAGATAATTTACTAAACGAGTCATAGCAAAGGTCATAATAAAGTATAAGATAGCTACCACTACCCAAAATAAGAAAGAGCGATAGGTCCGACTGATTATTAAACGCCCCTGTCTAGTTAAATCACGAACTGCTATTACTGACACAAGTCCTGTTGCCTTCAGATAATTAAACACTTGAGCCTTTTGGATATTACTTATTCTATCTAATATCTTTAATTCTACAATTATTTTATCCTCTACTAATATATCTGCTTTATAGTTTCCTACTACTTCTCCTGAAAATTTAA
>LFFM01001985.1_pt1 | contig 13808 bp, 9 predicted proteins | sample 643131 | NCBI WGS metagenome assembly LFFM01 (sample SAMN03777445, study PRJNA286221) | soda lake metagenome | biome: soda lake; feature: Kulunda steppe; material: water; isolation source: sample Tc-Br brine of Tanatar trona crystallizer | place: Russia: Kulunda steppe | collected 2011-07
ATTGGTCAGAGGGGATATCAGACCGTACAAAAACTCGATACAGAAGCACCAATCAAAACGATCTCAGTCACCGATACTGGTGACACCCAAACAGTCTCTGACTCTGTTGCTGGTGATACCTTTTGTATTCTCACGGCTGACCTGGATGAACCAGACATTGTAGATCAATTCGGATCGATTCTCCGATCTGTAGAACCCTTCACCATTGTGCTACTAGAAGGGTCAGCCCCCTATGGAAAGCTGATTGCTGAACACGCTGATTTCTTATTACCAATCCATATCCAGGATGACCACCGCGAGTGGCTTGTGCAGACGATACTGGATCTCTGTGAATCAGTCCTTCCTTCGACGGGGTGTGAAATTGGTTGGGGCGATTTGGTTTATGCCTTTAAAAATCAAGTCGGGTATGTGTCAATAATCCCGCTCATTGAAACATCGAATAGGTGGACCGTTGAGTTATTCCCCAAGAGGGAAATTTCCGATCTGGATTCGTTGCTGTACTTTTTTTGCACCCCGGAGCATCCAGATCAACAAGCTGTTGAATCGGCAATTTCGTTACTTGACCCTCCTGCTACTCGAGCATTTCTCTTTGACTATCGGGTCAATCCGCGTTATTCGGAAACGCCCCATGTGAAGCAGATCTTCACTTCAGAAGTCGACACTGAAACCCGAATGCGGTTGCTAGAACACTGATACCGATTATCTATTGTAAAAGCTCTGAACAATGTGGGTGATCGGTCACTGTCTAGTTACTCAACGGCCAACAACCCTGACTAACAGATACTGGCATCTTCTGGAGGAAACGCTTCGGAGCGGACTTGACATGGATCATCGTCAATGGCGTGCAACCCCACACACACCTCGTCGTGGTTATATAAATCCTGGCTGATTGTGTTCCAAGCTCGCTCATCTTGAGGCCGTTAGTCGGGAGGGCGTCAAAACCGTGCTCTCATACGCTAAGATGTGGGTCCACCTTCCTAGCGTTTTGGGTTGCATACATCACATGGAGGTTCGCAAACCCAGCTGGGGGATATCAACTCTATATTGAACCATTAGTAAGTCAGCGTTGAGATAACCTTGGTCATTCGAGAGTGACCGGTTGGCCGAAGCCACCAACACGATGTTCATGCGCGACCGGTTGTAATCGCAAAGTTACATGCAGACTACTGGCAGAGTTCTCCTCATGTGTAAGTCCTTCGAGCTTGCATCCCAAGATGGGTTATGCTAAATATCTGCGCCCCATTCCCTGAGGACTGCTTCGGCGTCGTCCAAGTTCTGCATTCCGGCGAGATAAATTGCCTCTCGTACGTCTAACTTGTATATGTCCTCACCGAGCCGATCCTCGAGTTCGCGGCGCGCCTCTTTCTCTGATTGGTGTGTATCGTCGTATACGAACAGTTGATGGACGTGATCTCTGTCTGCCTTTACAGTATCTCGGGTGAGTATTCGTGGTAAGTTTGACTGGTCATACTGTTTGGTATTACCAGAGTCTGAGCTCGCCTCAGCCGACGTGTTTCCTGTGGTTTGATCCTCTGGTATTACTGACGAGTTTGACTGAGCAGTCTGACTACTTTGACTGACTGCTTCATCCGACTGATCTGGCGGACTAACATGGTTGTCTGATTCGTCTGGTTCGTCCGGTGTCTCTGCAAAAGGATCGGTGACACCATCTTTTTTCATGCTTTAGCCTCCGGTTGAGTGAACTGCGCCGTAATATGGGCTGCGAGTTCATCGAACTTATCGAGCGTTGGCTCTTCATACTCCCGTAGCGAGCGGTAGGATTCGTTTTCAGCTAACTCAAAGCACGTTACTTGGTTATCCCAGGCATCACCAAGCATCGACCCACGCTCGCCGATCGAAACCGGTGCGACGGGAAGGTCCTCTTCGTCAAGTGCCTCGAGGTACTTTTTGTTCACATTTGTCCCTTTGACTTTGTTTGGGACAGCCCCAATGACACCGACGTCAATATCACCGAGTTCATCTTCGAGTCCGGTGACGACTGCTCGAAGCCCCTGGATACTACGCTCGCCCTTCGGTGACGGTTCGAACGGAATGAGTAGGTTGCTTGTCGCATACACTGAGTTATACAGGTGTTGCCCCTCGGAGGCTGGGGGGTCAATCACGATCACGTCGTACTCGGTTGGCACACCGGCGTCGATCAACACCTTTCTGAGTTGTTTCTCCTTTTCGAACGTGTACTCAGGATCGGGATGGGTTTCTTCTTCAATTTCGGCTGCCTTTTGGAGCAGTTGGGGGAGTCGCCCGAGCATATTGTGACTCGGGATCAAATCGATTCCCTCGCTGGTCTGAATAATGTCTTCGAACGGGCCACGTCCGCGACCGAGCATATGCAAGACGAGGTTGTCTGCGTTACCGTCTGCTTTCATGGCGTCCAATCCGAGGTGATTGGTCAGCCCGCCGTCCTGAGGGTCCATGTCGATCCCTAACACCCGTTGCCCGCTGTTCGAGTGCGCCCGCAACAGGTTTGCTGTGAGCGTCGTTTTTCCAACGCCGCCGGCCTCTGACCACACCGTGTAGGCTATCATATAATAGGACTCTCACACGCCACATACTAAACAGTCTCGTCAGACATCCCGGGCAGTAGGTCTGGACAGTAACACTGCGCAGTCAGTATGACTGGTCAGTAATACTGGGCAGTAAACTCGGGCAGATTGACCATCAAACCAGCACACTGCGGCGGCTCGAGGGTCTGGTATCCTCGCCTGCTACGGCGGTTGTTGATGCTCGTCATCCCACTGTGGTAGTCACCTAAAGGGGCAACACTGTTGTTTGCCAAAGGCCCTTTCCGCGTCGATTCCCTGCCCTCTAGCGCCCTCGAAAAAATTATGAACGGTATAGAGTGCCCCGAATGTGGAGAGATGAATTGGTCGAGCTTGCTCGAGAAGCCGGGCACAGTCGCACTCAAATGTACCAGCTGTCTCCATGAGTGGTTTGTGCCTGATTGAACAGTAACGCTTGAACACTCGCCGTCATTCACGCCCCATCACCCCCGCGAAGATCGTCGTACCCGTACCGTTCGACCACCGCCTCGAGTTCGTCGACGACGGCTTCGGTTTCGCGTTTCTTTAGGTCGGTCTGGTCGTACAGCAGGCAGATGAGTAACTCGCGTTTTCGAACCCGCTTGTCGGCCTCGAGCGGCGGTCGAATCCCAGCTACACGCCAACGATCTACGCGATCCCCGAAGACCGGGGTGACGAGACGTTCGAATCCCTGCTCACGGCACTCGAGGGCCACCCGCTTGCCGTCGAGACCAGCCTCGAGCGGCTTCGCCGTGGCTTTCGCGAGGAGCCCGAACTCGTCATCAACATCGACGTCACCGATATCGATGGCGTGGACGAACTCGCCCGCTGGCTCCGTGGCCGGGGCACACCCGGGTCAATCACCTGCTACAACGTCGATTTCTCCCGTGAGTTCCGCTACTGTCTCGAGACCGGACAGACACCAACGCTCGAGCGTGACCTCTCGGTCGTGGAGATCGACGCGCCGCCGACCGCCTTTACCGACGACCATCTGGGGACGCTCACGGTCAGCCACGGCGAGACCACCCTCGAGACAGAGGACGACCCCGAGCGGGCTGTCATCGCCGTCACGGAGACGCTCGAGGCCGCAGACCCCGATGTGTTGGTGCTCTCCTCGAGCCAACTCGTCCCCGCACTGTACGAGACGGCGGATTCCATCGGGTATGGCCCGACGTTCGACTTCGGGCGGGGCGACTATCAGGGCTATCAGACGCTCGCTGGCGCGTCGACGTTCGAAAGCTACGGCCAGGTCGGGCACTCCCCGGCTCGGTATTCCGTCCCCGGACGGGCGATTATCGACACATCGAACACGTTTTTCTACAACCAAAGCGGGCTCGAGGGCTGTCTCGACCTTGCCGAACGCTCGGGCAAGCCACTCCAAGAACTCGCGTGGGCGTCGATCAGAAACGTCCTCACGGCTATCCAAATCGGGGAAGCTCGTGCTCGAGGCGTGCTCACCCCCTGGCGCTCTTGGCGAAACGAGTTTTTCAAACCCATGCGGACGCTGCACAACGCCGACCGCGGCGGGTTCACCTTCGCCCCCGACGTCGGCGTGCACGAGCAGGTCCACGAACTCGACTTTTCCTCGCTCTACCCGAATATTATCGTCGAGTACAACGTCTCCCCCGATACGATCTGTTGTGACTGTCACGCCGACCGGGCAGACGTCCCCGAACTCGAGTACAGCGTGTGCGATGACCGGGGGTATCTCTGTGACGTACTCGAGCCACTCATCCGCGACCGAGACGCCATCAAACAGCGGATCCGCGAGACCGACGATCCCGATGAACGCGACGCCCTCGAGCAACAGTCAGCGGCCATCAAATGGATCCTGGTCTCGTGTTTCGGCTATCAGGGGTTTTCGAACGCCAAATTCGGGCGCATAGAGTGCCATGAGGCTATCAACGCCTACGCTCGCCAAATCCTACTGGATGCCAAGGACGCACTCGAGGCTGGTGGCTGGCGTGTCGTCCACGGCATCGTCGATAGTCTCTGGGTACAAGCCCGCGAGGGCGTCGACCAACGCGACCTCCAGGCGATTGCCCGCGAGGTGACCGACGATATCGGTATCCGCCTCGAGTATGAAGCTGCCTTCGACTGGGTGGCGTTCGTCCCCATGAGAGACAGCGAAGCCGGGGCGCTCACCAAGTACTTCGGCGCGAAAGCCGATGGCGAGTACAAATACCGGGGGATAGAGTGTCGCCAACGCTCGACACCCACCTGGATAGCCGACCTCCAGCGGGAATTGATCGACACACTGGGTGACGGGCTTGACCCCGAGGCTGTTTGTGCCCATCTTGAAGCCGAACTCGAGACCCTGTGGGCGGGGCGAGTCCCGATCGGCGACCTCGAGGTAAACATCCGCAGCTCGAAACGACTCGAGGAATACACCCAATCGACGCTCACCGTCGCTGCCCTCGAGCGGGCGAAGTCCTTGGGGCTCGAGCACCACCCGGGTGAGAAGGTCTCCTATATCGTGGCCGACGAACAGGCCCGCGGTCGCCAGCGGGTTCGTCTCCCGCATGAGGATATTGACCGCCTGGATTTCGGGTGGTACGAACGCGAGGCCATCCGCGCGACTGAAAGCGTTCTCTCACCGCTCGGGTGGCGACGCGAAGAGATTGAGGGGTATTTGCGTGACGATCGGGACGTGACGCTCGAGGCGTATTCAACCTAATTAGTCACTTACGATTCTACCTTTAACGTTCCTCGAAACACTATTCCATCAATTCCCGAGGTTGACGACGGAATTTCTCGGTACCGACGTAGTATCTGCCGACATGCATCGAACTATTGCTGCCTGCCCTATGGCAACCTCCACTATACGTTCGTGTAAGTGTTCAACTGCATTGTCATTCATTCGTTGGTATGGGCGCGGGACTGCGTAAGTACGAGCGCAAAAATCGGGTTAGGTAATTTCAGGTTAGCGACGACGCATGAAGACAATCGAGGCTCCGAGAATGGCCGCAAGAGCGACGAGGGCCCCAAAGCCGGGAATGCCATCATCATCGACATCGTCAGTGTCGTCCTCGGGGACGTCATCATCGACATCATCGGTGACTGTCACCGTCCCAGCTTCGACGTTGTCAATGAATACGTCGTGAGTCCCGGAGTCGTCGACGGCACCACTTAGGGTGACGGTCGCTGTCTCTCCAGGTCTGACCTCAACATCTTCCTCAGCGACGACTTCGTCATTGATGGTCAATGTGGCTGTGTGAATCCCCTCGGCTTCGCCGGTGTTCTCAAGAGATGCGTCCACACTGACCTCCTCACCCGCCTCGATTTCCGGTGTTTCGACGTTCGCGTCAACGACTTCTATGTCGGCGGGCGTAACCTCATCTTCGACGACGGTTAGCGTCCCGGCCTCGAGGCCGTTGATCGAGATGTTGTATTCACCAGGATCGGTGAAAGTCTCGGTAAAGGTCACCGTCTCCGAGCTGGTTGCTCCGACTGAAACCTTCTGGCTGTCGATGACCTCGCCGTCGACCTCGAGACTGACCCCAACCTCGCCGGCTTCCTCACCAGTGTTCTCGATATCTGCGGTCACGTCGACGGACTTGTTCTCGTCGATTGTGGTGGCGCTCAGATCGGCCTCAGTCACCGTGATGTTTGCCGGCTCATCGTCTGGTGGGGCCGGGGGGACCGATGGTGGGTCATCTTCACCAACCCCTATAATGACCGCGTCGCTTGCATCGGTCGTCGAGATGACCGCCTCAAACTCGCCTTCATCAGCGAGTTCAACCGAGTACTCGAGAGTCTCGGTTTCGCCAGCTTCGAAGACCTGTTGGTCCTCAGTTGCAAGGGTCTCGCCATCGAGTTCAAACGTGGCGTCGGAGACGCCTTTAACCTCCCCAGTATTCTCGAGGTCGGCGACGACGGTAGCGGTCTCGTTCGGATCGACAGAGAGGTTTGAGGCGTCCGTATCAATCTCGACGTCGATGAACGCCTCACCGATATCACCGACCTCGAGATCGACTTCCTCGATATCACCGGATTCCCATTCCACGTTTGATGGGTCGGTTTCGGCCTCAACACCGTTTACGAGGAACGTAACTTCCCCGTCACCAGTGGTGCCGGGAACCTCGAGTTTATCATCGTCAACACTGGGCCCACCATACTGGCCAAGCTCGTCGGTGACCAAGGTGTCGCGCTCTTCGCCATCAACAACCGCGGTGATTATCGTGTCTTCGGGTGCTGGTTCACCGTCGATTGTCACCGAGCCGTAGTAAGCAGCCGGTACCTCGGGTGGTCCATCATCGGCTGTAGCCACTCCACCCGCAATGGGCAAGACCATCATCCCAGCAGCAAGTACGAGCACAAGCATGACTGTGCCCATAACAACAACTGGGCGTCCGCCGAGTTGGCTGTCAGTATTCCTTTCCATGATATGATGAGATGGTAGTGTTCAGGGAGTTACCAGGGATGGTGAAGATACTGAGGATGCAGCGCCCTCGTCCTCATCATCAACAACCTGATCGAAATGTTCTACGTCAATATTCTGCCCGAACTCAGCCTGAATGACTAGTTCAATCGATTGAGAGGTGGCATTCTGCACTTTCGTCTCATGCTCGTCTGGTGCATCCGAGACAATAGTCTCGGCGGCATCATCGAGCGCTTTGAATTGCTCTGTTGAGTTATCTGCTTCCTCAATTTCATCCATGAGATCATTTTTAATAAGCGCGATCAGGGCCTCTTCAGTTTCCTTATCAGAGACTCCTTCAGTCTCGATGACTGACTCGATGGTCGCGGTTTCCGGATGGTCTTCGTGGGCAGAGATATTCAGCTCATCGAACATCTCTTCGGCAGTTGGGTCGGCTGCGACATGAGATGGCATCGTGCCATCCGACTCGCTGTAGACGAAGTACCCTTCAAAGGGACTGACATACCCAGCATCACCGTCACCGAAGATATGCGTCCGATCTAATTCCCCTTCAGGCCCGAGCTGGTTTCCAGGGGCTTCCTGGAGGCTCATTATCATCTCTGGTTCAAATGAGCCAATTTCAAAGGCGGATTCTGCGTCCAGGTGTGCTGGCGCGGTCACGTAGTTCCATCCCTCTTCGAATTCGTGCTGTCCTGGTGCCGATGGATTATCATCGTCTGACTGGAAGTTGAAGTCCAATTTGGCGTCGCTTTCAGATACGACCACGAGTGCCGCGAGCGTATCTACCGAGTCGTCACCAGACTTCATTTTCCACTCTTGTTCATCAGCGTCAAATCCGTAGATGGCACCTTCGAAGTTGGCTGGGACGATCTCTCCAATTGTCTGTTCGCTTGGACCAGGCAACCCGATGCCGTAGGATTCGTTGGCTTCGACCTGAAGATGGTATCCAATCTCAGTCGTATCCAAGCCCTCTTCAACGCTTGGTGGGCTGGTCAAGTGAGGACTGTAGTCGGCTGGGCCGTCAGCGATGGGTTCTTGTCCATCGCGCTCGCCGAGGTAGTTCATGCGCACATCGATCCATTGGTCCGTTTCTATGACCGTGTCAGATTCGGAGAAATCGTTTAGATAGTACGATGGTGGACCGGCCCAATCGCCATCGATGACACCGACCTCCGAATCGAAGTAGTTGTGATGTACTTCAGGAGGCATGTTGACCGATCCCTCATCAAGGCCGACAGATGCGTTTTCGATGTGGTTATCATCGACAGACTCAACGTTACCTGAAACGCCTAACTGAATACCAACATCCGCGTCTGTGATGACGTTGCGATCGGTCTCACCATCATCGGTGTCGATTAGCATCCCGGTTCCGACATCGTAAATCTCGTTATCGACCACATCGTGACCCGAAGAGACGTGGTCGGTCATGATTCCCGTATCAGCTCCGGTAATGGTGTTATTCTGGATCAATCCATCGTCGGCAGCCCAGTAGTAGAAGACACCTGTCTCATCAGCTTCGATATAGGAATCTTCTACAACATGGCCAATGTGACTGAGATCAGACCACAAACCAGTCGAAGCATTTGTTACGGTGACATCACTGACCGTGTAGTTGTGCGCTTCGGTCGCGTAGGAGCCGACCTCTCCACCTGCGTCAATGTCGAATCCGTCGATCGTGACTCCGTCGTTATGTCGTACATATACGACTGGAGTTTGATCGTCAGTCTGTAAGTTATACGCGGGCATTTCGACCGCATCATCAGGAAGCTCGAGCGATGGCTCTGCGTCTTCAGCTGCTTCGATTGTCACGTCGTGATTCGCGTTCGCCCAGATTTCCACCTGCTCTTCGTAGGTGCCATCCTCAACGACGATAGTCTCCTCAGGAATAGCCATGTCAACTGCATCCTGTATCGTCTCTGCATCAGCCTCCTCACCTACTTGGATTGGTGCTTCATAAACCGACGTTGGGCCAGTGAAACCGTCGACCAATTCTCCGTCAACGTCGATATCATGTTCGAGCGCTACAATTCCCGTTTCACCATCGTCCGGAACCACGGTAACGTTAATTGCATCGTTGAACCGTGTATCGGTTGGGTCGATTGGCTCATCTGGTTCGATAGGTTCTCCGAAGTCATATTCTGTTTCTTGGACGTACAGTGTCAGGTTTTCTTCCGCAGTTGTAGTGTGGTAGTCATCTAACTCAACGGTGATTTCGACATCATCGATATCGTCAACACTGAACTCTGCGGAGATGGCTTCACCGGGATCTACACGATCGGGTTGATCCTCATCGAGTGTCGCAGTACGACTCTCGCTAACATGTTCAACGGAGTTGGTCAGCACTTCCTCGGCTTCCTCAGTGAACGGAATTACATCCCCAACCAGCGTGGAGTACCCCAGCGATGCGGCATAGACATTGTTTCGTGCATCGTCTGTCGCTAGACCATGACCGCTAGCGCTGTTGTTTTTCCAACCTACATCGGCGATGTCATTTCCGTGATGGCCCCCGAACCAGGTGTGGTCTGGTGTGTCATATAGTTCAACCCGCTCACCTTCTTCAACAACGCCATCAAGAATGGGGTGCTCTTCTGTTGCCTCGTACTCTACGGGTTCAATTTCGCCAACAAAGTCTTGATCAGTGTAACCAGGTACACCGGTCGCACGAGACAGTTCATGGATACTGTCACTCCAGGACCCTGCCTCGTCGTACTGATCGAGGTACACAACGCCAATATCCGCTCGGTCAGTGGCCTCGAAGAACTCCCGCACTAGATCCTCATCTTGTTCGTTTGAATCAGCGAACCGTTGAACAACGAACGTGTCGAAATCGTCGACACGGTCTACCACCTCGTCTGAGTCAATGGTTGTGATGTTATAATTCGCATCAAGGTTGTCATCGAGATCGCTGGCAAGCAAGGCGCCAAATTCACCGTCTGGGGCGTCGACAACTGCGGTATCGATTTCCTCAGCGAAGACCTCGAGTTCGTCCGTTTCGAACACGAATTCATCATCACCATCGGCAAAAACGAACTCGAGCATCATCTCGCCGGAGGTACCATCTTCCGCGTAGAGATCAATCTCTACCTCGTCGAATGGTTCCTCAGCCTCCCATGCTTCGTTGAAGTCTATCTCTTGTCCATCGACGTAGAGGGTTGCATTCTCTTCATCGTAGTTCCCATCCATCGATACGGACAACTCTTCGAGATGAGCAGTTTCGAACGCAAAGGAGTTATTCTGTCCAGAAACGATCCCGGTGGGCAATGTTGTTGGTTCTGCATCAACGAAGTCTTCGAGCGTGATGTCTATCTGCTCAAACTCACCCTCGGAAACCTCGACAGTCTCTGTAACGGACTCATACCCAAAGGCGCTAGCTTCAAACTCAAATGTGTCTTCCGTCCCTCGAAGGGTGTATTCCCCGTTTTCATCAGTTGAGACCGAGTAACCGCTGTCAAGTTCGACATCAACACCCTCTATTGGATCTCCATTGCTATCCGTGATGGTTCCGTTAACCCCTTGGTCAGCTGCAACCTGGTCAACCGAGTGGCTTGCGTCTAGAATGCCTTGGCCAAATCGATCATTGGGGTCATCTTGGTCATCATCAGGCTGCCAAGCGTGAGCGGTCATCGCAGTTTCGTACTGTTCCGGAGAGAGATCATCTTCACTTGCTGCGGCCATCAGTCCGACAGTTCCAGCAACGTGAGGCGCTGCCATGGAGGTGCCAGACAACGTATCGTACTCGCCATCGGGTTGAGCACTGTTAACACCTACTCCTGGTGCTGCAATGTCTGGCACAACGTACTCTTCAGGCCAGTGGTCAGGAGCGTCAGAACCCCAGGCAATTTGGGTGTCGATCCATTCACCACTTGAGAACTGAGCGATATCTTCTGATTCGTCAGTGGCACCAATCGCAAATGAATCGTAATCATTGCCAGGTGAGCTTGAGCTACCTTCGCCATCGTTACCAGAAGAAGCGATCACCAATGTACCAGCATCTAACGCGTTCATATGAGGCTCGATGAACGCTTCTTCGTAGGCGGATACACCGAGACTCATCGAAACAGCGTCGGCATCTTCTTCAACGGCCCATTCGATTCCTCCGATGATTTGGGCCAAACTACCACTGCCAGCGTCCAGCACGAGACCATGCATCAAATCAGCTTCAGGAGCAACGCCAATGTACTCTCCTGATGCATTACCGCCGGTCGCAGTACCGGAAACGTGAGTTCCGTGCCCGTTGGAGTGAGATTCATACGGGTCGCTGTCAACCTGCTCGCCATCTTCGTCAAATTCGGCCCAATTTTCATCTTCGATGTCTATATCGGGATGGTCGGGGTCGACACCGGTATCAAGGATTGCAATCTCTGCACCTTCGCCCATTGTGTCGTGGTCATCCCACACATCGGGTGCATTGATTTGATCAAGTCCGTAGGTAGTATTGACGTCGTCGTCATACTCTACTGGTTCATCCAGTTCAATATCGGCGTTGTAGTCAATTGACTCGACCCCTTCTTGGGCAGCAATCTCGGTTGCACTAACTTGGTCTTTATCCAGTTCAAGTAGCAACGCGTTCGTAATCCAGAACTGGTTCAAAACCTCTATTCCTTCAGTCGATTCCGCATATTCGACTATTGGCTCCTGGCTTTCTTCCGCAGTCGTCTGAAGGGCCGTCTCGACGTCTGCATCAGCTGCTATAGGCACATCAACATCATCTGCATGCACGAGAACCTCTATTGTTCCATCAGCCTGTGTAACGTTTTCATCAATTTCCGGTTCTGTATTTTCTATTTGTTCAGCGGTGTCGACATCAATAGACGATAGCGCTGATTCGTGCACAGGGGACTCATACTCATCTGCTGATGTCGTTTCCACTTCGCCGCCCATTGCAGCACCTGCTGGTGCAAGCAAAGAGGTGGCCATTAAGATTGAAAATACCACTGCTAATGCTACTATTCTCAACGACTTTCGATTTATACCTGACATGCTTGTGTGTGCGTGCTTATGACACGCTTAGCGACGTTTATTCAGTAATTCTATAAAAATCATTTGTCAGTACAGTAATGGCTACTGATAAAACAAAAACGATAGTGTACAAAATCGACGATTAATAAACAGATAACACCATAGTATTATTCCGAACCATACTATCCAAAAGATATTTTTTGTGAGTAAAATTATAGTCTACTGGCAATTGGCCTGCTTACATACGCATCAGCAATGAAACACTCTCTCGAATTACTGCCCCATGGACTCCGGCGTCTACCGCGGGCCTCTTGTTCACCCAATTAGTTGCGAATTACAACTATCGGATCCTTACTCGCTTGTTCCTCGGCGATTTCTTAGATTTGATCGTGCAACCACTCGACGGCATCTTTGTACGCTCGGAACCAGAACCACTGTCCGTACTGCGGCGACGCTTATTCCCCACTCTTGAGCAAATCATCAACCTGCCTGGCCGTCTCCTTGGTTTTGATATTCTGATAGGATTCGTCGGTCACGTCAAGCGAGGTGTGTCGGAGGGATTTCTGTGCGACCTCGGCATGTCCTTTCCGGTAGAGTTCGTCCCCAAGGCCACGCCGGGCTCCGTGGGGTTTCAGATAGTCCCCCTCCTCGGGATCGTACTCGAGATGATCGTAGGCCACGTCCAGGCGAGCGGATAGGCGCTTTAATATCGTGCGTGCGCCGTTCGTCGATATCGACGGCGGGGGAACCTCGTGTTCGCGTAGCAGCTCATCGATCGACGCCCGCCGCAGCATGGAATCGACACGCGCCTCAGAAAACTCGACCTCAAGTGCCTTCCGCTTGGATGGGTAGTGGTTGGTCGGGACCACCGGCCACGCATCTGTCGGCGGGTCGAGTTGGGCTTTGTACCGTTCCAGGGCCGTCGCTGCTCGTGTTGGGAGTTGGGCGCTCTGGTAGGGGTCTTTGTCCTCGCGTTTGACCTTCCCCAAGACGGTGATGGAGTTCTCCTGAGTGTCGACGTCGTCCCAGGTGATGCCGTTGCGGCGGTCATCACGCGGGACGGCGAACACTTCCGCGCCACGGACACCCGTCAGCCCCAGGATAGTCACGATAGCTCGGTCACGATACCGCTTGAGGCGGATTTCCTCGGGAGCCATCGGGGGCGTGAGCGCACTATCGACTTGTTTCGAACAAAACCGGATGGCTGTCTCTCGTTCCTCTGGCGTCCAAAACTGCCGGTCGGGTTTCGAGGTGATCTGTGGGAGATATTCATCGGCGTCCTCTGTGAGTGCGGGGTTGCGCTCGAGTCGTTCATCCCGAACACAAAACGACAGGAACGCTCGCACGTATGCGTAGTAGGTGTGTGCGGTCGGAGCCTCCAGCTCACGATCGTTGCGTTTGACCTCTCCCGAGAGATACCGACCGTACTCACGACATTGCTGGCGGTCGATCTCGTCGAAGCTCTCGAGTCCGAAGTGATCGACCCATTCAGTGAGCACGTGCCCGATGGTATCTTGGGAGCGCCCGGAGAGGGAGTGCTCGAGGTAATCGTTCACCGCCTTCTTGACGGCGTTACTCCCGGGGTTTGGGTAGCCAAGAGCCCCGTTCGCGCTGGATTGCATTGGTTCGGATGGTTGTACAGTACCGACCCTAGTAAAGTTACTGTGTCAAACTCATCATTGACACAGTGGATGGGTGGTTGTGCTGAAGTGCCGAAATCCGGTGTTTCGGGTACTCAAGATAGTGTTTACACAGTTTGTAAAGCTCATATTGCTATACAAAACGAAATCAATTGGTTCCACACAGTTTCGGAGGATAGGCTAGTTTTGGATCGAATCGCCATCAAGTCGTGGTGATTCTCAGCAGTCGGGGATCGATTTTGAATCCTTACTCTCGAACTACCGGACGAGCGTACGAAATTGCGTGGA
>LFFM01001986.1_pt1 | contig 13797 bp, 12 predicted proteins | sample 643131 | NCBI WGS metagenome assembly LFFM01 (sample SAMN03777445, study PRJNA286221) | soda lake metagenome | biome: soda lake; feature: Kulunda steppe; material: water; isolation source: sample Tc-Br brine of Tanatar trona crystallizer | place: Russia: Kulunda steppe | collected 2011-07
CTCGCCGGGATAGAGGGGCCGGAGACGGACGAGGAGATGCCGCTTGCCGCCCACATCGAGGAGATGATGCGGCGGCTCGCGATCGTGTTCCTGCTCGGCGGGCTCGCGACGCTCGTCGTCGTGACGGAGTCGACGACGCTCATCAACTACTTCTGGGACTACCACATCCCCGCGCCGCGCGAGAACCGACCGCGGCTGTACGCCCCCCTCGAGCTCCCGCTCACGCGACTGAAGGTCGCGGGGATCGCGGGCGTCGTCGTCGGGCTTCCCGCCTTCGTCTACCAGACGTATCGGTTCATGAAGCCCGGCCTCTACGAGAACGAGCGGCGCTACTACCTGGCGGCCGTCCCCACCAGCCTCGTCCTCGCCGGGATCGGGGTCGCGTTCGCGCACTTCCTCGTGTTGCCCGCGATCTTCTCGTATTTCACCACCTACACCGCCGACGCGGCGACGATCGCGTTCGGGTTGGCGGAGACGTTCAACCTGATCGTGATCATGCTCGGGTTCATGGCGATCGTCTTCCAGATCCCGCTTTTCATCATGCTCGCGATCATGATGAACCTCGTCACCCGGGTGTGGCTGGAGGACAAACGCCTCATCTTCTGGGGGGCGTTCCTCGGGATCGCGTTCCTCTTCAGTCCCGACCCGACCGGGATGGCCCCGATCATCGTCACCCTCACGATGATCGTCCTCTTCGAGGGGACACTGGCGGTCCTCCGGTGGACCGGGAACTAACCCGTGGGGCGGTGCCGGGTCTACCGGCCGTCGTCTTATAAGGGGACTCCGCGGTCGATCGGTCGCGTCGATCCGGTCCCATCCGAAGCAGTGGTCGCGGAAGCGCGCCACTCGATCGGTGACGGCACGAGGATCTCCGAGCGTCAACGACGACACGGTAGCTACATCGGCGTCGACGATGACGAGGTGTACTTATAAGTGAGACGATGGCGCGCCCGCTCGTGCCTTTATAAAGGTACGAGCGGACCGCGAGCGGGCCGTCGGCTCGTGAGCCCCGGGACGCTACACGCCTCTGGTAGCCGGCGGCTGGGGACTTCGGCGGTTCTCCCCGACGTTCCGCAGGCGAGAGTTTATAAATAGCCGACGAAACACCGTTCACTCACTTATAACCATCCCGCGACGTTCATCCCGCTCCCGTTCCCTGGTTCGAACCCACTGTCCGTACCCGCGGCTCACCGTTCGGTTCGCCGCAGGTATGGGCTCGGGCGGGTTCGAACCGCCGACCTCAGCCTTGTAAAGGCCGCGTCATAACCAGCTAGACCACGAGCCCTCACCCGGAACTACCCCCGAGAGCGGAAAACGATTTCTTTCTGCGTCGCCGACTCCCCCCGTGAACCGTCGTCTCCTCACCCTCGCCGTCGTGGCCCTCCTCGTCGGCGGCGTCGCGCTCGTCACCTTCACGACCGCCCCCGCGCTGTTGATCACCGGTTACGAGACGACGACCGTAACGGCGGTCGACGACGACACGGGGGAGTCGCTCGCGACCGTGGAGGCCCGGATCGCCGACGACGGGCTCAAACGCTACGTCGGCCTCTCGGCGACCGACGAGCTCGACGACGACGAGGGAATGCTGTTCGTCCACGACGAGCCCGGCGAGTACCCCTACGTGATGCGGAACATGGCGTTCGCGATCGACATCCTGTTCGTCGCGCCCGACGGCGAGGTGACTCGGATCTACGAGGCCGAGCCCGAGTCGCGCCCGCTGACCACCTACGAGGGGACCGGCCAGTACGTCCTCGAAGTGCCGCGAGGGTGGAGCGATCGTCACGGCGTCGAACCGGGCGACGAGCTCCGGTTCGATCCGTCCTGACGGGTCGTATTCTGAACACCGCGATCCGCCGAAACCGCCTTCGTCTCCCGGGAAGGACGACGAAACCCTTTCACGCCTCGCTCGCGTCGGGTCGGGCATGACCGGCCTCCTCCGGCGTATCGCCTGGAACCTGCGACACCGCTGGCGGCGGGTGTTCGCGCTGCTCGTCGTCGGCGCGGGCGTGCTCGCCCCGTTCCTCACCGGCCTCTGGTGGACGCTCCCGCTCGTCTGGTTCCTCGGGCTGTTCGTCCTCCTCCCCGTCCTCCACACGCTCGCGAAACCCCTCCCCGACGACGACGACGGCGGACGGTCGGGACGCGAACGCTCCGGTGACCCCGCCCTCGACGCCCTCCGCGAGCGCTACGCCCGCGGCGACATCGACGAGGCGGAGTTCGAACGCCGGCTCGACCGCCTGCTGGAGACCGAGGACGCGGAGATCCCTGATCGGAACGGCGACGTCGCCGCTCGCGTCCGCGAGAACCTCGAACGCGAGATCGAGCGGATCCGGGAGTGACCGTGGGTGAGCCGAACCTCCACCGATACCCGTTCTGCGGTGTTCGAACGGTGATCCGCCCGTGATACGGGCGCTGCTCCGGTACCCGTTCACCGGCTCCCCGCGGGTCGACGCCGTCCTCGTCGGCGGCGGATGCCACCTCCTCGCGGTGTGGCTCCCGCTGCTTCCGTTCATCGCCGTCGCGGGCTATCTCTCCCGAGTGCTCGCCGTGACCGCGGCCGTCGACCGCATCGGCGATGCCGACCGACCGGGCTGGCAGCCGGTCGGTCCGCTCCTCCGCGACGGGGTGCGTCTGGTCGCGACGACCGTCGGGTACCTCGCGGTGCCGACGGTCCTACTGGTCGTGACGTTCGGCGGCCCGCTCGAACGGGTCGACCCAACGGGGACGACCGACGGGACGATCTTCCTCCTCGGCACGACGTTGACGACGCTGTTCGCCTTCGCTATCGCCTATCCGCTGCCCGCCGCGCTCGTCGCGGTCGCCCGCGAACGGTCGCTCCGCGCCGCGGTCGACCCGTCGCTCGTCGGGCCGGCCACGCGCGACGCCGGCTACCTCGTGGCCGTCCTGCTCACCGCGCCCGCGTTCGCGCTCGCCGTCGGCGCGTACGGGACGCTCAACGCCGTCGCCCTCGGCTTCTTCGTCGCGTTCTACGTCGAGGTCGTCGTCGCCGCGACCCTCGGCAACGCGACCGGCCGGGCGTGGCGACGGCGCGGACTCGTCGACGGCGAGCGATACGGCTAGTCGGTATCGACGAACGTCACTGACAGAGACGAACCGCCCGAAAAACGCGCCGAACGTGCCGGCGGCTACACGCGGCGCTCGTCCAGTTCCGCGTCGTCGAGCGAGCGGTTGTGGACCGCCTCGCCCGAGTCGCCGTCGAAGACGTGGATCGCGTTCTCGGGCAGGCCGACCCGGACGCGTGTTCCCGACTCGATCCGGCGGAGGCCGTCGACGGTCGCGATCAGCTCCGGTCCGTCGTCGAGCGCGACGTGGACGACGTTCTCGTCGCCCATCGGCTCCACGACGCTGACGGTCGCGTCGAACACGTGATCGACTGCGGTGTCACCGAGGGGACCGGTCGTACCCGTCCCGTCCCCGACGGCAGTCCCTCCGTGTTCGCTGCTGCCGTCATCGGTCGGTCGGACGACGAGGTCCTCGGGGCGGACCCCGAGCGTCACCTCCGCGCTCCCGGCGACAGCCCCGGCGACGTCCGCGCCGAGCGGGTAGCGGAACTGCACCGTCTCCACTTCCCGATCGTCCGCCACGTTCCCCTCGGTTCCGAGCCCGAGGTCAGCGGTCCGCGTCCCGTCGACCGGCACGTCGAACTCGGCGACGAGCGTACCGTCGTCGACGCCGCAGTCGACGAAGTTCATCGACGGCTCACCGACGAAGCTCGCCACGAAACGGTTCGCTGGGCGGTGATACGCCTCGAGCGGCGTCGCAACCTGCTGGAGCTCGCCGGCGTCGAGGATCGCGATCCGGTCGCCCATCGTCATCGCCTCCGTCTGGTCGTGGGTGACGTACACGGTAGTGGTGTCCAGATCCGCCTGTAGCTGTTGGAGCTCCGTCCGCATCTGTGACCGGAGCTTCGCGTCGAGGTTACTGAGGGGTTCGTCCATCAGGAACGCCTTCGGTTCGCGGACGATGGCGCGGCCGAGCGCGACGCGTTGCTGTTGCCCCCCCGACAGCGCGCCGGGCTTCCGGTCGAGAAGCTCCGTGATGTCGAGCATCGCCGCGGTCTCCTCGACGCGAGCGTTCCGCTCGTCTGCGGGCATGTCGGTCGACTCCTCTAAGCCGAACCGCATGTTCTCCCGGACGGTCATGTGCGGGTAGAGCGCGTACGACTGGAACACCATCGCGATGTCCCGCTCCGCGGGCGCTTGCTCGTTGATCCGCTGGCCGTCGAGTCTGATCTCGCCGCTCGTGATCGATTCGAGCCCCGCGATCATTCGGAGGGTCGTCGACTTCCCACAGCCGGAGGGGCCGACGAGGACGAGGAACTCCCCGTCTGCGATGTCGACGTTCACGTCGTCCACGGCGAGGACGGAACCGTCCCCCTCGCCGAACCGCTTCGTCACCGAGTCGAGTTCAAGTCGTGCCATTATGTATCACCTGCGACGCCTTTCGCGAACTGTTCTCCGAAGAGGACGTAGACGATGAGCGTCGGCAGCGCCGCGATGAACGCCCCCGCCATCTGGAGGTTGTACTCCTGAACGAACGACCCCTGTAGCTGGTTCAACGCCACGGTCACCACCTGGTTCGACGGATCGCTCACGAGGACGATCGCGAACAGGAGGTCGTTCCACACCTGCGTGAACTGGTAGATGAGCGTCACGGCGAAGATCGGCACCGAGAGCGGCAACACGATCCGGCGGTAGATCGTCATCGCGGACGCGCCGTCCAGCCGTGCGGCCTCCAGCATCTCGTCGTCCAGCGTAGCATAGTACGCCCGGAACAGCACGGTACAGATCGGGATCCCGTAGGCGGTGTGGGTGATGCTCAGATTGATCAGTCCCTGGTAGTCGTCGACGAACGCGAGCGGGATCCGCGCGCCCAGGTCGACGAACGACCAGAACTGCGTGAGCGGCACCAGCACGGCCTGATACGGAATGAACACGCCAGCGACGAACAGTGTCAGCACGCCGATCTGGCCGCGCCAGTTCAGGTTCGTCAGCCCGTAGGCGGCGATCGATCCGAAGAACGCCGAGAGCACCGTCGCCGGGATCGCCATCATGGCGCTGTTGGTGAGTCCGGTGGAGAGCCGCTGGAACGCGACTTGCCACGCGTCGAGCGTGAACTCTCCGGCCGGCGGCGGCGTAAACGGCGTCGTCGCCCGGAACCCGTCCGTGGTTTTGAACGCCGTCATTAGCCCGGATTCGAGCGGCGCGAGGTAGAACGCGACCATGCCGAGCAGCACGGCGTACAGCGCGACCCGGGAGCGGTCGATCTGGTCGACCCGGTCGAAGAGCGATACCTCCGCGTCGCGGTCGGGCGTCTCCTTGACCCCGGTGTCGCCGCTCATAGCTCACCCCGCCGGTACTGCAGGTAGAGGTACGGTCCGATCACCGACAGCGCCATCACGAACAGCACCATCGCGACCGCGGAACCGTACGCCCACTGGAGTCGGTCGAAGGCGACTCGATACATCATCACCGCGAGGATGTCCGCCGAGCTGCCCGGGTTGACGCCGAACAGCACGAACAGGAAGTCGAACGCCTTGAGCGCGAACACCATCAACACCACCGCCGCCGACATCGTCGACGCGCGGAGCTGTGGGATGATAACGCGCCGGTAGAGCCGCACCGCCGAGGCTCCGTCGATCCGCGCCGCCTCGTACTGGGCGGTCGGGATCGCCCGCAACCCCGCGAGGTAGACCACCATACAGTAGCCGGAGAACTGCCACATCAACGCGAAGATGATCGCGGCGAGCTTGAACCGTGGGTCGGCCAGCCATGCCTGTGTGAGGAAGCCGAGCTCGACCGTCGTCCAGAAGACGACGGTGTCGATCACGCCGACGACTCCCCGAATGCTCTCGTTGATGAGCCCGACACGTGGATTGTACATCCACGACCAGAAGATGGCCGTGACGACGAACGAGAGGCTCATCGGCAGCAGGTAGATCGTCCGGAACGTGTTCTCGAAGCGGATCTTTCGATCCACGAGAATCGCGAGCACGAGCCCGAGCACGAGCGAGAGGACGGTGAACACGACGAGCAACACGACCGTGTTCCGGAACGCCGCGATGAAGGACGCGTCAGTCAGCAGCGTCGTGTACGCCTCCGTCGTCAACGAGGAGTAGTCGGGCTGTCTGAGCCCCTCCCAGCCCGTCAACGAGATAACGAAGTTCCAGCCGATCGCGCCGTACACGAACAACAACACGAGGAACCCGGGCGGTCCCCAGAACGGGATCGACTCGAGGAACTGGCTGCGCCGTAGCCGCGTCGCGAGCGGGACGCTGTCGGTCTCGGCGGCCGTCCCGCCGTCGGTCCGAACCGCGGGTTCGTCGCCGGTCCCTTCGGATTCGTCGGGGCCGGTCGAGTCGCCCCCGGCGGTTTCACCCCCGTCCCGTCCCCGTGAACGCGACCGGAGTACTCGGTCGAACAGCACGCGTAGCCGATCGAGCATCACGCGTTAGAACGCGTCTCGGAGCGCCGCGTACGCGGTGTCGACGTCGAGGTTGTCGTTGAAGTTGGCGAACGCCTCCTCCATCTCGGACTGCACCGCCGGCGCGACCGCCGTTCCGTGGGCGATGGTCGGCGGCTGGGTGTTCGAGTTATCGAAGTCGTCGATCTGTCGGCTGAGGAACGGACCGAACGCGTCGTCCGGGACGTCCGTGCGCGGCGGGATCGATCCTTTGATCGGGTTGAACCGCTCCTGGGCGTCGACAGTACCCGCGTAGTTCAGGAACTGCTCCGTGGCCTCCGGAGACGGGTTGTTGGTCGGGAAGACGAACGAGTCGATGACGGAGTGGTAGACGCCGTCGGTCCCGGGGAACGGCACCATATCCCAATCCTCGCCGAACTCGAAGTCGCCGGCGGCCTCGTACTGGCCCGCGGCCCAGTCGCCCTGGTGGAGGAACGCCGCGTTCCCCTCGATCAGCTCGTCGTTGCCCTGGTCCCACGAGATAGAGCCGGCGTCCTCGGGATAGTGGTCCGCGTACTCCGCGAGCAGCCCCAGCGCCTCACGGACCTCGTCTTCGAGTGATTCGACGTTCCCGTCGACGAAGGAGAGGTAGTCGTCAGTTCCCTGCTGGCCGAGGAAGACGGCCTCGAACAACTGGAGTGTCGACCACGGCGACTGCGTCTGATGGGCCATCGGTACCGCGTCCGTGTTCTCGGCGACCGCTTCCAACGCGTCGACGAGCCCCTGCGGGTCGTCGATGTCTGTCGCGTCGACATCGGCGGAGTCGAGGACCTCGACGTTGTAAAAGAGGTTGTTCAGCCGGTGGATGTTGATCGGGACCGCGACGAGGTCGCCGTCGGGCCGCGACAGGTCGACGATGTCGTCGAGGTACGCCTCGCGCATCTCGTCGTCCCACACCGACTCGCCGATATCTTCCAGCAGGTCGGCGTCCGTGTACGGCGTCAGCGCCTGTCCCGGCCAGATCTGGAACGTGCTCGGCGGGTTGCCGTCGAGCACGCGGTTCTGGATCACGGTGTCGATCGCGGATCCAGCGCCGCCTGGGGCGGGGTTATCGACGATCTCGACGTCGGGGTGTTGCTCGCGGAAGCCGTCGAGGAGCGCGTTGTACGCGTCCTCCTCGCCGCCGGCAGTCCACCAGTGGACGATCTCCAGGTCGCCTTCATCGGCTTCGCCGCCATCGCCGGTGCCGTCACCGGTACCGTCACCGGTCCCGTCGTCGTCCCCGACTTCCGGATCGTCGGAGCAGCCCGCGACCGCGACGGTGGCGACAGCTCCGGCACCGGCAATGTAGCGCCGGCGAGTTACACGACTCTCAGGGGTTTCACGTGGCGTATCAGACATTGTACACAGTATGATCGATCCTGAGCGTACTTAATCGTTGATGATATACCTGCGTATTTAGTATAATGATAGTAAATTAATTTGGTGCAGTTGAAACGACGTTCGGTGAGGCGCAGTTCTATCGACCGACCGATTCTTGAGCGCGCGGCCCCGAACTGGGGATAATGGACGGACCGCTGTGGATCGACAGACACGCACCTGACCTGGAGGAGATCCGCCAGGACGACGCTCGCGAGCGGCTCTTTCGGGCGATCGACGAGCCGATGAACCTCGTCGTACAGGGACCGCCGGGCGTCGGCAAGACGGCGGCGACCCGGGCGTTAGCGCGAGAGTCTCACGCCGCGCCCGAGAGCGACCTGATCGAGATCAACGTCGCGGACTTCTTCGGCCGAATCAAAAAGGAGATCCGGACGGACCCCCGGTTCGAGGGGTTCCTCGCGGGGAAGAGCCGGATGGCCAAACGCGACATGATAAATCACGTGCTCACGGAGTCGGCCGCCTACGCGCCGATGTCCGGCGAGTACAAGACGGTGCTTCTGGACAACGCCGAGGCGATCCGCGAGGACTTCCAACAGGCGCTTCGGCGCGTGATGGAGAAGCACCACCGAACGACCCAGTTCGTGATCGCCACCCGTCAGCCCTCCAAACTGATCGCGCCCATCCAGTCGCGGTGTTTCCCGATCCGGCTGCGCGCCCCGACGACCGACGAGACGATGGACGTGTTGGAGACGATCTGCGACCGCGAGGACGTCGAGTACGACGCGGACGGGCTGGAGTTCGTTGCCAGCGCGGCCGGCGGCGACCTCCGGGAGGCGATCCTCTCCGCGCAGGCGACCGCGGTGGAGGGCGGAGAGATAACCATGACGGCCGCTTACGAGACCCTCGGCGACGTCGGTGACGACGACACGATCCGCGAGGCGCTCGCGGCCGCCCGGGACGGCGACCTGAAGGACGCTCGAACGACCCTCGACGACCTGCTCGACGAGGGCGGGTACGACGGCCCCGACCTGCTCCGCGAGACGCTCCGCGTCGCCCGGTCGGGCTCGGCGTACGGTGGTGACGATCTCGCTCGGCTCCACAAGCTCGCCGGCGAAGCCGACCTCGACCTGGTCGACGGCGCCGACGACCGGATCCACCTCACACACCTCCTCGCCGCGTGGGCCGCCGGTCGAACCGAGCTCCGCGCCGGCTTCCACGAGCCGGTGGAGGCCTGAGATGAGCCGGGACCGATCCCCGCCGCTGGCCCGGCTGTTGCCGTTTCCCGTCGTCGACGAGGCGTGGCGGCTGGCGCTCGTGCCGGCGCTCGTCGCGGCCGTCACGCTCCCGTTCGTCCCGCCGGTTGGTGTCGTCGCGCTCGCGGCGTCGCTCGGCGTCCTCTGGTTCCATCGCGACCCGGATCGGACCCCACCGGAGCCCGACTCAGCGGTCGTCTCGCCCGCCGACGGGACGGTGAGCGTCGTCCGCGAGGAGGGGACGCGCCTGCGGGTCGGGGTGTACATGAGCGCGAGGGACCTCCACGTCAACCGCGCGCCGATCGCCGGCGAGGTCCGCGAGGTGCGCCACCGTCCCGGCGCGAACCGCCCGGCGTTCGACAAGGAGTCCGACCGAAACGAGCAGGTCGCGATCGACTTCGGCGAGTACGAGCTGCTCGTCATCGCCGGTTGGTTCGCCCGCCGGATCCACCCCGCGGTCGCGGCCGGCGACCGCGTTGAGCGGGGCGAGCGGGTCGGACACGTCTCGTTCGGCTCGCGCGCCGACGTGGTGTTGCCCGCCGGGGTCGATCGCGAAGACCTCTTGGTCGCCGAGGGGGACGCCGTCCGGGCTGGCGAGACGATCATCGCCGAGCTGGAGTGACGCTCCTCGTCGCGTTCAGGCTACCTCCCTCGTCGCGTTCGAGAGACTCCCATCCGGATCCGACCACCTCGCTCGACACTGACCGACAGCGATCCTCACTCCACCCGTGCGCTCGTCTGCATCCCGTCCGTGTTGAACGCGCTGCCGACCGTGTCGTCGCCACAGACGATCACGCCCGCGCCCGAACCGGTCAGGTCATCGAACTCTCGGATGGCACGGTCGGCCGCGGTGTCGGCGTCGTATCCGTCCGCGAGGAGGTCGACCGCACGGCGCGAGAGGGTGACCCGAGCGATATCCTCGCCGGCTCCGGTCGCGCTCGCGCCGCCCGCCTCGGTGCAGAAGAAACCCGAGCCGACCTGCGGGACGTCGCCGACGCGGCCCGCGAGCGCGAACGACCGGCCGCCCGTTGACGTCGCCGCCGCGAACGACTCGCCGTCGCTCGCCACCGCGCCGACCGTGTCGTGGTCGGGGGCGGCGTCCTTCTCTCGGCCGCCCGCCTGGTCGTCGCCGGAGCCGAACCGGGACGCGAGCCAGTCGAGGTGCTCGCGCGGACCACCCCCCGGCGGGTCCTCCGCCTCGTAGCGCTCGCGTTTCTCGTTCGTCAGCAGGTCGACGCCCGTCTCGATCTCGAACTCCGCCGCCAATTCGACCGCGTGGCCGCCGGAAACGAAGATATGCGGGGTCTCCGCGAGCACGACGCGGGCGACCGACACCGCGGACTCGACGCCCGGCATCGAGCAGGCCGCGCCGATCTCCCGGCCGGAAGTCATGACGCCGGCGTCGGTGCGGACGACGCCGTCCGACTGGACCGCGCCGCCGACGCCGGCGTTGAACCGCGGGCTCGCTTCGAGCACTCCCACCGCTGACTCGACCGCGTCGAGTGGGTCCGTCGTCGCCGCGCCCGCCGCCGCGGCCTCGTCGAGCACCGCCTGTCGGGGTTCGGGGTCGTCCGGAACGCCGCCCGCGCCGCCGTGAACTATCACGCGCATGCGAACTCCTCCCGACGGCGAGGCCATAAGCCTCGGGAAAGCGGCGGGCGGCGACCGTCGCCGTCACTGTCGCCGGGTTTAATTCCGGCTCGGTCGAACCGGTCGGTATGACGGATCCGCCGCCGACGTCCGTGCTCCTCCCGACGGTCCGCTGGACCGACGCCTGTGAGGAGGTCGCCGAGCTCCTCGGGCCGGACGACGAGCTCCTCGTGATCGCCGACACGGAGACGGACCCGGTCGCCGAGCGCGCTCAACGCGGCGGGGGTCTTCCCGACGGCGTCCGGATCGTCCTCGCGGGCGAGCCGACTGGGTGCTCCGGCAAGGCGAACGCCATCGCCGCGGGCATGGACGCGGCCGCCCACGAACGGATCGTCTGGACCGACGACGACTTCCATCACCCGCCCGACTGGCTCGATCGACTCCACGCCGACTACGAGCGGCAGGGGCCGACGACGGAGCGACCGGCGTTCGTCGGTCGCGACCCGCTCGGCGTCCTCCTCGAACCGGCCTACCTGATCGGCGGGACCCTGCCGGTCGCGGCCGGCGGGATCGTCTGGGGCGGTGCCGTGATCTTCGAGCGGGGCGACATCGACGAGGCGGCGTTCCTCGCGGAGCTCCGCCGTTCGCTCAGCGACGACGGGACGTTGAGCGAGCATCTCGAGGTGACGGCGGCCGACCGCACACGGGTCGTTCCGGCCGGCGGATCCGTTCGCGAGTCGCTGGAGCGGTTCGTCCGGTTCCTCTGGATCACCCGGTACTACGCGCCGGTGGCGACCGGGATCAACCTCCTCCTCGCGGTCGCCCTGGCGGCCGCGTGTCTCGTCGCACCGCTTCCGACGCTCGTCGGCCTCACACTCGTCTCCGCGGCGACGTACCGGTGGGTCGGCGTCCGCCGTTCGACCTTCCTGCTCGCCGGGCCCGCGGTCCTCGCCTCGCCGCCGCTGTTGGCGTACGCGCTCGGTCGGCGGACGTTCGTCTGGGCCGGTCGCCGATACCGGTGGAACGGCAAGTACGACGTGGACGTGGTCGACGGGTAGCTCGGGCGTGAACCCTAACCGCGCCCCGGTAGCCGGAAAACGGCAGGCACTTTACGGCGGTACGAGAATCCACGCCCGTTATGAGCTACGACAAGGTCGAGGTCCCCGACGACGGGGAACAGATCACGCTCGCCGACGAGGAGACCGGCGAGTTGAACGTCCCTGAGAACCCGATCATCCCGATCATCCACGGCGACGGGATCGGCACTGATGTCGGTCCGGCCGCGCAGCAGGTGCTCGATGCGGCCGCCGAAGCTACCGGTCGCTCCATCGCTTGGATGCGCGTCTACGCCGGCGGAAGCGCCCGAGAGAAGTACGACGAGAACCTGCCCGAGGACACCGTCTCGGCTATCCGCGACCACCGCGTTGCGATCAAGGGACCGCTGACGACGCCCGTCGGTGCGGGTTTCCGGTCGCTCAACGTCGCGCTCCGCCAGACGCTCGACATGTACGCCAACGTCCGGCCGACGTATCACCTCACCGGCGTCCCGTCGCCAGTCAAGAACCCCGAGGCGATGGACATGATCACCTTCCGGGAGAACACGGAGGACGTGTACGCCGGCGTCGAGTGGGAAGCCGGCACCGACGAGGTCGAGCAGGTACGCGACTTCCTGGAGGACGACATGGAGATCGCCGACGTGATCCACGACGGCCCCGTCGGCATCGGCGTCAAACCCATCTCGGAGTTCGGTTCCAAGCGGCTCATCCGCGAGGCGATCGACTACGCGATCGCCAACGACCGCGACACGGTCACGCTCGTGCACAAGGGGAACATCATGAAGTTCACCGAGGGCGCGTTCCGCGACTGGGGGTACGAGGTCGCGGAGGAGGAGTACGGCGACGACGTGATCACCGAAGACGAGCTGTGGGACGAGCACGACGGCGAACAGCCCGACGGCACGGTCGTCGTCAACGATCGTATCGCCGACAACATGCTCCAGCAGCTGCTCACGCGGACGGACGAGTACTCCGTCATCGCGACGATGAACCTCAACGGCGACTACATGTCCGACGCCGCCGGCGCGCAGATCGGCGGCCTGGGGATCGCGCCGGGCGCGAACTTCGGCCACGGTCGCTGCCTCGCCGAACCCGTTCACGGCTCCGCGCCCAAGTACGCCGGCGAGGACAAGGTGAACCCCACCGCGATGATCCTCTCGGGCCGCGAGATGCTCGATTACCTCGGGTGGAACGACGCCGCCGACCTGGTGCGTGACGCCGTCGAAGAGACCATCTCGTCCGGAAAAGTCACCTACGACCTCCACCGACAGATCGAGGGCGGCGAGAAGCTGGCGACCAGCGAGTTCGCGGACGCCGTCGTCGAGAACATCGAACGGCTGTCCTAACCAGTCGTCGAAACGCGGTCCGAGACGACCCCTCTCAGACCGAGACGACTCCCGTTTTCGATCGTGAAAACCGGACGCGACACTTCCGGCTTACGGAGAATCAAGGAGAAAGCCTCGCGCTTCAGCGCGGGGATGAATCCGACAACTCTTCTCTAATCCACCGTTCGATGGCACGGCAGGATATTCCACGCTGCGTAATCCACGCCTTCAAGTAAGTTTGTCTACATAGTTTACGTATGGCAAAACAGGTCGTCACGCGCACCTATACTGCTTCCATTCGGAATCAGCCACGGGTGTCCGACGATCTTGACGCCCTCGGGTTCGCAGCCAGTAAGCTCTGGAACGTCGGACGGTGGACATGCAGCCGGATTTGGGATAAAATCGATCACATCCCCAACCACAACGAACTCACCGCCTACCTCAAAACCCACGAACGCTACGATGACCTGCATTCTCAGTCAAGTCAGCGAGTCCTTCAAGAACTCGCTGAGGCGTTCAACGGCTGGTACGGCAAACGACGCAACGGAGATGCGAGAGCGAACCCGCCCGGCTACCGCAAACACGGCGACGAACACCCGCGTTCGACAGTCACATTCAAGCAAAAAGGCTTCAAACTCGACACACAGTACAACCGCGTCCGACTCTCTCAAGGCTCAAACCTCAAAGAGTATTGGTCGGACTTCATTCTCTGCAAATTCCAAACTCGGCCCGACGTTGACCTCTCTGCCGTGGAGAACGTCCAACAAGTGA
>LFFM01001987.1_pt1 | contig 13797 bp, 8 predicted proteins | sample 643131 | NCBI WGS metagenome assembly LFFM01 (sample SAMN03777445, study PRJNA286221) | soda lake metagenome | biome: soda lake; feature: Kulunda steppe; material: water; isolation source: sample Tc-Br brine of Tanatar trona crystallizer | place: Russia: Kulunda steppe | collected 2011-07
CCATCATCGTGTTCATCCAGACACGTTCCCTTCTCATGGTACCCGGACTCCAAATCACGCTCGTACGTCTCCGCACGCATGTAATCCGCATTCGGCTCACCCGGGTGGCACGCCGTCGCCCCTGCAATCTGGACAACCTCCTCACAGCCGTGTCGCAGCCACCCGCTCAGCGTGAACGGCGAAATCTGTCCTTCAATCTGATTCATCGGATCATCCGCCTCGTACCGATCCGCCGACGCATGATGCCGATCCGTGACGATCCCATCACCCGGCGACAGCAGATCGATTTCGAGCCCGACGTACACATCCGGGAGCAGCATCTCCTCAACCGACTCCGGGAGATCAAGATCGACATCAAGGTGCGACGCAGTGAGCTCCGACGTCATCACTGCTCACCCCCGAACAAGTCGTGGGTCGCATCGCCATCCGGTTCATCAGCACAGCGGCGCGCTTCGCCGACAGACACCGCACCCGGCGCGTCAATCCGATCTTCGTCAGCAGTCGCTTCCGTGGCGTCTGAAGCCTCATCATCTCGAATCCAGCGGACCGACCTCGTCGCCGCAGCACTCACACCGAGCAGCTCCGGTGCAAGCAACACGAGATGAGAGGGTTGCGTCGCCGCATCCGAACACACACCCACCCGTCCCGCAACAAGCAACTCCCGTACCCCCAGCGTGAACTCCTCAATTAGCTTATGTCGGTCATTACCGCATACAGCATGGCCGATCTGGTACTGTACCGCCTCCACCGGCCGAAACACGTACACGACAACCGCATCACCCTCCTGAAAAGAAGAGCCGCACACTTGACACGTCGCGGCCCCTTCCCCGAGCAAAACATAATTTGTTTGATGTATGGCTTCAATTAGCAATTCCCCGTTGCCTTCTTGTACTTCCGATTCTGATTTTTTCATGGGTTTTCGGACCGTATTCGGAACCCAGCCTGGGTGCTCCACCACCCGGGCACTTCTGACGGTTAGTGCCTACCAGCTGAGTTCACAACCATTAGTCATGCGTCTATTGGGATAAACTTTTGGACGTTCGACTAATGGACTCTTATCCAGCAGTCATATGTGAAGCGGTATCCACAGCAATATCATGGGCGACCGGAATCGTGACGAAGGTAGCGGAAAATTCACTGAGGAATATCCTCCTGGGGAGTTTTTGGAAGCCTTAGCTGAGCTCGGACCAAGCGGAACGACAGATGTTTCGAGCTACGTTGATTGCGATCGTCGGACAGCGTACTTGAAATTAAAATCCTTAGAAGAAGACGGGGAAGTTCGGAGCAAGAAGGTTGGAAACTCGCTACTCTGGGAATTGGTTGATTGATTTGTTATACTACTCAGTGTCTAATACGATAAGCCGACCAGTGGATCCCATCGGATGAAACAGTTCCTGCAATAGGCCAGATGTCACCATCCAGCCTTCTAATCTGTTCTAATAGCGTGCCGAGATTGGCAGGGCTTAGACGCTAACTGTTATAGATGGACTGAATTGTGCGATCGACAGCGACCATCGTCGATTCGGATGGCACTGTTTGATACTTGATGACGCAGTCGGAATAGTCAATATCCGCAGTAGGGCGGCCGGATGCTGACTCAGTTTCAAACTCACTCGGGTCAAGCACTCCGCGACCAGCTATACGGAAGACATCTGGGCGATCAAGAAGCGACCGGACCACATCATCTTGGAGAAGATCCGCAGTAGCTGGCTCGTCACTAGAGAGTTCAATCTGGTCTGTATGAGCGGTTTCTTGACGGACACCGAGGGTAAGTCGATGGTAGCCTCGAACGAAATTCGATTCTAACTCTCCCAAGAATTCGGGCTCAAGAAAATCAAGCCGCGTCGCCGATTCGATGGGACCGACGCCGGTCAGCTTACCGCTTGTCACCCCAGCGCTTTCTGGCGTCGGAGCTCTGACTGCGAGGAGATTGAATCCGGGGTCGAACGAGGCGACGGTCGTGTGTCGATTCGCCTCTGAGACAGATAGTTGCGACTGCGTGCCGCTGTCCGGGACGCTAAACATGAGGTAGCTCCGTTCGAACAAATCGTCGATCGCATGAAGCTGGGCACCGTACGACGAGTCCTCTAAAAGTCCCTCAAAAGTCGAAGTAGTCACTCGCTCCAGCCCAGGCAGCCGAAAGTAGTGGGTAGTCCGCGGAGCCGCGTACCGAATTTCATTAGCGAGGCGCTCGCGGTCGATCGGAGAGAGTTCCGTGATCAGTCGGTCGCGCTCCCAAGAGGCATCTGCGTCGATCTCGGTCGCCTGGAGCGCCGCTGTCAATAGTCCACGCGTGTCGACTTCCCGGAGAACCGCCTCAGCGGATGCGTCTGTCGTCGTTGGGTCGACGGGGAGTTCCACGAAGGAACCCGATCACGGGAACGGGCAAACCAGTTTCGTCTTCTCCGGACACAACGGCTCCACATTAACTCGTTTCTGACTGGATCGAGTTCTAACTATTATCGGTCGGACTCGTGTCGACATCCGAGATCGCCGGGTGCTTGGATTTATCTGTCCCGGTGGGGAAGACCATCGTAGAACACCCGATGTCAGGCCAATTACCAGATGAAGAGGGCCGCGGGCGTCCACGTCTACCGATCGAGGCGGGGTTTCCTATCGAGCGGATTAACGAGATTGCCGAGAAGGAGAGTCGAGCGAAGCAACACTATCGTCCCGTATACACGATGCACAAGTGGTGGGCACGGCGGCCGGGCTGTCTCTTCCGAGCGATCTCGCTGTACTCGCTACTTGACGACACCACCGACCTGTCGGACGTGTCGGTGTACGAGCCCGGCGAGAACCAGACGCTCGGCGCTAACGGCTTCAGCAAAGAGGATCTCATCTCAGCGATCGGGGAGACGAGCATCGAGAATCCCGAGCCCCTCTGGGACTTCTACCCCAAGGACGTTCGTATCGAGGACAAGAAGGTTCTAGACCCGTTCATGGGCGGCGGAACCTCACTCGTCGAAGCTTCTCGCTTTGGCGCGGAGACGGTGGGGTACGATCTGAACCCGGTGGCGTGGTTCGTCACCAAGAAGGAGCTCGAAGCCGGCCAGACCGATCCCGAGAAGCTTCAGGCTGCCTTCGAGGAGGTCAAAGACGACGTCGCCGACGAAATCACGCAGTACTACCGGACTCCCTGCCCCAACGCGGACCACGAGCACGGCGACGGTCACGATGCGGACGTGATGTACAACTTCTGGGTGAAGGAGCTCGACTGCGTCTCCTGCGGGCATACGGTGCCACTTTTCAAAGACTACCGCGTCGCCGCCGGGCGTTACGAGAACGACGGTAAAGACAACGTCCTGTGCCCTAACTGCGACTCGGTCACACTCGTTGACGACTGGCAGAGTGAGAGTTCCTGTACCGAATGTTCGTACGAATGGACACCGAAGACCGGGAACGTGACCCGTGGCGGGTATTATAATTCCCCCGAGTGTGGACAGAAAGAATCAATCATTGAAGCAATCGACCAGCTTGGGACACCCGAACTTCGCCTGTACGCGATTGAATATTACTGCGAGGACTGCGACGAAAGCGGTGAGGAAAAGGCGGCGTACAAAGGCTACAAAAAGGCAGAGTCTGCGGATAAGAACATATACGAAGAGGCGAAACAGACGTGGGCTACTCGAACCGATTTAAAAGAATACGTCCCGCAAGAGGATATTCCTGAAGGAGCGATAACGGCCTCTTCGTCTATCAGCGGTAATGACGTGTTCGAATACGATTATGCGCAGTGGAGCGATATGTTCTCTGAAAGGCAGCTCTTGTGCTTCGCTCTACTCCAGCGCTCTATCGACAAAATCAGCGATCAAAATCTGAAAGAGTATCTAATTCTCGCTCTGTCAGAGTCGCTGCGCTATACGAATCTCATGGTGTCGTACAACACGTCATATAACAAGATCGGGGATCTGTTCCGCACGAATTCTTTTGCTCCTCCTACGTATCCGATTGAGAACAATGTGTGGGGAACGAAGTGGGGAAGTGGGACGTTCACCGCGATGTTCGATATGATTTTGAAGGGCGTGGAGTACGCGAACGCACCGACTGACCGGTATGTCACTGACGGTGAAACGATAGAAACCCCCGAATTCGCCCAACCAATCGGCCAGAACTCCAAGGTCCACCAGGGCGACATGCGGACGATCGAGGACGAGGACGAGTACGATCTGGTCCTCACGGACCCGCCGTACTATGACAACATCATCTACTCGGAGGTCTCGGATTACTTCTACGTCTGGCAGAAAATTCTCCTCGAAGATGAATACCCCGGCTTCGATCAGGATCAGACCCCACGCGCGGAATCAATCGTCACGAACCCCTACCTCGACAAGACTGCCGAGGACTTCGAGCACGAGATGGGGCAGGCGCTGGAGGTCATCAACCGGGCGCTGAAAGACGACGGAACGCTGGCGTTCACCTACCACCACAGCGACGAGGAGTCATGGGGTGAGCTCCTGGAGTCGCTCTGTAACACCGGCTTCGAGGTGACAGCGACCTACCCCATCAATTCCGATCTGAACAAGTTCATCGGCGGCGAGGCCGTCTCCTTCGATATCGTGATCGTCGCTCGCCCGACTGACGAGCGAACGCCCATTTCGTGGCGGGACCTCCGCATCAAGACGCTGAACAAGCTCGACGAGATCCAGTCGGGGTTAGAGGAGCACCGCGATCTCACCGAGGGCGATATCGGCGTGATCGAGATGGGTGCCTGCTTCGCGGAGTACTCGAAACACCACGGGGAGGTCCGCTGCCGCGGCGAGATCATGACTGCCAAGGAGGCGGTCCAAGAGATCTACGGGATCATCCAGAACAACGCGCTGGGTGAGCAGGACATCTTCCTCGATCTGCTCAAGTCTGGGAATCCGGGTTATAACGACCTGAACAAACTGCTACGCCGCAGCGACGCTTTCGAGGAGGAGCTCCGGGAAAAGAAGCTCTTCCGGATGGAGGGCAGTAGCTTCGTTCTCGGCGATTGGAACGACGAGCAGCGTCAGGCCTACGTCCAGAATGCTGTTGAGGGCGACGGCGAACCCAGTACTCTGGATCAGGCCCACTATCTGCGGTACCGCTACGAACAGGGCAAATCTACAGCTGAGTATCTCGATCACTGGGACCGTGACGCACTCGCTGAACTGTGCGAAAGCCTCGCCGCCGCGACCGACGACGAAACCTACCTCAAGCTGGTCAATCTGGACCTCTCGCTGTCGGACTACACCGAAGACTGATCCGTCGGCGCAGGTCCAACTACGGGATCGAACTACTCCGACCCCTACGCTTGGTAATTAGTATTCGGTTCAGTCTCCAGTATCTGATTAGGGAGGTCCTTCATTCATGAAGAACAGGCAACACAATACGAATAGTACCCCCGTGTGAATATACAATACACATTACTATGTTGTTTCTTGTCAATATAAAATTTTGACAGACTAGTAATAGCCAAACTTTCAGAGCTACTGTACCTTTATTCTCCAAAGTTTTAATGCTCATTCGCTGGTCGTGTCGGTTGACATGAGTACTGAAGGAACTCCCGGTGCTATCAGCGATTACGTCACGCTGAGTCGGGAACTCCGCGAGGGGAGCGGCACGATCAAAGGGCAGATTCGTCTCTACGACGTCGAGAGCGACGAAGAAACGCTTGAATCAGACGCGTCGCGGTTCTTCCAGCGTACGCTACTAACGCAGGGGCTGGAGGACTCGTTCAAGCGCCTGCGGGACACGCTCAACGGGGAGGACACCGACCGTATCCACGAGATGTACGGTCCGTACGGAACCGGAAAGTCCCACCAGATGGTGGCGCTGTACCACGCCTTTGCCAACCCGGAGACTGTCGGTGACTGGGCCGAGGGGCGGATCGAGGGGCTGGCCGAAGCGCTGCCCGATTCGGCCACGCCCATCGTCGTCTCACTGCAGAAGAGCCAATCGGACTACCTCTGGGAGCCGTTCTTCGACGCGTTGGACTACGAACCCGACGAGGACGAGTTCGACGACGGCGGCTACCCGCCGATCGACATGATTCAAGAAGCGGTCGGCGACCGTACGGTCGCGTTCTTCGTCGACGAGCTGGAAGACTGGTTCGGCTCGCTGCAGGGGCGGCGCAAACGCGCGAACAAAGGATTCCTGCAGGCGCTCTTGGAGACGACCTCTCGCCCGGCGACGGAGCTGTTCGCCGTCGTCTCAGTGCTCCGAGAGGGGTCAGAGGTCCACGACATTCTCTCGCGGCAAGAGACGGTGCCGGTGAACATGTCGAACCAAGTCGATATCCGCGACGTGCTCCGCCACCGCCTCATCGGCGAGGTCACAGACGAGGCGGGCGTCCGGACGCTCGTCGAGCACTACATCGAGACGTATGCCGACACGGATTACGTCGATCTCCCGGAGGGGCTCCGCGAGGACATGCTCCAGACGTATCCCTTCCACCCGGAGCTCATCGACGCGCTGAAAACGCGGTACTTCGCTGAGACCGAATCCGGGGCCACTCGGGGGATGCTTTTCCTCTTCGCCAAGCTTCTGAAAGATCAACACGACGACACGGACCTCCTGACCCACGGGACTGTCGACGCTGTCGAGTACAACGACGAGCTCACCCGTATCAACGTCGAGCACGCTCGTCCGGACCGCTGTTACGAGGATATCACTGACCGCCTCGCGGACGCGAACATCGATTACGGCCGGGAGATCCTGAGTACCGTCCTGATCTACTCGCTCACACCGGGGCTGGACGAGGGAGCGACAAAGGGGGATATCATCCAGGGCACCTATCACCAGGGTGACCGCGTGAACGACGTTGTCGTCGATCTTGAGCGTCTACAAGGGGAAGTCTACCACCTTTGGGAGACCGACGATCGCTACGTCATTCGAGAGGACGAGAATCCTCGCTCGCTCGTCCGAAACGCCGCCAGAGATATTCCGGATGAGGACGCCATGGAGCTGCTGGGAGAGACTGTTGAGTCGATTTTTGGCGGAAGCACCCATGCTGTGGGCTTCTCCAAGGATCTGGGGTCGGTCCCGGATAGCCAGAACATCAAGCTGGTCGTTCGGAACGAACCGTGGGACGAAGACAGCGTCGCAGCGGTTATCAAGAACCAGCCGGCGGGCCGCCAGTGGCGCAACTCGCTGGTGTTCATCCAGCCGAACAACGACAAGCGGATATCCCCGAGCGACCAGCAGGATAAGTTCCTCGGTAAAGCAAAGGAGGTCCTCGGAGCTGAAATCCGCAAAGAGGATCCGAACCTCAGCGAGGAGATCCGCGAGGAGATCGACGGGCTTCATGGCGAGTACAAAGACGAGCTTCGCTCGCGCCTGACAGGCGCTTACGGCGAGGTGATCGACGGGAATGACCTGCTGAACGACTTCGGTTACGCGGCGGCGACACCTTTGGAGAATATTGTCCCAACAGACCCGGTGCTTAACCATCGTAATATTGCGCAGGCGATGGAGGCCGATCCCTTCGACATCGAACAGAGCATCTGGGCGATAGTACAAGACCGGCTAGATAGTCGCTCCTCGACGACGATCGAAGATCTCTACGAGGAGTTCCTTCGGAATCCCACAATGCCGATTCCGGGTGACGTCAATGTCGTTGTCAACGCCGTTGAGAACGAGTTGGAAGCCGAGCCCGTGCTTGCCCACGATGGCAGTGAATTCAAGCCGCAGTTCCGTAACCTGGGACGGGACACCACACTGGTTCTTGAGTCGGACGTGGAGCGATGGGGTGTCGATGATGTCGAAGAAGAACTCAGACGCCGCTTCAGTGGCGGTAAGACCGATGTGGACGTGGGTGATTTCGAGCTTGAGTTGATGCAAGATATCGAGGTCTGGATCGAATCTGACTCACACGACGCCGTGATGCGGGCAGTGGGGCGGCTGGCAGCCGAGGATAAGTATGTGCTCGTCTCCGGGACCGAGATCATCGATAAGGCCCGCTCGGACGCTACGCTGCGTGACGTCTCCGATGTCACTGAGATCGGGGCGGACGAAATCAGGTCGCGGATCGAAGACGTGGTTGAGGCTTCCGGCGAGGCGGACACCAGCCAGGTGCTGACAGCGATTCGCGGCGATGCTGACCTTTACCTCCCGAAAGAGGAGACTGAGACTGGGTTCCGTGCTGCGGTGACGGGTCTGCTCTCCGACGGCTACAAGATCAAGGATGACTGGTCGTTCCTCGGCTCGCTCGGTGATCGTGATCCGACACGTGTCGTAGTCGTCCCCTGGATCAGCGAGGAGAATGAACAGCGTATCCTCGATGACATCCGTGATATGGAGGAGGATCGGGATTTCGATGTCGACGAGATTCAGTCGAACGTCGTGCCCGATGAAACCGAGCACGCGATTCGACACTTCCTCCTTGCGAATCTGGGGGAGGACGAGCCTGCTTACGTCGTTGGCGCTACGGGATCCACGGATCCCGGCGAGTGGTTCCCTGGGGCGGGGTTCAAAACCTACGGCACTGGCGGCGAGACGTTTGAATACACTGGAACCAGTGTATCTGACCTTCGTGATAAATGGCTTGACGGCGACATCACGGGATCGGTGAGTTACGGATCGATCTCGTACACCACTACTGACGGGTCTGGCGGTCCGGGGACGTTCAACGAGATCGGGCTGAGTAAGGTCCACGTCGATCTCCAGCTGGAACTGGGCCAGTCACACGACACGGTCACGTCGATGTTTGAGGCCTTCCCCGAATCGGCCACGGATATCGATGTGATGATAGAGTTCGAGTAACCCGACGACTCAAATACGATCACGGTACCACGCACCCATATGCCCGAGTCACCCAAAGACGAGACAGATCCACCGATTGCCCGCGGGTTCCCTGTCGCCCGTGTGAATGACCTAGCTGAGCGTGAGAGTCGCGCAAAGCTCTATTACCGGCCACTCTCGGTTCTACATAAGTGGTGGGCCCGACGCCTCGGTAGCGTCTTCAGGACTGTCTGTCTGTACTCACTGGCCGACGATCCGGAGGCAGTGTCGGTGGTCGATCCAGGTAGCGATGGTGCGTCAACGCTGGCGGACTTCACCGATGGCGACGACACGTCTGTGTCGAGCAGCCAGATCGCACAGATGATCGAGACCGTCTCGCTGGAATCGCCAGACGCACTCTGGGAGCTCTACCCACAGGACGTGTCTATCGACGACAAGCGCGTCCTGGATCCGTTCATGGGTGCGGGGACAACACTCTTAGAAGCTGTTCGGTTCGGGGCTGACGTCACCGGCGTTGACTTGAATCCGGTAGCTTGGTTCATAACGAAAAAAGCCTTTGAGGCTAGTTCTGTCAGCCAAGCGGAACTGCAAGCCGCATTCGATGCGGTCGAGGAAGCAGCCGCCGAAGAACTCCGTTCGCACTACCGGACCAGTTGTCCGAACGACAACCACGAAGCGGACGTAACATACGGATTCTGGGTGCGTGAACTGGACTGTGTCTCCTGTGGACACACGGTTCCGCTGTTCAAAGACTATCGGGTAGCTTCGGGGCGTTACGATGACAGCGACCGGGACAACGTGCTCTGTCCGGATTGTGAATCGGTGTTCCTGACGAGTGACTATCGGGAGAGCGCCGTCTGTCCGGACTGTAGCTGCGAGTTCACACCAGCAGACGGACCGGTCTCCCGGGGTGGGAACTACGGCTGTTCTGAGTGCGGGCAAAAATACGCGATTGTCGACGCGATCGCAGAGGGACAGTCCTATGCTGAGCGCCTCTATGCGCTTGAGTACTACTGTACCGAGTGTGACGACGCCGGCCACGACCGACCGACGTACAAAGGATATAAATCAGCAACTGACGCCGATCGAGAGCGGTACGACGCCGCCGCCAGACTGTTGGAGGAATCAACGGAGCTCTCTACGTACATCCCTGACGAAGCGATTCCCAAAGGGGCAGTCACACAGGCGTCTTCGATCAGCGGGAACGACGTGTTCAAGCATGGCTTCGAAGCTTGGGCAGACATGTTTAATCCTCGGCAACAGTACTGTTTGGCGACGCTGCTCCGAGCCATCGACGAGGTATACAACGACAACGCCCGGGAATTCCTCTTGCTGGCGTTTAGCAACGCACTGCAGTTCCAGAACAACTTTGCCCGGTTCAACACCTCCGGCGCGAAGGTTGAGAGCATCTTCGGGCAGAACTCTTTCTTCCCCCCGGTCGAATACGTTGAGAACAACCCATGGGGGACGCGGGCCGGCCGTGGGACCTTCACCAATACGTGGGAGCACGTTCTCGATGCTGTCGAATGGGCACATGGTCCCGTCGAGAGATACCTCGATGACGGCGAACTGCAGCGAACCGAACCGTTCGATACTCCCGTCGAAGGCGATGCCACCCTTCTCCAAGGAGACATGCGGGAAGTCGACATCAACGGAGAGTTTGATGCGATCATCACTGACCCACCATTCTACGACAACGTCGTCTACTCTGAACTCAGTGATTTCTTCTACGTTTGGCAGCGTCAGCTACTCGCTGACGAGTACGATTCGTTCACTCCCTCACGAACCCCAAATCAGGAGAGTATCGTCGCCAATCCAGCGATTGGGGCGGATGAGGAGAAGTTCGAGACAGAATTAGGCGACGCATTTGAACGGCTTGCTGGCCTGCTCACGGATGACGGGACGCTCGTCTTCACCTACCGCCATGAAGGGTCGCATAGTTGGGCTGGACTGCTTGAGGGTCTCTGTGGGGCTGGGTTTGACGTAACTGCCACCTACCCGATTTCGGCTGGCCTCTCAGAGTTTACTGCCGGTGAAGAGCTCAATTTCGGGGTTGTTGTCGTCGCACGTCCTGCCGACGAACGGGAAGCGATCAGCTGGAACGCGCTACGTCGGCGTCTGTTTCAAGAAACGAAGCACGTACAAGAGCAATTAGAGGCTGCACAGACCCTTTCGGCCGGCGACGAGAGCGTCGTTCAGATGGGTGCTTGCTTCGAAGAGTACTCGAGGCATTTCGGACAGGTCCATAACCGAGGAGAGCTCATGGATTCCGACGCCGTTGTCAGCGAGATTCTGGACCTCGTTAGCGGGGCCGTTGATGTCAGTGACATTTACCTCACACTCCTTTCGATGGATAGTCCATCCAGCGAAGACGTGATCCGCCTCTGCCGAGGGACGACTATTGACCCCGACGATCTCAAAGATCGAGGGCTGATCGTCGACGCCGCTGAGTTCGAGATCGCCGATTGGAACACCGATGTACGCCAAGCTTACGTCGAGGAGTCCGCCGTCGAAGCACACAGTGATCTAGATACTCTCCACCGGCTTCGGGCGCTGGCTGCCGAGGACACTCCCGTCCGGCTGAACGACGCTCGATCATCGATTGACGTTACGAGTTCGTTATTGGATCTCGCCGATCAGCTCGCAACGGAAACAAGCGACGACACGTACCGCGACCTTCTGAACTGAGTTGAGACCGTCCGCTGTTTCGATTTTTCAAGCTCGGTTAGCGGCTCGTTCGTCTCGGAAGCGAACAGCTCCCGAAACTCATGGATGTGAATACAGCCTCGGCGACGTCACCAACCTATATCCGTCGTCACCCTGATATTCTCGTTCGAATGAGGGATCTCGACGCAATCGGCGGAATGTACAATCTCGTTAGAACGGACCGCAAGACTGCAGACCACCAAGTCCCGGTGGAGAAATTCATTGAGATGCTGCACGAACACGAGATTCCCGAAGGGCTCTGTGTCGTTGGTCTTGAGTCCGTCCTTGCTAAGGAGGAGGAAGAGCAACGTCAAGAACTGGTCGACACTATGCGAAGTGAAAGCGATTACCTGAACAGCCTCTCCCCGCTTCCGAAAATCCAGTTCGCTGTCGAGGGTAGCTTTCAGAGTGTGGGGGAGTCGTTCGAACTCGAACGTGACGGGGAGTTCTATCCACTTGAGGCCATTTTTGGATCGAGGCTCAAACGCCGGAGCGAGGGCTGGATCGTCTCGCCTTATCGAGTGTGAAACAGCTCAAAGGAGTTTGATCGGGTCAGAAATATCGATGGTCAGTTCCGTCCCATTATCAAGAAAGTAGTATAGTCGAACAGACCCATACTCTCCCTCACCATCGGGATCGTAGATCGGAACACAAGTCGCTCTGTTCTTCGGATACCGGGGGTTGCCGTTTTCGTCTTCCGCCGTCAGGTTCTCTTTGATTCGCCGCTCGGCAAATCGGCCTCTGTTCGGAAGCTCGCTTTTGTTGGGTCCATGGGGTGAAAAGTTGACTGCGGTGACGACCCTGTCTGCAAACGTGCGTTCGTTGTCGATACTAAATGGACCATCGAGATGAGACGCTCGCTGGAGATCAGACTCAGCCGTCCCTTCAAGCGCCAGTATGCGATTCGAATCCAACGCCTCGAACACTCGCAGTTCCGGGTTTTCTTCCGCTAAGGCGTCGAACACGTACTTTCGGACACTTGCTCGATACCGATCGCAGGTGAATCCCTCTGATGGTGTGACAACGTTGACAACGCCGTCAGTTTGCTGGACTGTCATACTCATCGGTTCTAACTGAGGGCAGAGAAAGGCCATCCGGTTACACCCGGTGAGATACGCGTAGGTGAACATCCGCGAGCGTGAACCGGATTTGTTCGCTGGATTCGAGCCTTCCTCATAATATTTGGAGTCGAGGATGGCAATGGGGCCGAGTGGACCGTGGAGTAGATGATCGGGCTCGTGTTTTGCTTGTGGGTTTCCTTCGAACGGTCGAAGGGGGTGCTCTCGGGTGCATTTGACGCCATCGAGACTGCCGAACCGATCGATATTCGATTTGATGTCGTTAAGGATCTCTTCGATCACCCGCTGAGAGTAATCCTCGAACAGCCCGTTCATGCTTAGTGCATAATCGACGAGCAGCTCTTCGGCACCGCTCCCAGCCCCGCCCAGTAATACCGAAGATAGGATCGACCGGGACGCATGCAACGCTCGTTGATAGTAATGTCGTTGCCGGGGTAATGTGTTGACTCTAAGTGATCGGTAGCGCGCGATATTTCGCGGCGAATCTTTGATGCCGAGCGCCTCTAGCCGTTGGACTTCCCGGTGAACCATTGACAATAGGGTTTCAGTTCGGGGGTGAGACGTCCCTTCTCCTTGGCTCAGCATGCGGAGAAGGATTCGCCCAGCTAGTAACACGGCTTCGTTGACTGGATTACTGTGATCGACTTCCGTCTCGATCCATGTCGGGGCTTGGGTCGGTCCGGTCCGATCAACCAACGTTTGCTCGATGTCAACTGAGCCATAGCCCTCGAATCCCTGCCGGCGGTTGATCTGTAGTTCACGAATCACGCCGTTCCGATGGACTGTCCGCATTCCCGCGACGTAGTTGATCGCTAGGATACTGACGATTTTCTCTGAAGCGGTGTTCTCCGCTGTTAGCTCGTCGAGCGGGATACCGTAGAACGACTGTGTTCGATCGATATCGTAGACTGTCAGCAGCATTTCGAACGCGGCTTCCCACCCAACCTTCGGTTCGACGTGGACGCTCAGTCCCGGAAGAAGCCTCACCATCCCAACGACGTCCTTTGCGGTCACGTGGAGAGCCGACCCGACACGACGGGCGGACAACACCTGAAGTGAGTCATCTTCCTCGTTTGGGTCGACGCGAAGTCGCGGTCGCTCCTTGACGAACCTGCTTCCCCGCTGTGCGAACCCTGCGGCACGGAGTTCTTCGACTATGTCCGTGGGGCAATCATCGACGACCAGCTTCTGCTGTTCCTGCACTGACGCCTGACTTTCACCGTATTCGACATGTGTCGCCTCACTCATACGTCCCCGATGCCCATCTCCCGTTGCTCGGCTTCGGCTTGTCTCTGTGCGAGGTCAA
>LFFM01001988.1_pt1 | contig 13795 bp, 16 predicted proteins | sample 643131 | NCBI WGS metagenome assembly LFFM01 (sample SAMN03777445, study PRJNA286221) | soda lake metagenome | biome: soda lake; feature: Kulunda steppe; material: water; isolation source: sample Tc-Br brine of Tanatar trona crystallizer | place: Russia: Kulunda steppe | collected 2011-07
CATATGTGCACGTACGACGTTCCAACATATACCTCTGGCTCCGCACGGCGTGGCAGGATGGCGATCCGACGGCTTCGACGCGGGTCGTCGTCCGAAACCGACTAATCACGGGCGGCGATACGGGATACATGGATCCGCTTGAGCGGTACGAACCGCTCGTCGACGACCCGGAAGCGTTTCGCGACGCCTGCACACGGCCGTTGCCGTCCGTCGTCCGCGTCAACACGACGGTCACCACGCCCGATCGCGTCGCCACGGCGTTCGACGAGGAGGACGTTCGATACGAGCCGGTCGACTGGCACGACGGGCTCTTCAGGCTTCCCGACGGTCATCCCGGACGAAACTGGCCGCACTTTCACGGCTGGACGCACGGGCAGGAGGAGGTCTCCGCCCTCCCGGGGCTCGCGTTGGACCCGCAACCGGGTGAGCACGTCTGGGACGCCTGTGCGGCGCCCGGCAGCAAGACGACGCAGATCGCCGCCACGATGGGCGACGCGGGCACCGTCGTCGCCAACGACAACAACCTCGGTCGGCTGTCGGCGCTCCGGCACAACACCGAACGGCTCGGCGTGACCAACGCGATCGTGACGAACCAAGACGCGAGAAACTTCTCGACCAAGCCGTTGGCGTTCGACACGTTCGATCGTGCGCTCGTCGACGCGCCGTGTTCGTGTGAGGGAACCTGCCGGAAGAACCCGGACGCGCTCGACGAGTGGACGCTCGATCACGTTACGGCGGTCGCCGGGATCCAGAAGGGGATCCTGGCGAGGGCCGTACAGATGGCGCGGCCCGGAGGCGTCGTCGTCTACTCGACGTGCACGTTCGCTCCGGAGGAGAACGAGGCGGTTCTCGACCACGTCCTCGCCGAGGAGGACTGCGAACTCGTTTCGTTCGAGCTACCGGTGCGGACGGCTCCTGGCGTTACCGACTGGGACGGAGAGACCTACGATCCGAGCGTCCGACGAGCAAAGCGGATCTATCCGCATCACAACGACACGGGCGGGTTCTTCTGTGCGAAGCTCCGCGTCGGCGGCGAGGAGGTGGACGCATGAGCGACCCCTCGAATGACGGCCAGCGGTTCGATCGGCTTCCGGAGACGCCCGCGGATCGAACGGTCGACGGACGGGCGAGCAGGCGCGAGGTGCTCGACTGGTTGGACGAACGGTTCGGCATCCCTTCGGAGACGTTCGCCGGCTACACCTTCTGGGAGAAGGGGGCCGGCAAGATATGGATCTTCAACGGCGAGGCGACCGACCCGAGCCGGGTGGAGGCGATCGGCATGACCTTCCTCCGAACCCGGCAGGAGCATTGGAAGCCGACGACCCGCGCTGTCCAGCGGTTCGGCGGGCTGGCGACGCGTAACGTCGTCGAGCTTGATCCCGAACGTGCGGCACGATTCGCGGCGGGCGAGGATCAGGACCTTCCCGAGTGGGACGGCGACTGGGGATACCTCGTCGTCACCCACGAAGTCGCCGGCGAGCCGGCTCCGATGGGTGTCGGGCTCTATCTCCACGACGAGCTCCGGTCGGTCGTGCCGAAGGGGAGCCGCGAGGACCTCGCGGTCGTCGATCGCTGACGGTCCGTGGTCTTCCCCGGGAGGAGTAACGAGCGAGTGGGCGAACAGGTGACGCCGTTTCGCGCGGCCGACCACACGACGGAGCGCCACACACCCGCGACCCGTCGTGGGACGATCGGTCAGGTCATCGATATCGGATGGCCTCGGCATCGTTTATGAAACGTCACGTGAGGGGGATCGTGCGACCGGCCGGGGGAACCGCCGAGCGGTGCCGCTCGACAGCACCCCGGTCGAGTGGATGAACCCGTCCACCGTGGAACGGCTCACGACCGCCGGCCATTTTATATATTGATCGATCATTTCATAGCGCTCGAGTGACTCGTCCCGATGAACATGACCGACGACGGAATCCCCGTCACCGTCCTGAGCGGCTATCTCGGCGCGGGAAAGACGACGCTGGTGAACCACCTGCTCGAGAACCCCGGCGACCGACGGATCGCGGTCATCCTCAACGACATGGGCGAGGTAAACGTCGACGCCGACCTCGTCGCCCGCGAGAACGATGAGGAGGGCGTGATCGATCTGTCGAACGGCTGCATCTGCTGCCGGCTGCAGGACGATCTGTTGACGGAGGCGGCCGTGCTCGCCGAGAAGCGGGAATTCGACTACCTACTCGTCGAGTCGTCGGGCATCTCCGAGCCGATCCCGATCGCCCGCGCGTTCACGGAGGGAACCGAGGAGTCGGACGTCGACCCCACCAAGCGCTTCCGGCTCGACACGATGGTGACGGTCCTCGACTGTTACGGCTTCTGGAAGGAGTTCGATGCCGGCGAAAGCCTTCCGGGCGGAGCGGATCCGGATCCGGCGCGACCGCTCTCGGACGTTCTCGTCGAGGGGATCGAGTTCTGTGACGTGTTGGTCCTGAACAAGACGGACATGGTCCCCGACGACGTCCTCGGCCGGATCGAGGCGGCCGCCGAACGGCTCGGGCCGCGGGCGCGACAGATCCGAACGAGCTACTCCGTGGTCGACCCGGGCGCCGTCCTCGACACCGGCTCGTTCGACTTCGAGACGACGAAGCGCTCGGCCGGATGGAAACGGGAGATCGCGGCGAGCGGGGGCGACGAGGACCGGGCGGACGAGCATTCATCCGATCACGGCCACGATCACGACCATCCCGAAGGTGCGGCGGCGTCACACGGGATCGGCTCGTTCGTGTATCGTTCCGAAGCACCCCTCGAACCGGAGGCCTTCGCGGACTGGCTCGACGACTGGGACGGTACCGTCATTCGGGCGAAGGGCGTGGCCCACGTCGCCGGCACCGACGACGTGATCGGGGTGAGCCGGGCGGGGCCGTCGGTTCAGGCCGGCCCGATCGGCGAGTGGGGGCCGGACGACGACCGCCGAACCCGGCTCGTGTTCATCGGCCAGGAGCTGGACGAGGGGCGGATCCGCTCCGAACTCGATGAGCTCGCGGCGGACGACGGGGGCTCGGTCGCCGCCGACGTCTTTCCGATCCAAGCGCGGTGAGCCGGCGGCCGATCAGAGTCCGAGTTCGGCCTGAAGATCGTCCCAATCCTCGTGGAAGCCGTGCGTCGACTCGGTCTCCCCGCCGATGGCGGACTGGTAGACCTCGTCGTACTCGAGAAGCTGGTCCCATCCGTCGTGGAAGGCCCAGTTGCAGTACTTGCACATACGATCACGGCATGCCCCCGTCGTTGATAAGTGTTGACGGCGCCGGAAGGACGCTCGTTGACGACGCTGGAACGACACCGGGACGTGACCCATCGATGGGAGTGGAACGGTAACGGGCCGCTCCTGGCCGTTCAAAAGAGGGCGTCGCCCTCGCCGAGGATCCGGGCGGGGCCGCCGACCTTCCAGACGTCGGTGTCGATGCCGATCTCGTCGATCCGTGAGCGGACGGCGTCGACGTGGTCGGGTTTCGTGTTGACGTAAACCGACGCGCCGGTGTCGGTCGAGAAGTAGACCGGCACGTCCTCCTCCTCGCGGAGCTCGCGGACGGCGTTGAACACCGCGATCGTCTCCGGCTGCCAGTAGACCCAGCCGGCGGGGCCGGTCATCGTCGTCGCCGTCAGCGACAGCGAATCGTGTTCGGCCGTCCGGAAGATCCGGTCGAACGACCCCGCACGGAGCGCGTCGGTCATCTCGACGAGCTGATCCTGGACGTGTGCGACCCGCGCGTCCATCATGTGGCTCGCGGCGGCCTCGGCGTGGGCCTCCTCGGTCTCCTTGTACGCCGGGACGTGGGCGGCGACGACGCGGAGGTCCTCCTCGGGGTCGAAGCCGTCCTCGTCGACGCCGACCGTGAGGCGTCGGGACCGGCAATCCTCGTCGTTGAGGCCGGCCTCGAGGTACGAATACGCGCCGGTCACCGCTCGGGCGGCCGAGGATGAGCCGCGTCTGGCGACCGTCGAGACTTCCGGAAGCGACAGGTCGAGCCCGGCAGCCTCGGTGAGCGCGAGCGCCGCGGCCGCGAACCCCGACGAGGAGGAGCCGAATCCGATGTTCGAGGGAAAGGAGTTCTCGCTCTCCAGCCGGACCGAACGGTCGAACTCCGCCAGCTCCCGGACGTGGTCGACGACCGCGTCGATCCGTTCGGCGGCGCGTCCGTCGACCGGCTCGCCGCCGATGACGTAGACGTCCTCGCTCGCGTCGGGCTGCCACTCGACGGTCGTCGTCGTCGCCGTGGGCGCGGTACAGAGGCTGATGCTGTCGTGGTACGGAAATCGGAGCTCCGCGTCCCGCATCCCGTGGTACTTGACGAGCCCTTGGATCGGATGGGCCCGTGCGGTGGCTTTGTCGGCCATTACCTCCGAAAGCGGCCGGCGGGGGATTAGTCGTTGCGATGGACGGTGAGGCCGGCCCGCTTCCCGTCGCCGACGAGCCGACGCGAACGAGGGGAACCCTTTTTGAGGAATCGGCGGGTAGTCCGCGCCATGACCGAGTACACCGTCGAGTTCGTCGGCACCGGCGAGACCATTGAGGTGTCCGATACCGAGACCATCCTGAGTCCCTGCATCGAGGAGGGGATAGCCCAGGAGTACTCCTGTCGGGTCGGCATGTGTCTCGCGTGCTCGGCGGAGATCATCGACGGAGAGGTGACCCAGCCGGCCGCACGGGGACTGACCGAGGAGGAAGCCGAGCGTTACGCGCTCACCTGTATGGCGCGTCCGCGATCGGACCTGAGGCTCGACCGTGGTTCCTATCCGCCGAGCATCGAGAACGAGGCGGCCTCCGACGGCGCCGCGGCGGCGGACGACGACTGACTACTCCGTCGACCACTCCATCTCGAGTTCGATCTCCTCGAACCGTGGCCCCTTCTCTATCCGGCCGGTCTCCGGGTCCCAGTCGATGTAGCCGGCCGAATCGAGCATCGGCAGGTGGACCTCACGGAGTTCCGCTTCGACCTCCGATGGACTCGTCGCGCGCGGCAGGAGGTCCGATGCGCCGCGCACCGTCCCCTCGTGAAGCCCGGCGAGGATCCGCAGACCGTGCTGGTCCCATGGCGGCTCCTCCCAGTCCGTCTGCGGAATCGCTCCGTCGGGCGGGCCGCAGCGTCGATCCGTCGTGTGTGACATGCTATCAGTACCTTGATCGGGGAACGTACTAAACGTGTCCCTCGAACGCGGCTTCGATGGCCTCGAACTCCACCGCGCTTTTAAGTGGCCCTGTGAAGTTTCACGACCATGCAGCACACGTCCGTCGTCGGACTCGTCGGGAGTCTCCGTGAGGACAGCCACACGCGCGCCGCGATGCGTGTCGCCCTCGAAGCCGCCGCCGGCCGCGGCGCGGAGACGACGCTTCTCGACCTCCGCGACTACGACCTCCCGCCGTTCGATCCGAGCCGGGACGACCACCCGGACGCGGAACGCCTCCGAAGCGTCCTCGGTGGTGCCGACGCCGTGATCGTCGGGACGCCGATGTACCACGGCTCGTACTCCGGGGTGCTCAAGAACGCGATCGACCACTGCGGGTTCGACGAGTTCGAGGGGACGACAGTCGGCTTACTCGGCGTCGCCGGCGGGTCGTTCCCGATCACCGCGCTTGAGCACCTCCGTTCCGTCTTCCGGGCGCTCGACGCGTGGGTGCTGCCGTACCAAGCCGCGGTTCCCCGCTCGCACGGTGCGTTCGAGGACGGCGCGTTCCGCGACGACGACCTCCGCGAGCGGGTCGCGACGCTCGGCGTCCGCGCGGTGGAGTACGCGGACATCACGCCGGACCCGCGAACGTTCGAGGGCGATCAGAACCGCGGCGGCTGAGGACGCCGCCGACGCCGCCGACATCGACCTCATCGGTGTCCGTGGCACCGACCTCATCGGCGCCCCCGACGTCGGCGTCATCGGCGACGTTTCGACATCGACGGCGTCGGCGACGCCGCGTCCTTCCGTGACGAAACGTCTATGCCGATCGACCACCGAAAGCGTTCAACGTCGACCCGTCCCGCTCGTGACGGGAACGAGGAGCACACCGTGGACCCGCTCGAACCGACCGACGATCTGCTCGAATCGCTGTACGTGATCAACAAGGTGGCCAAACGGCTCGCCGACGAGGCGACCGCCGCCTACGAGCGGGGCGACGTGACTGGAAGCAACCGCCGTTCCGCCCGCAAGGAGGCTCTCTACCGCACGAAGACGACGCTTCTGAGCCGGATGATCGCCTACGATCCGACGCGGGTCGTCGGCGAGTATCACGCGATCAACGGCGACGCATGGCTCTTTCTCACCGTCGACGGGTGGCACTTCCACCAGCCGCCGCGGGCGATCGGCGGGGAGCTTCTCGACCGGATCGAGGTGACGAACGCCGCCACGTCGCCGCGGGACGCGCCCTACGTCCGTGACGCGACCGTCGAGCGCTCCGACCGCACGCTGGAGGAAGCGCTCCGACACCTCGCAAGCCACGGGGTGGACGCCAACGACCACCTCGCGACGCCGACGATCAGCGGGACGGACGATCGGCTCGTCGACGTTCGGTGGGCCTGCCTCCGATGACGGCGTCGCCGGACGGACGTCCACGCGACGCGATGGCCGCCGTCGAGTCGACGAACAAAACTCCACTGGATGATGGGACGACTCCCGATCGACCGAGGATCGACCACCGGCTCGCCGTCAACCGTGGCGCGCGCGACTGGAGAGGGCGGCCGACTGGCGAGGCTGGGGTGGGGTGCGGTCGACGCCGGGCCGACCGTGGACGGGGTCGAGTATATAAGCCCGTGGAGAACCAACGGCGCGTATGTCCGAGTTCGATCCGGCGGATCTGCTCCCGAACGAGCGCGTAAAACAGGCGGCGCTCGAGGGCGACGTCACCCAGCTACACCGTGGCAACCGCTACGGTCAGGAGGGCGATACCTTCGAGGTCGACGGCGTCACCTTCGAGCTCACCGAGGTGACCGAGCACACCCTCGGCGAGATGACTGACGAGGACGCCCGCCGCGAGGGATCCCCGTCGCTCGAGGCGTATAAGCAACGAATGGTGCGCGTCCACGGCGGTGACTTCGAGTGGGACGACGACGCCGACGTGGTCCGACACCGGTTTCAGCGGCTCTGAGCGCCCCAGCGTCGCGTTGACGGCGAACCCCCCGTCGTTTTTTTACCCGTCGCCATCGAACGATCGCTCATGCCCCAGATCCACCTCGACGAGGAGACGGTCGAGCGGCTCGACGCGCTCCGGCTCGACGACGAGGAGTACGACGAGCTCGTGAACGAGCTGATAAACATCTACGAGGCCGAGGAGCTGACGCTGTTCCGCAGCGGCGACGCCGCGGAGTGAGCCGTCCCCAGCCGACGCCTCACTCCTGGTACGCGAGCCTCACCTGCTCCCATTTTCCGACGTCCTCGAGGTGCGCCTGCAGCTCGTCCGCGTACTCCTGAACGAGCGCCTCGGCCGCCGCGAGCTCCCCGTCGTCGGGGCCGCCGCCGGATCCCCCGTCGTCGAGCCCGAGCGCGCTCTTGATCGAGGCGATGATCCCGCCGCCGGATCCCCCACTCGACCCGCCATCGCCGGGTGCGCCGCCCATCGCGGCCATCCCCGAGCGCACGTTCTCGAGCTCGGGCATGATCGCCGGAAGCTTCGACGTGTCCGCGACGATGCGTGCCCGCTCCGGGTCGTCCGCGTGTTCGATCTCGAACTCCGCCGCGGTCATGATCAGCCCCCACTCCTGGCTGGAGAACTGCGAGGCCACCACCCGGTCGTTGAACTCGCGGTCGACGGTCATGCGGGCGCCGACGATCGAGTCGGTCCAATCGCTCATGGGCGTCGTTCGTGATCGGCGCTTAAAAGACCGACCCTGTTCCACGACCGCGGACCGCGGCGCTCCCGGCGACCCCGCGCGCGCCGTCCGAACGGCTCCATGCCCCTCACAGCTCGACGCCGGAGGGGATGAGGCTCCGCCCACGAAGCAGGTTCCCCTCGTGGTCGTACACGAGGAACGTCTCCTTCTCGTAGGTCACGAGCCGCTCGCCGTCCATGTCGATTTCGACGCGATAGCGGGCGTCTTCGTCGCCCGCCTTGCCGTGCCGTCGTGCGGCCCGGATGAACGCGAAGACGTCGTCGGCGGTTTCGTTGAGTTCGAGCACGAAGTCCCCGGTGTATCGGTTGGTGACGCCGACGACGCCCTCGACGGACGGCTCCCTGCCGTCGTCGGGGAGGGACTCACGGAGCCTGAAGGCCACATCGATCTCCTCCCCGGTGAGGAGCTCGCCGTCGGCGTTCGAAAGCCGTTCGCGGAGCAACCCCTCCGGTCCATGAAAGTCGATCCGGACGAGGGGCGCCGCGGGGGACCCACCGTCGTCGACGCCCTCAACGCTGAGGTCGAAGTAGTCACGCCGCATGTCGTTCGATACTTCTCGTCGGGCACGTATCAACTTGGCGTCCGTGACGGTTTCACTCGGCGTTCGATCACCGCGACGGCGACGCATGAGTCCTTTTAGGTGGCGGGGTCATCTGCACGGCGTATGGTCTGGGTCCGTTCGGAGTACGCGGGCGAGCTCGCCGTCGTCTCGGCGTGGCTGGCCGCGCTCGTGCCATGGAACGTCACGTATGCGACGGCGGAGGGCGTCGGAGGCGTGCTCTACGTTCGGTTCGTCTTCGCGGAGTTCCTCTACTTCACCGACCTCGAGATCGGTGGCCGAAGCGTCGAGTTCCTCTCCATCCGTCAGGCGGTGGCCCAGCAGACCGGCGAGTTCGTCTTCGTCGCCTACCTCGCGTGGACGATCGGTGCCGTGCTCGTCGCCGCCGCCGTCGTCCTCTCCGTCGCCTACTACCTCCGCGAGGAGCGCGTCGAGGCCGGACCGATCGACCCGGTCCGGCTGATGGGAGCGCTGCTCGGCGGCGCTGGGGTCGTCCTCGTGGCCGCGAACTACCTCGTGGTGACGCGCGGCATTCCAGGGATCCCGATCCCCGTCGGCACTCTGCTCCTGTTGGCGTTGGGTGGCGTGCTCCTCTCGGTCGAGCGCGTCGAACGGTGACCGACCGCCCGGCGAGCCATCGCCCGCGGTCGACCACCGCGGACCGCTCGTCGACACCCGTCACGGAAGCGCTTTTAAGTTGCGGGAGGTCATAGCGAGCGGTAACATCGATGAGGGGGGAGGCAGAGACCGGTAACGATGGCGGGGGCCTACGGGAGCTTCGGCGCCGTCTCTCCCGGACGTGGGAGCTGCTGGTCGGGGTCAACGTCGACGTCCGTCCGTTCCGACCCGGCGAGGACGGGCCGCTCTCGTCGTTTTCGGTTCCGTCCGGCGAGGAGGAGGTCGACCGGTACTGGGTCAACGCGCCGTACGCCTTCGTCGTCATCACCTACAATGACGAGCAGAGCGAACACAGGTACTACGCCGTCGAGCCGTCCCTCGACGAGTTCGAGCGATCCCTTCTGGATCGGGTCAGCGAGGACATCAGGGATCCGCTTTTGTACCGCGACGGGACCGGCCACACCGACGAGGGGACCCTCCGTGCGGAACTCGAGACGGTACTCGAGGAGTACGGCGTCGAGGTGCGAATGGACACGTTCCACAAGCTTTCATACTACCTCTACCGGGACTTCAGGGGGTTCGGCAAGGTCGATCCGCTGCTCAATGACGGTCGCATCGAGGACGTCTCCTGTGACGGATACGACCTCCCCATTTTCGTCTATCACGACACCTACACCGACATCGAGACGAACGTCTCGTTCAAGCAGGACGAGCTCGACAACTACGTCATCCGGCTCGCCCAGCAGGCGGGCCGACACATCTCCGTCGGCGACCCCATCGTGGAGACGACGCTGTCGGACGGGTCACGCGCCGAGCTCGCGCTGGGCGAGGAGGTGACGCCACGGGGATCCGCGTTCACCATTCGCCAATACGCCGAGGACCCGTTCACGCCCATCGACCTCATTGATCACGGAACCTTCTCCGTCGAACAGATGGCGTACTTCTGGCTCTGTATCGAACACAACAAGAGTCTCATCTTCGCCGGCGGCACCGCCTCCGGCAAGACGACGTCGATGAACGCGGTCTCGATGTTCATTCCGCCACGCGCGAAGGTGCTCACCATCGAGGACACCCGTGAGCTCTCCTTGTACCACGACAACTGGCTCTCCTCGATCACCCGCGAACGCCTCCACGAGGGCGCCAATATCGACATGTACGACCTGTTGCGCTCCGCGCTCCGACACCGTCCGGAGTACATCATCGTCGGGGAGGTTCGCGGAGCGGAGGCCGTAACCCTGTTTCAGGCGATGAATACCGGTCACACGACGTTCTCGACGATGCACGCCGACTCGATCGAGACGGTGATAAACCGGCTGGAGAACGAGCCGATCAACGTTCCTCGGGCGATGGTTCAGTCGCTGGACATGCTCTCGATACAGACGCTCACCCGCATGGACAGCGAGCGCGTCCGTCGGGCGAAAGTGATAGGCGAGATCGGCGGCATCGACCAGCGAACCGGCGAACTCGACTACTCCTCGGCGTTCAAGTGGAACCCGGAGACCGATCAGTTCCGCCGAAGCGACTCGACGCTGATGGACGAGATCCAAAACGAGCGGGGCTGGTCACGAGCCGCGCTGCTTCGTGAAATAAAACGCCGCGAGCGATTCCTCGATCTGCTCGGCAGTCTCGGCGTCAACGGCTACCGGCAGTTCACCGCGCTGGTGAACGAGTACTACGCGGATCCCGAGCGAGTCATGAGCCGGATCGAGTCTCGAGCCGAGGATCACGATATCGACGTGAACGACGCGACGTCGGGAACCGCACCGTCCGTCGACGACCCGACGGATTCGTCGACGGCGACGCCGGCCGACGAACACGGATGATCCGACTTCTCCCGTTACTCGTGGCCTTTGCGCTCTGTCTCGTGCTGGCCGCCTCGTCGATCAGTCGCCGAGCGGACCTCGTTTTCACCAGACTCGCGCTCCTGCTCTTCGGGGGTCACGTCTCCGGCGATCACGCGCGCAGGGATCGACAGCGTATGCTGATGCGGGCCGCACACGTCGGCGGGACACAACGGGTATACGCGTCACGAACGCTGCTGTGCGCGGTGACGATCGGATTCATCGGCAGCATTCTGGGCGTGTACGTGGGTGCGTTGATCCTGACGGCGCTTGACGTCGGCAGCGAGACGCTCACGGTGACGCTGCCCGCACCGCTCACGTTCCTCGTCGCGCTGAACGGCCTGCCGGAGGCCGGCTTCGCGGAGCTGTTCCTCCTGCATCTCCTCTCGTCGATCACCGTCGGCGTGGCGCTTGCCGTCGTGACCTACTACGTGCGCTGGGAGCTGCTCAACCAGCGCGCGGTCGCCCGGGCGTCACGCATCGACGCGACGCTCCCGCGGACGGTAGCGTTCATCTACGCGCTGTCGCGGTCCGGAATGGCCTTCCCGGCGGTGATGGACACGCTCGCCGAACACGAGGAGGTCTACGGGGAAGCGGCCGCGGAGCTTGCCGTCGCGGTTCGGGACATGAACACCTTCGGGACTGACGCGCTGACCGCGCTCCGTCGGACCGCCAAGCGCACCCCCAGCGAGGACCTCTCGGAATTCTCGGAGAACCTCGCGTCGGTCCTCGGCTCCGGCCAGTCGCTCTCGGGATTCCTGCGCGACCAATACGAGCGCTACCAGGAGGAGGCGGAGGCGAAACAGGAACAGTACCTCGAGCTGCTTTCGACGTTCGCTGAGGCGTACGTCACTGCGCTCGTCGCGGGGCCGCTGTTTTTGATCACCATCCTCGTCGTCATCGGGATGGTGTTGGAGGACACGATGCCGCTGTTGCGCGTCATCGTCTACCTCGGCGTCCCGCTCGCGACGTTCGGGTTCGTCGTGTACGTCGACAGCGTCGCTGGCGGTCTCGGCGGAACCGAAAACGTCGCCACCGACCGCGAGTCCGACTCGCCCCGCGAGGTCGGCTTGGCCGACGGCGGATCGGTCGCGGCCGGAAAGCGGGTGGCTTCCGGGTACCCCGAGGCCGACCGCTGGGAACCAAACCGGGAACGACTCGCTGCCCACGATCGACTGCGATCCGTGCTCGACTGGATAGCCGCGCCCGTCGACCACGTCCTCGCGAACCCGGGCGTCACGGCGGTTCTTACCGCACCGATCGCGCTCGTCTGGATCTGGATCGTCGCGTTCCCGGTCACGATCGGTCCGCCGACGCGCATGGCCGCACAGGTCGACGGGCCGGTCATCGCCGCCACCGCCCTCGTGCTGGCGGGGTACGCGTTAGTGTATGAGATCGATAAGCGACAAACCAGGCGTCTGGAGGTCGAGGTACCGGACTTCCTCGACCGATTCGCGAGCGTCAACGAGGCGGGAACGTCCATCGTTCAGAGCGTCCATCGGATAGCGAACTCGGATCTGGGCGCGCTCACCCCCGAGCTTCGACGGACCGAACGCGACGTCGAGTGGGGTGCCGACGTTGCCACCGCGTTCCATCGGATGAGGCGGCGCGTGCGCTCGCCGGTGCTCACCCGCGCAGTGGCGCTGATCACGAACGCGATGTACGCGAGCGGGGATATCGGCCCGGTGCTCCGGATCGCCGCCGACGAGACGCGAGCGACGGAGCGGCTCCGTCGGGAGCGTAAGCAGGTCATGTTGACCTACCTCATCGTGATCTACATCTCGTTTCTGGTGTTTTTGGGAGTCATCGCCGCGCTCTCGGTGTCGTTCATCCCCGCCATCGAGAACGCGACCGTCGGCACGGCCACGGGAGCGACGGACGCACCGGCCGGGATCGGCGGCATCACCGACGGGTTCGGCGACATCGACGTCTTCGCGTACGAGCAGCTGTTCTTCCACGCCGCGTCGATCCAGGCCATCTGTTCGGGGCTCGTCGCCGGGCAACTGGGCGAAGGCTCCGTCCGTGACGGAGTGAAACACGCGGTGATCCTCCTCGCGTTGACCGGCGTGGCGTTCGTGCTGATGGGATTCTAGACGATCCACGGCGGAGTCGGGTCGACCATCCCGATGCGCGGTGCGGCGAGGAGGTCGTCTCCGCGTTCGGGTCGGGACGACTAAACCGATCGGTATCGACGGGAACGTATGGACGTGCAGTCGACGTACGACCGGATCGCCGAACACTTCTCGAAGACGCGGGAGTACGCGTGGCCGGAGGTGGAGTCGTTCCTCGAGGGACGGTCGGTCGGTCGCGCGGCGGACGTCGGTTGCGGGAACGGGCGTCACGTCGAGACGCTCGCCGACCATGCGACCCACGTCGTGGGGCTGGACGTGAGCAGCGGCCTCCTTCGGGAGGCGACGCGTCGAGCCATCGAGCGCGGGTACGAGGAACGGTCGTCGTTCGTCCACGGCGACGCGGCGGCGCTTCCCCTCCGTGACGAGGCCGTCGACCTCGCCGTCTACGTCGCGACGATCCACCATCTCGACGCGCGCTCGACTCGCATCCGAAGTCTGAACGAACTCGCCCGTGTTCTTCGCCCCGACGCGCCCGCACTCGTCAGCGCGTGGAGCACCGCACACGATCGGTTCGATCGCGCGGACGGGTTCGACACGACGGTCGACTGGACCCTCCCCGGCGGGGAGACCGTTCCGCGCTTTTATCACATCTACTCGCCGGCTGAGTTCGAGGCGGAGCTGTCCGAAAGCGACCTCGTCGCCGTCGACGTTCGGGTGTCGAGCGGGAACTGCTACGGCGTCGTCCGCGGACCGACCGACCGCGGGACGAAAGGGTAAGGTCCTTATTCCATCGGCGTGTTCGACCGAATGCGCGCGAGTGGTCTAGTGGTAGGACCTGAGCCTTCCAAGCTCATGGCCCGGGTTCAAATCCCGGCTCGCGCA
>LFFM01001989.1_pt1 | contig 13788 bp, 10 predicted proteins | sample 643131 | NCBI WGS metagenome assembly LFFM01 (sample SAMN03777445, study PRJNA286221) | soda lake metagenome | biome: soda lake; feature: Kulunda steppe; material: water; isolation source: sample Tc-Br brine of Tanatar trona crystallizer | place: Russia: Kulunda steppe | collected 2011-07
GCCAGAGATTGCTTATTTTGAGTGTTTACATGAGCTTAAGCTAATTGTTGATTTAATGTATGAAGGCGGTATTGCTACTATGAGAGACTCTATTTCTGATACTGCTGAATATGGAGATTTAATTGCTGGTGAACAAGTAATTAATGATAAATCAAGAGAAGCAATGAAAGATTTATTAGAAAATGTTCAAAATGGTGAGTTTGCTAAGCGTTGGTTATTAGAAAATCAAGTTGGACGTCCAGCTTATAATAAGCGAAAAGAGAAAGATGAAGAGCATCAAATTGAGCAAGTCGGTGAGAAGCTAAGAAGTATGATGAACTGGATTGACTAAGGTAGAATTTACAATTAGCAATTGACAATTGACAATTATAATTCAATTAATTTACTTCAAAAAATAAGATCAGTTGTCAATTGCTTTTTCTGATTCTAGATTTTCAACTAGAAAGGAGTTGAGTCAGATGGGAGTTAAGATCTTTGATACAACCCTTCGTGATGGTGAGCAATCACCGGGAGTTAGTTTAAATAGCGAGGAGAAGTTAAAGATTGCTAAGCAGTTGGCTAAATTAAATGTGGATGTGATTGAGGCCGGTTTTCCAATTGCTTCTGAGGGTGATTTTAAAGGAGTAAAAAGGATTGCTGAGGAAGTTTCTGGACCTGTAATTGCAGCTTTAGCCAGGGCCAACCCTAAAGATATTAATCGGGCTGGAGAAGCTTTAAAAGCAGCAGCGAAGCCGATGATTCATACCTTTATTGCTACTTCTCCAATTCATATGGAGTATAAGCTTAAAAAGAACGAAGAGGAAGTATTAGAAGCAGCAGTATCAGCAGTAAAATTAGCTAAAGAATATACTGATTTAGTTGAGTTTTCGGCTGAAGATGCCTTTAGAAGTGATAAAGACTTTTTATGTAAAGTCTTTGCAGCAGTAATTGATGCTGGAGCAACTAGTATAAATGTGCCTGATACAGTCGGTTATGCTACTCCACAAGAGTTTGGTGGATTAATAAAATATATTAAAGAGAATACGCCTAATATAGAGCAAGCAGAAATTAGTGTTCATTGTCATGATGATTTAGGCTTAAGTGTTGCTAATTCTATAGCGGCAATAGAAAATGGTGCAGACCAAATTGAGTGTGCTATAAATGGAATTGGTGAACGGGCTGGTAATACATCTTTAGAGGAATTAGCCTTAATTTTTAATACGCGTTATGATTATTATGGGCAAAAAACAGATATTAATTTAAAGGAGATTTATCGTACTAGTCGTTTGGTCAGTAATCTAACTGGAATGGATATCCAGGCCAATAAAGCAATAGTCGGTAAAAATGCCTTTGCTCATGAGTCTGGGATTCATCAAGATGGAGTAATTAAAGAGCGCACTACTTATGAAATCATGGATGCACAAACTATTGGTTTAAAAGAGAATAAGATTGTTTTAGGTAAACATTCAGGGCGGCATGCCTTTAGAGATAAATTAGAAGATTTAGGTTATCAGCTAGAGAAGAAAGAGCTAAATCGTGCTTTTAAACGCTTTAAAGAATTGGCTGATAAGAAGAAAAAGATTAGCAGTTTTGATTTAGAGGCAATAGTTGAAGGTGAGATAGCCCAAGTAGAAGAAGTTTATCAGATTAATTTATTACAGGTAACTTCAAGCTCTGGCTTATCAACAGCAACTTTGCAGATGGAAAAAGATGGCGAGAAAATATTTGAGTCAGCCTGTTCAGAAGGCGGTCCAATTGATGCAATTTATGAGGCAATGAATCGAATTACTGGTCTAGAATGTGAATTAGTTAATTATAAAATTGATGCTGTAACTGGTGGTAAAGATGCCTTAGGTGAGGTAATTGTTAAATTAGATCATGAAGGAGAAATTTATCTAGGCCGAGGTGTCAGCACAGATGTAATCGAAGCCAGTGCCGCAGCTTATAATAATGCGATGAATAAGATATTAAATTCAGTTGACAGTTGAGAGTTGACAGTTGACAGTTAAAGTCAAAAGCTTTTCAGTCAAAACATTAAACAAACCATAGTTATTAGCTATTTACTTTGATGAGTAATGTATTTTCACAGCCAGCCTTGATCTTTAGACTGGCTGAGACAGTTAAGTTTAAATTATAAATTCAATATTTAGTTAGATTTTTTTACTATAATCTTGTTTTATGTTTTTAAATGGTTTTAACTGTAAACTATAAACTGTAAACTGTAAACTGCTCTAAAAAAGCGGGGAGGAAAGATAAAATGGGAATGACGATGGTAGAAAAGATTTTGGCAGCTCATGCAGGTAAAGAAAAGGTTGAACCTGGTGAGCTAGTCAATGCAAAACTTGATTTAGTCTTAGGAAATGATGTAACAACTCCAGTTGCAATTAAAGAGTTTAATAAAATTGGAGTCGATGAGGTTTTTGATAAAGAGAGAGTAGCTATTGTTCCAGATCATTTTTGTCCTAATAAGGATATTAACTCTGCTGAGCAAGCGAAGATGATTCGTGAGTTTGCTAATGAAAAAGAGATAGTAAATTATTTTGAGATGGGCGAGATGGGTATTGAGCACTGTCTATTACCAGAAAAAGGTTTAACTTTACCTGGTGATATAGTAATTGGTGCTGATTCGCATACTTGTACCTATGGGGCTTTAGGTGCTTTAGGAACGGGTGTCGGTAGTACTGATATGGCAGCTGGAATGGCAACTGGTGAAGCTTGGTTTAAGGTGCCAGAGACAATGAAATTTGTTTATAATGGTCAGCTAAATGACTGGGTTAGTGGCAAGGACTTAATCTTATATACTATTGGTGATATTGGTGTTGATGGTGCGTTATATAAAGCTATGGAATTCACTGGTGAAGTTGTTGAAGATATGGATATGGCAGGTCGAATGACTATGTCGAATATGGCCATTGAAGCCGGTGGAAAGTGTGGCTTAATTGAAGCAGATGATAAGACACTTGACTATGTTAAAGATAGAGCACAAAGAGATTACAAAGTGTATAAAAGTGATGAAGATGCTAACTATAGCGAAGTAATTGAATATGATGTAAGTGAGATTGAACCACAAGTTGCTTATCCTCATTTACCAGAGAATACAAGAGGAATCAGTGAGGTTGATGAGATTAAGCTTGATCAGGCAGTAATTGGCTCTTGTACTAATGGTAGATTAGAGGATTTAAGAGTAGCAGCTGAAGTATTAAAGGGCAAGAAAAAGGCTAAAAATATGCGTCTTTTAATCTTTCCTGGGACAAAAGAGATCTATCGTCAAGCAATGAAAGAAGGCTTAGTCGATATCTTTTTAGATGCTGGAGCAGTATTTAGTACACCAACTTGTGGGCCATGTTTAGGTGGTCATATGGGTATTTTAGCTAAGGATGAAAAAGCAATTGCAACGACTAATCGTAACTTTGTTGGTCGAATGGGTCATCCAGAAAGCGAAGTCTATCTATCTAATCCTGCTGTAGCAGCAGCATCAGCAATTGCAGGTAAAATTGTTGGCCCAGAGGAGGTTATGTAAAGATGGATATCAAAGGTAAAGCATGGACATATGGTGATGATGTAGATACAGATGTGATTATTCCAGCTCGTTATTTAAATACTTCTGATCCAGTTGAGTTGGCAAAGCATTGTATGGAAGATATAGATGAAGATTTTGTGGATAAAATGGAAGAGGGAGATTTGATTGTAGCCCAAGATAACTTTGGTTGTGGTAGCTCGCGAGAGCATGCTCCATTAGCAATTAAAGCAGCTGGAGTCTCTTGTGTAATTGCAAACTCTTTTGCTCGAATCTTTTATCGAAATTCAATCAATATTGGGCTACCGATTATGGAATGTGCTGAAGCGGTAGAGGCTATAGATGAAGGTGATGAGCTTGAGGTTGATGTAGATGCTGGAAAGATTTATAATTTGACTAAAGATGAGCAGTATCAAGCAGTAGCTTTTCCTGATTTTATGCAGGAGTTAATAAACAAAGGTGGTTTAATTAATTACGTAAAAGAGAAGGTGAATAATTAAGATGGCTGAATATAATATAGCAGTAGTTGGTGGCGATGGGATTGGCCCGGAAGTAAGTGCAGAGGGAGTTAAGGTATTAGAGAAGTTAAGTAGTATTAGTGATTTGAGCTTTAACTTTGAGGAGTTTCCATTAGGTGCAGAACATTATTTAGATACTGGTGAGTTAGTTACTGATGAGACTAAAGCAGATTTAGAAAAATATGATGCGATTTATCTAGGTGCTGTAGGTGACCCTAGAGTCAAGCCTGGTGTTTTAGAGCATGGTATTTTACTGGATTTAAGATTCTCTTTTGATCAATATATTAATCTGCGTCCAATCAGATTATTAAATGAAAAGTATACCCCACTAAAGGGTAAAGGACCATCTGATATTGATATGATGATTGTGCGTGAGAATACTGAGGGTCTTTATTCTGGTGTTGGTGGATTTTTAAAGCAGGGTACTAAAGATGAAGTTGCGACTCAAGAGATGATAAATACTTATAAGGGTGTAGAGCGAGTAATTCGTTATGCCTATGAGTATGCAACAAAAAGAGATAATGAGTTAATGTTATGTGATAAGAGTAATGTATTAGCTTATGCTCATGATTTATGGCAGAGAGTCTTTAAGGAAGTAGGAGAAGATTTTGCTCAAGTGACACAAAAGCATATGCTAGTTGATGCGATTACAATGAAGATGGTGAGAAATCCTGAGATTTTTGATGTAGTAGTAACTTGTAATATGTTTGGTGATATTATTACTGATTTAGGTGCTGAGATTCAAGGTGGTATGGGTCTTGCTGTTTCTGGTAATATTAATCCAGAAGGGGTTTCAATGTTTGAGCCAGTTCACGGTTCTGCTCCAGATATTGCAGGAAAAGGAATTGCTAACCCATTAGCAGCACTTTTAGCAGCGGCAATGATGGTAGAAGAGCTAGGCCATCCTGAAGAAGCGAAAAAGATTGAGCAGGCTATTGATCGCTCATTAGAAGAAGGACAGATGACTGGTGATATGGGTGGTAAGCTAGATACTGCTGGAGTAGGAGATTATATTTGTAGCGTACTCTAAAGCAGTTGAAAGTTGATAGTGTATAGTTGATAGTTGAAAGTCAAGACCGATATAGGAAGCGGGAATGAGTGGCAGGTAAAAAACTGTGTCATGATATGACTTATAGTTTTAAATGCTTTTGAACTTAACTGTCAACTGTAAACTATAAACTCCTTTGGGGTGAGCATAAATGTAGTATGCGGATAAAGACTAATTTGCAGCTAAAAAATTTAGGCGAAAGTCCTAAAGAAAAGCTGGGGGGAGTAGTAGATGATAAGCACTTATGATACGACTTTACGTGATGGGACACAACGAGAAGGGGTCTCCTATTCAACTGAGGATAAATTAAATATTACTAAAAAGCTCGATGAGTTGGGTATTGATTATATAGAGGGAGGTTGGCCCGGGTCTAATCCTAAAGATATTGAATACTTTAAGCGAGTTAAGAATTTAAAGTTAAACTCAATTAAAGTGGCTGCTTTTGGTAGTACTCGTAGGGCCAACATCAAGCCCGAAGAAGATAAAAATCTACAAGCTATTTTAGACTCTGGAGTTGAGGTAGCTACTATATTTGGTAAGACTTGGGATTTGCATGTGACTGAAGCTCTAAAGACCAATTTAGCGGAGAATTTGAGTATGATAGAAAGTTCAGTCAGCTATCTAAAAGCTAATGGGCTAGAGGTCAAATTTGATGCGGAGCATTTCTTTGATGGCTATCAAGCTAATCAGGAGTATGCCTTAAAGGTATTAAAAGCTGCTCAAGAAGGCGGAGCGGATACGCTAGTTTTATGCGATACTAATGGTGGTAGAATGCCTGATGAAATAAAAAGAATAGTTAATAAAATAAGCTCTCAATTTGAAGTTGAGCTTGGGATTCATGCTCACAATGATGGTGGTGTAGCAGTAGCTAACTCTTTAATGGCTGTTAAAGCAGGGGCTGAACATGTACAAGGTACAATTAATGGTTATGGAGAGCGTTGTGGCAATGCCAACTTATCGACAATTATTCCTAATTTAAAAATAAAATATGGTCATGATATTATTAGCGAGGGGCAATTAAAGCGAATTACTGAAACATCTCGGTATGTTAGTGAAGCCGCTAATATAAATCCACCAAGTCATGCACCTTATATTGGTAGTAGTGCTTTTGCACATAAAGGTGGAATTCATGTTAGTGCTATTTTAAGAAATGCTAAAACCTATGAGCATATTAAGCCAGAGCTAGTTGGTAATCGACAGCGGGTTTTAGTATCTGAACTATCTGGTAAGAGTAATTTATTGTATAAGGCTAAAGAGCTAGGCATTGAATTAGATGATGACGCTCAGCTAAAAGATGCCTTAGGAGAAATAAAAGATTTAGAACATCAAGGCTATTATTTTGAAGGTGCAGAAGCTTCCTTTAAATTATTGATGGATAAAATAACTGCTAAGTATGAAAAATTATTTGCTTTAGAGAGTGTTAGAATCTTAACCGAGAAAAAAGAGGAGATTAACCCTAATTCAGAAGCAACAATTAAAGCAATGGTAAAGGGTAATAAAGTCCATACTGCTGCTGAAGGAGATGGGCCAGTTAATGCTTTAGATAAGGCGCTACGTAAAGCATTATTAAATTTCTATCCTGAAGTAGAAGATATTTATTTAGTTGATTATAAAGTAAGAGTACTTGACGGAGGAGATGGAACTGCAGCTAAGGTTAGAGTTTTAATCGAATCTAGTAATGGCGAAGATAGCTGGGGAACTGTTGGTGTATCAACTAATATAATCGAGGCCAGTTGGCAAGCTCTAGTAGATAGTATAGAGTATGGAATAAAACTAAAAATGTAGATAAAGTTACAAAAAAAGACCTTTTAAAAGGTCTTTTTTTTATATATTATGGATAAATTAAAGGAAATCAGAGATTAATAAAGAAGAAATAAATTAAGTATGGATAAAATAATTGACTAAAACTAAGGGGGCAGAATTAATGCTGATAGAAGGAAATAATAATAAAGAAGAATTAGTTGATGCTAAAGATTCTTTTGTGTATCATAAGGTAGTTACTAGAAAAGATCGGCAGAATTATGTCTTCTTAAAAGTAAATCAACCCTTTAAAGAATTGTTTAATTTAGCTAAAACAGAGATAGAAGGTAAAAAAATAGTTGATATTATAGATGAAAATAAGTTATCATTTGATTGGAGGAAGCTTTATAATAGAGTTTTAGCTCAAGGTCAACAGTTAAAATTTACTAGCTGTATTACTAAATCTAATAGCTGGTATGAAGTAGTTATCTACAAATTATCCGCTGATAAATTGCTGACTAGCTTTAGTAATATTGATAAAAGAAGAATAAATTATCAACATGCTAAGTTAAAAGAAAGTTTTGATAATAAGATTCTAGATTCGCTTAAAGATCAAATAGTAGTTATCAATCAAGCTGGTGTAATCGAATATACCAATCAAGTCTGGAAAGATTTTGCTCGTAAGAATAATATTGATCCGCAAGAAGTTAGTGAGGGCAACAATTATTTAGCTTCAATAGATGAGAATGAAAATAATTCAGCTAAAAAGATTTTTAATCAGCTAGAAGCAATTATTAATGGAGAGATAGATAGTTTTCAGCAAAAATATAGTTGTCATTCTCCTAATAAAAAAAGCTGGTTTAAGATGTATGCTAAAAAAAATCAATTTTTTAAGCAAATAAAAATAGTTATTGTTCATGAAGAAATTACAAAGCGGGAACTTTCGCGCCAAAAAATAAGAAAGCAAGCTAGATTACGAAGGTTAATCAATCGTTTATCAACCTTATTTATTAATTTAGCACCAAGTGAGATTGATCCAGCAATTAATGGTGCCTTAAAGGATATGGTAGAGTTTATCGAGGCTGAGCGTTGTTATATATTTTTATTTGATTTAAAGAATACAGTAGCTAATAGAATTTATTCGTGGCATAATGAAGATGTTGATTCTTTAGATAATAGACTAAAAAATAAGCTAAAGAATGCTAATACTAAAAATTACCCTTGGCTTATGGAAGAGTTAAATGATTCTATGCGGATAAGAATTAGTGATTTAGAGCAGTTACCTACTGAGGCTGATAATTTCAAGCAAGTACTTATAAAGGCTAATGTGAAATCATTTTTAGCAGTACCTATAATTTATAATAATAATTTATTAGGCTTAATTGCTTTTGATACTGTAACTGAGAAAAGCAATTGGTCTCAAGAAGCAATTGCTTTACTTAAGATTACTGGAGAATTATTTGCTGCTGTGATAAAAAGAAAGGAGACAGAACAGAGGTTAACTGATTATACTGCTGAAGTAGAAGAGGCTAATATGGAATTAGAGTATATTTCCACTAAATTACAAGAGAGGATAAGCAAAGCACAAAAACTTCATCAACAGTTTTTACCATCTGATCTACCAGAAATAGGAGACTTAGAGTTGGCTGCTTATTATCAACCGGCCGAAAATCTGGGGGGAGATTTCTATAATGTAATTAAATATCAGAATCAATTATTATTTTATATTGTAGATATTACAGGTCATGGTTTAGATGGAGCAATGTTAAACATCTTTATAAGAGAAAGTATTAATAGCTTTTTATTTGCTAGAAGAAAAGATATAGATAGCTTATCACCGAAAAAAATAATTGAATTTATTTATCAAAGATACTGTGAGGAAGATTTTCCTGATGATTATTTCATTTGTACTATTTTAGGTGTGATTGATCTAGATACTCTAGAAGTTAGATTAAGTAATGCAGGGATTCAAGTTCCTGTTTTAATTACAGATCAACAAGGTAATATAACTGCATTAAACTCTGATGCTCCACCAATTTCAAGTGTGATTGAGGCTGAATTTTTTGCTGCAGAGAATTTAACTGGCAATAAATTTTCGCTCAGTTCGGGTGATAATTTATTACTAGCTACTGATGGCTTAATTGAAGAGGAAGTAAATCAAGAGTTATATGGTATTAAGAGGTTAAAAGAAGTTTTAAGTCGAAATTATTCTCTGCCTGCTGAGATTAAACTAGAGGCTATTAAACAGGATTTTGTTAATTTTGCTGATGATTTAGTAAGTAAAGATGATATTACTTTATTTACTTTAGGCAAAAAAGTAACTAATAAAGATAGCTTTAGTAAAGAGATTACCAGTAATTTAGAGCAAGGCTATAAGCTTTTAGATGAAGTATCGATATTTATAAGTGATTATTATGATGATGTGTTATTAATCCAAATGGGATTACAAGAGATGATAATTAATGCAATAGAGCATGGTAATCAATTGGATGAAAGTAAGACTGTAGAGCTGAAAATAGAGATTAGAAAAGATTATTTTATAATTATAATTAAAGATCAAGGCTCTGGATTTGATTGGTACCAAAAATCTTTGCTTGAGTTTAACATAGAAGAAGAATTAGAAGATCCTAATACTAGAGGCAGGGGAATTAAGATAGCCAATAAAGTCTTTGATAGTATGTATTATAATCAAGAAGGTAATCAAGTCTATTTAATTAAATTTATTTAATTTAGGAGGGGTTATAAATGAAAGAACTTGATATAAAAAAGAAAGAGTCTTCTGCTATTGTGAAACCAAAAGGCAATCTTGATCTTAGTAATGCTAAAGATTTCAAATCTGAGTTATCTGCTTTGTATAATGAGGGATATGATAAGATAATTATTGATTTAGCTGAAGTTAAAATGATTCAAAGTTCTGGTGTTGGGGCTTTATTATCTTTTAATGATGATCTAATAAAAAATGGTGGAGAGCTAAAGATTATTAATGTTAATAGTGATTATATAAAAAAGATATTTAAAATGACAAAGATAAATAAAATAATTGAAGTAGAGGGAATGGATTAGCTGATGAAGTTAGTAAAAAAAATCTACAATCAATTCTATAATCAAATAGCTAAGCAGTTTTTAGAGATGAAATGGGAACTTTTCTTTAAAAATGTATATTATAAGGCTAAAGAAGTAGATATTACAATTAATGCGATGAGCTTAGTGTATACTACTTTATTATCAATTGTCCCCTTGTTGATTTTTTCTTTTTATATCATGACTTTATTTAATTTTTTTGGTGGTATGGATAGAATAATTGCTGGGATGAAGGATTTTATTTTAACTCATTTAGCTACGGGGACTGGTGAGACTTTAATTGAAGTATTAGAAGGATATATTACTCAAATTGATGTAGCACAGTTAGGAATTATTAGTTTTTTATCTTTATTATTGGTTATTGTTTATATGTTAACTAGAATTGAAAAAACCTTTAATGATATCTGGAATGTTAAAGAACATCGTGATTATTTTAAGAGATTTGTATCATTTTGGACTTTTATTACTTTAGGTACTTTATTAATTACTATTTCTTTAAGTTTAACTATTACAGTCTTTACTTCTTATTTAAGTGATAGCATTATTAATACCACTTTTAGTGATGCTTTTTTGTTTAGAGTAATTTCAACTTTATCATATTTTCTCTTATATATTATTGCTTATTATTTAATTCCTAATACTAATGTTGACCCTTTAGCTGCTATAGTAGGTGGTACTGTTAGTGGAATACTGTTTACTTTAGCTAGAAGTGGGTATACTATCTATACAAGAAATGTAGTTACTTATTATCGAATCCATCGCATTTATGGTTCTTTATCAGTGGTGCCACTATTTTTAATTTGGCTGTATATGGTCTGGTTAATTACTTTATTTGGAGCTATAATATCTTATGTTTTTCATTATCGTGGTAGTTTAACTTATTTACAATCTGAGTCTGATATTAAAGAAGGTGTGCAAGATTTAGTCCCAGTAGCTATATTAATAGTGCTCTATAAAGATTTTATTAATCAGAAATCAAAGGGAGTTAGTTTTAATGAGGTCAGTAAAAGAATTAATTTGCCAGTTAAAGTAATTAAGAATAATTTAGTTAAATTAAAAAGAAATAGATTAATTGTTGAGACTGATGAGGGGAATTATATTCCTTTAACTAAAATAGAGGAGTTATCAATTTGGGAGATCTGTGAGCAAGTTATTTTTATTGATGAGCTGGAAATAAGTAATGTGTTTGAAGATCAAGAGATGAGTATAATTTTAGATTCTTTTAAATCTGGTTTAGAAGATAATCTAGCTGAATTGACAATTAATGATTTATTAAAGGAGGAGTAATTTCATGAAATATTTAAGATTTGAAGCTGATGGGCAGGTTAAGTATGGAGTTAGTAAAGATAATAAGATTAGAGAGGTTGACCAATCACCTTTTGCTAGTGGTGATTTTACTTTAGGTCGTAGTTATGAGCTAGAAAATATAAAGTTATTAGCTCCTTGTAAACCGAGTAAGATAGTCTGTGTGGGGTTAAATTATACTGACCATACTGAGGAGTTAGGAATGCAGGTGCCTAGTGTACCTAAAATATTTTTAAAGCCGGCTGAAGCGGTGATTGGCCCAGATGATGAGATAGTCTATCCTTCAATGGCTAATCGGGTTGATTATGAGGCTGAATTAGCTTTTGTTGTAAAGCATCGCTGCAAAGATGTTCCAGTAACAGAGGCTGATGATTATATTTTAGGTTATTCTTGTTTTAATGATGTAACTGCTCGTGATATACAAAGGGCAGATGGACAATGGACTAGGGCCAAATCTTTTGATAGCTTTGCTCCGTTTGGCCCGGCAATAGTTAGTGATGTTGATATTAGCAATTTAAGGATAGAGCTATTTCAAAATGGAGAGCAGAAGCAAGATTCTACTATTGCTGATATGATCTTTACTCCAGCTGAATTATTAAGTTTCATTTCAAAGATTATGACTTTAAACCCAGGTGACTTAATTGCAACGGGAACTCCACCAGGAGTTGGGGCAATGAAGCCGGGAGATGAGGTAGAGGTTAAGATAGAAAAGATTGGTAGTTTAACGAATAAAGTTGTTAAGAAATAAGAGACTAAGAAAGGGGAATTATCCGTGCAGCAAGAGTTATTAAGAAAGATACCAAAAGTTAGTACTATATTAGAAGAAGATAAAGCAAAGGAGTTAATTGATAAATTTTCTCATCAAGCAGTGAGTAATAGCATTAGAGATCTCTTATCTGATTTGCGGCAGCAATTATTAGCTGATCAAGAAGTTAAGGAAGAAGAGTTAGCTATAGCAGAAATTTTAGTTAAGGTAGAAGAGAATTTAGAGATAGAAAATAATTATGCTTTAACAGCAGTTGTTAATGGTACTGGAGTAGTTGTCCATACTAATCTTGGTCGTTCTCTACTCTCTAATGCAGCTCAAAAGTCAGTAATTGAAGTAGCTGATAATTATTCTACTTTAGAGATTGATACGATTAGTGGTCAGCGTGGGTCGCGCTATAATAATGTAAAGAGTATAATTAAAGAGCTCACAGGAGCTGAAGACTGTTTAGTAGTTAATAATAATGCTGCTGCTGTGATGTTAACTCTATCAACATTTGCTAAGGGCAAAGAAGTAATTATTTCTCGGGGACAATTAGTTGAAATTGGCGGTTCTTTTAGGATTCCTGATGTAATGGAGCGCAGTGGAGCTAAGTTAGTGGAAGTGGGAAGTACTAATAAGGTCCATCTCCAAGATTATGAGGCAGCTATTAGTGAAGATACTGCTTTGATTATGAAAGTACATACCAGTAATTATCGAATAGTTGGCTTTAGCAAAGAGGTACCTGGTAATCAACTAAAAGAGTTGGCTGCTGATTATGATATTCCTGTAGTAGAGGATTTAGGGAGTGGAGTCTTAGTTGATTTAAGAGATTATGGCTTAAGCCATGAACCGACTGTCAAAGAGGTAGTTGATGAGAATATTGATGTGATAACTTTTAGTGGTGACAAACTATTAGGTGGACCACAGGCGGGGATTATAGTTGGTGATAAAGAGTATATAGATAAAATGAAACAAAATCCTTTAACTAGAGCAATTAGAGTTGATAAGTTTACGCTAGCTGCCCTAGAGGCTACTTTAAAGCAGTATCGTGATCTTAAACAGGCTCAAAAAGAGATTCCTACTTTAAAGATGATAACTACAAAGCCTGAAGAGATTAAAAAGCGGGCTGAGTCTTTATTAGAGGAGCTAAAAGAGCTTAATTTAAATGATTTAGAATTCAACTTAAAAGAGGCTACTAGCCAAGTTGGCGGTGGCTCTTTTCCAGGTGATGAGCTACCTACTTTTGTAGTCACAATCAATAGTCAAAGCTTAAGTTCTGAAGAGTTGGCAAGAAAATTACGATTAAATAAAGTTCCTATCTTTTCTAGGATTGCTGAGGGAAAAGTTATATTAGATTTACGAACGATAAGGGGAAAGGACTTTGGGGAGATAGTAGAGTCAGTTTACAGTTTATAGTTTACAGTTTACAGTTAAAGTCAAGAACAATAAGAATCAAAATCTTCAATTTAAAGATATGCAAAGAGTTCTTGACTTTGACTGAAATTGAGATTGATAGAAAAGTAGTTGATAGCTAAAAAATATAAAGTTTTTAAACTGGCTGTAAATAAAGGTTTATTATTAATGAAAATATTTAATTAAATGATGTTGTTTAATGTCTTGACTGTAATGCTTTTGATCTTAACTGTCAACTATCAACTGTCAACTATCAACTGTCAACTATCAACTGTCAACTATCAACTGTCAACTATCAACTGTCAACTATCAACTGTCAACTGTAAACTGTAAACTGTAAACTAAAAAAACCGGAGGTGTCTAAAATAGCCAAGAATTTAATCATCGGAACTGCTGGTCATATTGACCATGGGAAGACTACTTTAATAGAAGCTTTAAC
>LFFM01001990.1_pt1 | contig 13784 bp, 14 predicted proteins | sample 643131 | NCBI WGS metagenome assembly LFFM01 (sample SAMN03777445, study PRJNA286221) | soda lake metagenome | biome: soda lake; feature: Kulunda steppe; material: water; isolation source: sample Tc-Br brine of Tanatar trona crystallizer | place: Russia: Kulunda steppe | collected 2011-07
CTTCGAGGACGTGCCGATCATGAGCTACGCGGCCAAATACGAGAGCAGTTTCTACGGTCCCTTCCGGGACGCCGCCGACGGCGCACCAGCGTTCGGGAACCGGCGCCACTACCAGATGGATCCGGGGAACGCCGAGGAGGCGATCCGTGAAGTCGACCTCGATGTCGAACAGGGCGCGGACGTCCTGATGGTCAAGCCCGCGCTGCCGTACCTCGATATCGTCCGGGACATCGACCGGGAGTTCGACCGACCCGTCGCCGCCTACAACGTCAGCGGCGAGTACGCCATGCTCCAGGCCGCCGCCGACCGGGGCTGGCTCGACCTCGAGGCCACTGCACTGGAGTCGCTGGTCTCGATCAAACGCGCCGGGGCGGACCTGATCCTCACTTACTTCGCCGAGGACGTCGCCGAGCACCTCTAGGGCTGCTTGGCCCCACAGTCGGTACAGGTGAACTGGAACTGCCCCTCGACCAGCCGCGTGTCCTGGGTCGTCTCTTCGTCACACTCGGGGCAGTACAGTCGAGATTGCAGGGCATCCCAGTCGTGGCTCGCACCCGGCGCACCGAGCGCCCAGCCGACCACGCGCTCGTCGCCGTCGTTGTACCCCTCCTGAAACTCGCCCGGCGAGATCCGGATCAGCTCGCCCGCCGCGACATCGACGGCATCGCGCTCGATGCCGATGTCGAACGTTGCGACGCCCTCCTCGATGTAGAACACTTCCTCCTGGTCGTGGTGGGTGTGCAACCCGCCAGAGAACGAGTCGCCCGGTTCGAGCTCGAAGTAGTTCATCGCAAAGTCCGTCGTCCCGAGCGCGTCCGAAACGGGTTTGCGGACGCTATGGACACCCAGCGGACTGAGCTGGTCGTCAACCTCGTCGATCCGAACTTTCTCCATACCGTTGGCGTACGGACGACCGTCGAAAAGAGCTGTCGCCGATCGAAGTCGATTTTCGCCCACTACCGGTTTTTCACTGTAACCATGGGGACCTCCGATAAAAAAGGTGGGGTGGCGGTTGAACGGACCGAGAAACGTGTATTTAGGTATGCGCAGCGCGAACAGGAATGGAGAGACCGATGTTTGACAGCGATACACGGACCGTCGGCGAGCTCGAAGCGGCGGTCGGATCCTTCGAGGAGACGCCAGCCGAAGCACTGGACGAGGACGAACGTGGCCGGCTGGTCGACGCGCTCGTGGCGCTGGCCGACGCGTACGGCAGTCGGGGCGAGTTCGACGAGGAAACCGAGATGCTGGAGCGACTGGAGCGGCTCCACGAGGAACACCCCAACGCCGACATCGACATTCACCTCGCGGCGGCACGGGCAAACGCGACCGCGGTGGACGCACGCGATGACATCTACGAGACCGGCATCGACCCGGAACGAATCGAGAGCCACCGGGAGGCCATCGAGGAGCTGTACGCGGCACGGTCGGAACCGACGATCGCCGGACCGCTCGCGCAGGCGACCGCGGAGACGATCCACGCGTACGGCAAAGCCGAGGAGTCCGGACGGATCGGGCCGCTGCTCGACCGACTCGAAGCGATCTACGACCGCCACGAGGTGACCGAGGTCGCAGCCGCGGTCATGCACGGCTACGCCCACGCGGAACGCTATCTCGGCGACGCCGAGTACCTCTCCCGGGCGGAAAACCTCTACAGTGCCCATCCCGACCGGGACGTCGCGGTCGGTCTCGCGGGCGTGCTTGCCGGGCACACCAACGTCGATGCCGCCAGCGAGGACGTCGAGGCGATCGAACGCCGAATCGCGCGGATCGAAGCCCTCGCCGAACAGTATCCGGCGGTCGAAGCGGAGATCGCTCGCTGGCTCCCGATCGCGGCGGCCAACGCGACCCGCGCGAGCTTCGAGCAGGCCGACTACAGCCGGATCGAACACTGGGGCCGCAAGACCCTGGAGTATCACGATCGGCTGAACACGCCGACGAGCGCAACCTGGGCAGCCGTCGCGACGTTTTACTCCGCCCGGGCGTCGTTTTTCGATGCCGACATCGAGGCGGGCGAAGACAAGCTCGACCGGCTCAGAGCGCTGGAATCGGCACACGATAACCCGATCTTCGAGCACTGGCTCGGCCGCGGGATGTTCGATGCGGTGAGAGCCTACGTCGAGACCGGCCGTGCTGAGCGTGCACAGGAGCTGGCCGACGAGCTCGCCGAGTACGCGGAGGGCCATCAGGATCAGACACAGATCGAGTCCGGGCTGGAGAGTCTCCGGGAGCAGGCACCCGAGATCTTCGAGGGGGACGGCGTCGCCATCGACATCGACGAGCCGGGTGGTGGAGCCGCCGAGCCTGACACCGGAGAACCGGCGACGAACGGTGCGGCTGTCGATCTGAGCCCCCGCCAGCCCGACGAGCAGGCCACCCTCGAAGGCAGCCAGGAGCTCAGCGAGGCGATCGATCTCCTCGACGACGGGGACCACTCGCATGGCTCCTGTGAGTCAGGCGGCTGTGGGGACTGCAACTCCGACCCTGACTACGGAGAGCCAGCCAGCGGTCCCGTTATCGCGGCTGGGCTGCTCGTGCTCGTCGCCGTCCTTGCTTCCGTCGTCTACGCCGGCTATCGGCTCGTGAAACTCGGTGCCTCAGGCTTCCGGAACTGACTCGGCGGCGGCTTTTTTATCCCACCGCTCGCGTATCCGGTATGTGGAAACGGATCGCGGTCGTCCTCGTGCTCGTCCTCGCGCTGGTCGGCGGCGGCGGCGTCCTCTACTTCTCGACGCCGTACGAGGGGTCCGAGGCGTCTATCCAGTCCGTGCAGGACGACCCGCGCGTCGACGTCGAGACGACCGATGGAGTCAGCGTGCTCTCCCCCGCCGACGGTGACTCCGAGGTCGGCGTCGTCTTCTATCCGGGCGCACGGGTTGCGCCGAACGCGTACTACCGATCGCTCGCACCGCTCGTTACCGAGGCGAACGCGACGGTCTACATCGCCGAGATGCCGCTGAACGTCGCGCTGCTCGACGCCGACGCGGCGGACGATATTCGCACAGACGAAGACCAGATCGAGACGTGGGTCGTCGGCGGACACTCGCTCGGGGGTGTCGCGGCTTGCAGCTACGCCGCCGAGGAAGACGTCGACGGGCTGCTCATGGTTGCCTCCTACTGCAACGACGACATCAGCGATCGTGATATCGCCGTCCTCAGTGTCACCGGAAGCGCGGATACCGTGCTCGACTGGGAGGACTACCGCGCCAGCAAAGCGGATCTGCCCGCCGAAACCACGAGCGAGCAGCTGCCGGACGTCAACCACACGCAGTTTGGCTCCTATCACGGCCAGCGCGGCGATTCGGCGTCACCACTGACGTACGAGGAGGCTCACGATAGATTCGCCGCGGTCGTCGTGCCCTGGATCGAGGCACGCACCGTCGAGGGCCAATCCTGACTCCGGCCGGTCGAAGCGACAGACAGGACGGTAGACACTTATAGGACCCACCGGTAAGCCCGGGGTAGATGGTCGACGCCGCGACGCTGGCGACGCTGGTTATCGCGTGTCTGGCGAGCCTCTTTATGGCCTGGGCGATCGGCGCCGGCTCGAGCGGCTCGACCCCGTTTGCACCCGCAGTCGGTGCCAACGCGGTATCGGTGATGCGGGCAGGCTTTTTCGTCGGCCTGCTCGGATTTGCCGGCGCTGTCCTGCAGGGGGCAAACGTCTCCGAGGCCGTGGGGCGGGAGCTGATCGCCGGCGACGTGACCCTCTCCGCGACTGCGGCGACGCTCGCGCTGATCATCGCCGCGACGCTCGTGGCGATCGGCGTCTTCACCGGCTACCCCATAGCGACGGCGTTTACGGTCACTGGCGCGGTCGTCGGCGTCGGGCTGGCGATGGGTGGCGACCCGGCGTGGGCGAAGTACGCCGAAATAACGACGCTGTGGGTGCTCACACCGTTTGTCGGCGGGGGGATCGCCTACGGGACCGCGAAGCTCCTCCGGAGCAAATCGATCTCCGAGCGATACGCAGTCTCGACATTGGCAGGGCTGGTCGGGCTGATCCTCGCCAACATCGAGTTCGTCGTGCTCGGCCCGCCGGGCGAGGGAGCGACGCTGGCCGCAAGCCTCGGAGAATCAGTTCCGGGTCCGACACTGGCTGGATCGCTGCTGGTCTCTATCTCGCTTGCGGTACTCGCCGCCGGATTGTTGTTCCACGAGATGGGACGGGATGCCAAACGGGGAGAGCGGCGATTCCTGCTCGTGATGGGTGGGTTAGTCGCGTTCTCGGCCGGCGGTAGTCAGGTGGGGCTTGCTATCGGTCCGCTCCTCCCATTGCTGGAGCCACAGGGAATCTCGCTCGAGGCGATCCTCGTTGGCGGTGGGATCGGTCTCCTCATCGGCTCGTGGACAGGCGCGCCCCGGATGATCAAAGCGATCGCGCAGGACTACTCCTCGCTGGGTCCACGACGGTCGATCGCCGCCCTGATCCCCTCCTTTGCGATCGCACAGACCGCCGTCCTCTTCGGTATCCCGGTCTCGTTCAACGAGATTATCGTCAGCTCGATCATCGGGAGCGGGTACGCAGCCGGCGGAAGCGGTGTCAGTCGCTCGAAGATGGCATACACCGTCTTCGCATGGGTCGCGTCGCTCGTCGGGGCGATCGTCGTCGGATACGGTGCGTACTCGGTCGTCGATCTTCTGCTGTGAGCTACTCCTCGGTTGTATCGTCGCCGTCAGCGCCTGCAGTCTCGAACTCCTCCAGTCGCGCCTGTTTGATCCGCGTGTTCTCGACTTCCTCGACCGTGATCCTGATTCCGTCGTACTCGATCTGTTCGCCCGCCTCGACGAGTCGGCCCGCGCGGTTGAATATGAATCCAGCAACCGTTTCGAACTCCTCGCCCTCCGGCAGATCGATCTCTAACGCCTCGTTGACCTCGTGGATGTTGACCTCCCCCTGAACGATCGCACCGCCCTCGACGTACTCGATCGGCTCTTCTTCACCCCCTTCGAGTATCTCGCCGACGATCTCTTCGACCATATCCTCCATCGTGATCAGCCCCTCGGTGGTTCCGAACTCGTCGATCACGATCACCATGTGCATTCGCTCCTCACGCATTTCGGTCAGGAGTTCGTCGACGTTTTTCGACTCCGGGACGTGGAGTGTCGGACTGATCAGATCCTCGAGATCGAGATAGTTCAGATCCGCTTCACCGTAGTTGACATCTCTGACGAGGTCACGAATATGGACCACGCCGACCACGTTGTCGAGGCTTCCCTCGTACACCGGTACGCGGGCGTGGCCGCTCTGTACCGCAGTCTGGATCGCCTCGTCGACGTCCGCGTCGATCGGCACCGCAGTCATGTCGAGCCGAGGCGTCATCACCTCCTTGGCGATCGACTTGTTGAACCGGAAAATCCGCTGGAGCATCTCGTGTTCTTCCTCCTCGATGACGCCCTCGCGTTCTCCCGTCTCGATCATATCCTGTATCTCGGATCGGGTGACGTAGCCGGACTCGATGGTCGCCTGTCCCCCAGTGAGTTTGTTCACCTGTCGAGTCAGCACGTCGAACGTAACCACCAGCGGCAGGAGCAGATAGCCCGAGAGTTTGAGCGGGCGGGAGATCCGCAGCGCCCACGACTCGGTGTTCTCGACGGCGTATGATTTTGGCGCGCTCTCGCCGAACAACAGGACGACAGCAGTGATTCCGAACGTCGCGACGGCGACTGCCGCACCCTGACTGAGATAGAGCGCAAGAAGCCCCGTAGCGATCGAGGACATCGCGATGTTGACGAGGTTGTTACCGACCAGAATCGTCACCAGCAGTCGATGGGGGTCCTCTTTGAGTCGCTTGAGCGTCGTAGCGCCACGTCGGCCTTCCTCGACGAGCGCGTCCGTCCGGTAATCCGGCAGCGCGAACATCGCAATCTCCGAGGACGAAAAGAACGCGGACAGACCCATCAGTATGACCAGCGTCGCGACACCGACGATGGTGACTGTCGACTCCGTGAACTCGACACCGAACAGGGAGAACGCAAGCACAGGCGACTGGAGAATCGACGAGAGAGGGAGCATCATGTGCAGACACGTTGTCTGTCGGGTGAATTAACTCTTGTGCGCTGACCGCGATGACGTCGACGCCACCGTTTTGCCTGCCGCGACCAAACTGTCTGGCATGAGCAATCCCTCTATTACAGTGTATCGACTACAGGCCTGTCCGTTCTGCGAACGGGTGATTCGGACACTGGACGAACTGGACCTTGACTATCGCTCGCGGTTTATCGAACCGATGCACTCCGACCGGAACGTCGTGAAGCGAGTCAGCGGAAAACGGTCGGTCCCCGCGCTCGTCGACGAGCGGACGGGTGTCACGATGTCCGAGAGCGCCAACATTGTCGAGTACCTCGAAGGGACGTACGGGGGCGAGCACTGATGGTTGATCTCGATTTCGACGTCGTCGAGTTACCGGAGCGCGAGCACATTGAGGCGGGAGAGGTGGCACCCGACTTCACGCGCCCGCTCGTGAACGACGAGTTCTGGGAGGATCGGTCGCTGTCGGAGTTGACCGCCGAGGGTCCCGTACTGCTCGTCTTCTACCCGATGGATGGCGCGTTCCCCGCGACCTACATCTGGAACGAGTTACGCGACCGGGCATGGGACGAGGAGTACGACGTACGGGTTGTCGGCTGTTCGATCTCGGATCCGTACGCCCACAAACGGCTGATCGAGGAACGAGGGATCGACTACGAACTGTTTTCGGATCCGACCAACACCGTCGCTGTCGAGTACGGTGTCCCCCACGATCTCGACGGGATGACGGGAGTGTCCGAACCCCGTCCGGCAGTGTTCCTGCTCGACGGGGAGCGCGTCGTCGAGTACGCGTGGGTCGCCGGGGAGTGGCCCGAGTTCCCCGACTACGATGCGATCGAAGCGGCGCTCGACGAGCTGTAGTGATTTGCGTCGCGAGTTGCGGGCAAACAGGCGACACGTCGAGGACACGACGCGGCGTGTCGCACAGCCGCGCAGACCGGCGTCGTGCTGTCGAGGCTAGAGCACAGCGACTCTGGCCGCCCGATCGCATATAAACGCTCGACCCTCAGAGCTGCTCTTCGAGCGCGTCGGCGATCACGGGTGCAGCAGTGACGGCGCTGTGGGGGCGCTCGATGGTGTCTGTCCCGTAGACGGCGTCGACGCCGGCTCGCGAGAGCTTCGTCACGGCGTTGTCCGCCAGCAGCGGATGGACACAGGTAACGAAGACCCGGTTTGCGCCGCGCTCCTGAAGAATCCCGACCGCTTCGCTCATCGTGGAGCCGGTAGCGATGATGTCGTCGACCACGATCACGTCCCGCCCCTCGACGCTCGCATCGCTCGGCGAAACCTCGACGTCCGTACCCGAATGCCGGGTCTTCTCGAAGTAATCGACAGTCCCGGTGCCGGCGGCGTCCTGTACCGTCTCGGCGAGGTCGACTGCGCCGGCGTCCGGCGAGAGAAAGAGCGGGTCGACCAGCTCGTCGGGGAGCGGTTCGGCGAGGCGGCCCGCTGCGGTCACCGCGGTGGCAGTCGGCGCGAAGAACTCGCAGACGGCCGCTTCGTGGGGGTCGATCGTCAGGACCCGGTCAGCACCGGTGCTGATCGCGCGGGCGACAGCGCGGGCGGAGACCGGCTGGCCAGGCTCGAACGCTCGGTCCTGCCGTGCGTAGCCCATGTACGGGAGGACAGTGACGACCTCGTCGAACCCAGCTTCCCGGGCGGCATCCTGCAACTGAAGAAGTTCGAGGTGGGACTCGCTGGTCGGCGTCGAGGCCACGACGACTGCACGGTCACCGTCTGTCGGCGCGAGATCGCCGATACTGGCCATCACCTCGCCATCGGGGAATCGGTCGAACGAAACGGGCGCGAGAGCGTCGTCGAGTAGCTCGGCCAGCTCGGCCGCAAGCGACTGGGAGTGGCGTCCGCTGAGGATCATACCCGATGGAACTCCGGCCGACGTTAAACGCGTTTTTGTTCGCCGCGACGTCAGGCCCGAGCTTTGATGTCGGCGACGATGTCGTCGAGATCCTCCTCGGAGAGGTCGGGGCGCTGTCCCGCAATCGCGTGTACCGGCGCGCCGCCGTCGTCCTCGAACCGGGGGATGATATGACCGTGAACGTGAGGAACCTCCTGGCCAGCCTCCGCGCCGTTGTTGAACGCGACGTTCGAGGCATCGGCACCCACCGCGTCCTCGACGGCCGGGACGAGGTAGTGAAGCGTGTCGAACACTTCGGCACCCAGCTCCTCGGGCAGATCATTCAACGTCTCGTGGTGGGCTTTCGGGATCACCAGCGTGTGACCGGGCGCGAGCGGATTGGCGTCGAGAAACGCGAACGTCTCGTCGTCCTCGTACACCGTGCGGCTGGGGATCTCACCGTCGACGATCGAACAGAAGATGCAGTCCTCGCTCATACGCCACACGTCGGCTGCCGACAGCAAAAACGTTGTCCAGCCAGCCGGAGGCACGTCGCCGATTCGATAGCCCCGGCTCCGGCACCGATGTGGCAACCGCTCTGTCGCCGTCCACAGGCTACAGTTTTCGAAGCGTATTGCTACAGCTTCTATAGTGTTATACTACAATTTTCGAAGCGTGTTGCTACAGCTTCTGTAGTGTAAAATTACAACTTTCGAAGTAGCCAGCTCGTCAGACGAGCGCGTCCAGCCGTTCGGCAAGCGTCGTGACGTACTCGTCGGCGTCGTAGCCGAGCCGGGCAAGCCAGGCGTCCTGATACGATGGATGCAGTATTGGGAGGATCGCAGGCTCGATCTCTGCGGGGTCGATCGGATCGAGAACACAGTCCAGAAAGCTATCGAGCGAGCGGTCGGCGAGTGCGAACACCGATCGGGTGGCGTGTTTGCCAGCGGGCACGATCACGTCGGGATCGATCTCGTCGAGTTCGGCGTCGAGATGTGTCCGACAGGTCCGGCGCTCCTCGTCAGTCGGTTCGCGGTTCGAGCCGTCCTCGCCTTCCGGAAAACATTTGACCGCGTTAGTATAGTACGCGTCGTCACCGTAGCCGGCGTCACCGAGCAGTCGTCGGATCCGTCGTCCGGAGTGACGCGTCGTGAAGGCTTTCCCCGTCCAGTTGCCGCCGCGCCAGCGTTCGTCAGGTGCCGCCTCGGGGGACAGGCCTGCGCCCGGGGCCTCGCCAACGACGACGACGCCCGCGTCGAGCGAGCCGGTTCCCCACGAGATACACTCCCGGGCCTCGGCGAGCGCGGGACACCGCTCACAGTCCGGCTCGAGAACGTGGCGGGAGCCGGGAAACTCGGTCATACACGACTGGAAAGCCCCACCGGGGCAAAACAACGGCGATAGAAAGAGCCATAATAGTTCGGTGGGTCGTAGGCGGTATGCAACTGGAAGTACTGCTCGAGCTGCTCGCGTATCTGCTGTTGGCCGGTGTGATGACCGCCATCGGCCTCGCCGCGGAGCTACAGGGATATCTCTATTTGACTGCCGGCGAGACCACTGTCGCACTCTGGCTCGCAGGGATGGGGCTGCTGGCGCTGTACGCGGGCGTCTACATGATCGGTTACGGGAAGCTGCTTCCGGCGGTTCGGCAGCTCTGAGCTGCCCCTGGCGGCCTCGGGGAGAGCGCATCGCGGCGTACCATATTCATCATCATTTATTTGTGTCACCGGTAAGACATGCGAGCTAGTACATGGGAGAGAGCTACGCAGGTCCACATCGGCGTGACATACTCAAAGGGCTCGGAGCCAGCACTGCAGTGTTGCTCGGGCTGGGCGCGCCGACCACTACCGGGGCAGTCGATGGACCCACCGAGACCGGTGGCGAGCCGGTCATCTACCAGTATTTCCACACGGAATGGCGCGAGATCGAATCGAACGTCGACGTGCTCGACGACGCTGGCGTCACCGCAGTCTGGCTCCCTCAGCCAGCCGTCGGAAAGCTCGGCTGGGACGACCTCGCTTTTCAGAGCTCGGACGGGTTCTACAGCGGAGAAACGTCGCCGTACGGCGGGCGAGATCCCCATCCCCCGGTGGGATACCAGCCCGTCGACCTGCGCGATTTCGACGGGACGCTCGGGACGGAGTCGGAACTCGAATCGCTGATCGAGACGCTCCACGACCACGATATCGATGTCGTACTCGACACCGTCCTCAACCACATGGCCAATCCCCACGCTCCCGAGGAGCCGTGGGGCGGCGAGCTCGGCTGGCCCCAGTTCGAGACGGAACCGCACTTTACATCGGTGCCGCATTTCGGGTATCGGGGCGAGATCCGTGATCCACAGTACGACGAACCACTGCTGGCGCTGCCGAACCTCGACACGCTGAACGAGGAGGTCCAGTCGGCCCACATCGAGTACCTGACAAAGATCGCGGATCTCGGGGCGGATGGCGTCCGGTTCGACGCTGCGGCACACGTCTGGCCGCAGTATTTCGAGAATGTCATCAACCCGCTATGTGACGACCTCGGGCTCTGGCGGGTCGGCGAGATCTGGGACGAGTGGGACGTGGGACACCTCCAGGAGTTCGTCGACACCGGCATGGACGCCTTCGACTTTCCGCTGTACGCGACGCTCAAGGGAGCGATCGAGAACGGGAATCTGAGCGGTCTACACGCCGACGCGAACGCTGGTCTCGTCCACACCGATCCGGACGCCGCGGTGACGTTCTCTCAGAATCACGACACGGTCGGGCCGGACGTCCAGCCCGACCGGGCGGAAGGCGAGTCGGTCGACCTCGCCGACGCGTTCATCCTGTCGTACCCCGGCACGCCCCATCTCTATCGATCCGGCGTTCGCCAGAACGGCCCCGATCCGCTGTTCGATGACGAGCTGCACGATCTCATCCGGCTAAAAACACACCTCGCCGCCGGTGAGCTGATCGACCGGCACGCCGGTGAGCAGGTGTACCTCTACGAGCGAGAGGGGAACTTGCTTGCCGGCATCTCCGTTGCAGACACCGAGGCTTCCCACACCGTCGAGACGTCATGGAGTGAGGAGGCGCTGACAGATTACACCGACCACGGCGCGGACGTCCGGACCGACGCGGACGGCGAGGTGGAGATCACCGTCCCGGCAAACGGGTGGGTGATGTACGCTCCGGAGGACGCGGTCGAAGACATCGAGGAGTCGAGCACTGATGAAACCGGTGTGGACGACGAGCCCGCGGCGGACGATGATCGTGCCGATGAGCCTGAGACGGACGACGACGCCAGCGACGAATCTACGGCGGACGATGATGACAGCGACGAACCAACCGACGACGATTCGGACGGCGACGACGACCAGCTGTCCGGGTTCGGTCTCGCGGCGGGGACAGCAGCGATCGGCGGCGCACTGCTGGCCGGGGACCGGCTTGGAACGGACGAACAGACGGAGTGATCTACTTCGATCGAAACTCCGACCTGGGAACCGTCTACCTTTCAACAGCGAGAGAGTCCAGCCGTTCACGGCGTTGACGAGAGCGAAGCTCTCGTTCGCACACCAGAACGCGAAGCGTTCTGGGGACGGGCGTGAATCGCGTAAGCTCCGGCGAGAAACCACGAGTTACTGCTGGTTTTGAGTTTCCAACGACTCAAGGCCTGCTTCGATAACTTCTCGGTACGCCTCTTCGAGGGTTTGATCCTGTTGCTCGGCATAATCTTTCACCCTCCCGTTTAGAGTATGTGAGATGTCGATGTTCGGCCTCATCTGTGTCCAAAAGACATTTAGACATAGAGGTACAAATGTCTGTTGTCGTGAAGCGTACCAACACGTTCGCAGTGCGCCCGCTTTCCGAAACCGGAGAGCAACTGCTACGCGATCTGTTGGACGCTTCCGCCGCTCTCTGGAACGAAGTCAACTATCAGCGACTCATGCGCTACAACGATGAGGACGGCTTCGAGGGTGACGTATGGGATGCGGACACCGGGCGACTCGAAGGCCGATACAAAGGCGTTCTCGGTGCGTCCACTGCCCAACAGGTGATACGTAAAAACAGCGAAGCATGGCGCGGGTTCTTCCGCCTGAAAGACCAGTACCACGACGAGACAAACACATCGGTTATTGAACACCCGGAACCGCCGGGATTCCGTGGTAATGAAGACGATGGACGGCAACTCAAGACCGTCATCCGCAACACGTCGTACACCGTCGAATGGGGCGACCGCTCCCGACTCGAAATACTGGTTGGAAGTGAACTGAAAGACCGCTACGACCACACCGGACGACTCCGGCTCGAAATCACTGGCAACCCGAACTGGCCCGAGTACGAGAAACAGGCCCGACTCGACCTGTGGTACGACGAGACAGACAGTACCTTCCGAGCTTCACAACCCGTGACTGTTTCTGACGAAACACGGGACACTCCACTGGCCGACGAGAAGGCCGCTCTGGATATTGGTGCAAACAATCTCGTCGCCTGTACCACGACGACCGGCGAGCAATACCTTTACAAAGGCCGCGAGTTGTTTCACAGGTTCCGCGAGACGACCCGAGAAATCGCCCGGTTACAGTTCAAGCTGCGGGAAGGCCGATACAGTAGCGAGCGTATCCGGCGGCTGTATCGGAAACGAACTCGTCGCCGCGACCACGCCCAAGAAGCACTGTGTCGTGACCTGCTCGAACGACTGTACGCCGAGGGCGTGGACACGGTGTATATCGGTGGCTTGACCGACGTACTCGAAACGCACTGGTCGGTCGAAACCAACGCCAAAACTCACAACTTCTGGGCGTTTAAGCAATTCACCGAGCGACTGGTTTGTACCGCTGAGGAATACGGAATCTCAGTTGAGGTTCGGTCGGAAGCGTGGACCAGCCAGGAGTGCCCGCAGTGCGGCGGTACAGACCGGACGACACGGCATCAGGACACGCTTACCTGCCCGTGTGGATTCGAAGGGCACGCCGACCTTACAGCGTCAGAAACGTTCCTGAGACGGCAGACAGAACAGGCAGTCAGGCCGATGGCACGGCCCGTGCGGTTCGAGTGGGACGACCATGAATGGTCGGAGTCACCACGCTCTCATCGTCCCAAAGAACAGCGCACAGACGCGAGTACCGTCCACCGTGACGGGAATGTTGCCTCCGGGGAATCTCAGACTGTCTGAGACTCCCACGTCGGAGAGGAAACCCCGTCGTTCACGACGGGGAGGATGTCATCGATTGCCCTTTGTTTTCGGAGTGAGATAGGAGGCGTATGGACCGATTTCGCGAAGTCGACGACCAGTACGATCCCGACGCGGTCGAGGACCGCGCGTTCGAGTACTGGGAGGCGGTCGACGCCTACGAGCAAGCCAAAGCCGAGCGTGAGGGGGCAGAGGAGTTTTTCTTCGTCGACGGCCCCCCGTACACCTCCGGTGCGGCCCACATGGGAACGACGTGGAACAAGACGCTAAAAGACGCATACATCCGATATCTGCGGATGTCGGGCTACGACGTCACCGACCGGCCGGGCTACGACATGCACGGCCTGCCCATCGAGACGAAAGTCGAGGAGCGGCTGGGCTTCGAGAACAAAAAGGATATCCAGGAGTTCGGCGAGGAAGCCTTCATCGAGGAGTGCAAGGAGTTCGCCGACGAACAGTTAGAGGGCCTCGAATCGGACTTCAAATCCTTCGGCGTCTGGATGGACTGGGACGACCCCTACAAGACGGTGAACCCGGAGTACATGGAGGCCGCCTGGTGGGGCTTCGAGCAGGCCCACGAGAAAGGGCTCGTCGAGCAAGGCCAGCGGTCAATCTCGCAGTGTCCCCGCTGTGAGACCGCGATCGCCAACAACGAGGTCGAGTACGACGACGTCACCGATCCCTCGATCTACGTGAAGTTCGACCTGAAAGACCGCGAAGGCCAACTGGTCATCTGGA
>LFFM01001992.1_pt1 | contig 13781 bp, 12 predicted proteins | sample 643131 | NCBI WGS metagenome assembly LFFM01 (sample SAMN03777445, study PRJNA286221) | soda lake metagenome | biome: soda lake; feature: Kulunda steppe; material: water; isolation source: sample Tc-Br brine of Tanatar trona crystallizer | place: Russia: Kulunda steppe | collected 2011-07
TACATCTTTACCATATTTCAAGGCTTCTACAGCAGCCCTTAGACCGGCTACTCCTCCACCAATAACTAAAATATCATGCTCAAATAATATTTCCTTCTCCAAATTGATCCCTCCTTTTCTAATAAAAGACTCCTTAAAAATTAAGATTAATAGGTAAACTCATGCCCACTAAAGGCAGCAATTATTTCTAAACTATCGGCCTTTATGATGTATAAATCACCAATCCCACGGGCATCATAGAGCTCTATTGCCAGATACTCAGATGCATTTTTTATATTTTTATCAAAATCATTATCAAAATCAGACCAGGATATATTACTAACTCCGCCAGAGAAAATATAGTTTACAAAAGTAAACTCTTCAGATTTTAGATCATAAATGCCTGCAGCTGTATCCATAGTTGCTATCATGTAATGCTGCAGGGTGAAAAATATTCTTTCTCCTTCAGGAGCTAGTTTGACCGATAAATGATCCTGAAAATTTTCAGGTTTAATCTCTTCCTCCATAATAATTGGCGGTTTTCCTTCTGTTATCTGCTGCCACTCCTCCTTTAGTGCTGAGATAGCTTCCTGCTCATTAAAGATAATTTTTTGCTCCTCCAGGTTATAAACTTCTTTTGTTTTCTCAGTATTAATTACAGCCAGAGGAAAGATAAAAGTACTGTAACTATTTTCTCGCCATTTTTGCTTAACTTCTGCTGGCAATTCGTACTTCTCATCCTCTCTTTTTAAGAACACCTCTTCCCCTTGATAAAAAATCTTATTGTTTTCATAGCTTAATCTTAAGGGGTGTCCTTCCTTTAACTCCAGTTGTCGTAACTCTGTCTCTCCCTGGACATTTCCAGTTAGAATTACTATTATAAACAAAAAAGCTATTAAAGCCAGAGTATATTTCTTCAATGTTTTACCTCCTCTAAAAGCCAGTTAATTTAACTTCAAGAACGTTTTTTCTTGAAAACAATGGTTTGGACTATTGATTGTTTAATTCTAGAAAGCTTTTATATATTCCTCTAAATTTTTCAAAAAGTGATTAATTTGACTGTAATTTTTATGTTTTTACAGAAAATGATTTATGAGATATAATAATTTTAACAAGGATAATTTATTATTTTAAGGATTAAGGGGAAGGGAGCAGGACATATGAAAATTAGCACTGATTTAACTGAGAAAATATCAACTGTAATCAGGGGGAAGGTTTCAATCGTAGCCAGAGGGTTAATGATCTCAGTTTTCCTTATGTTGGTGATAGGTTCTCTGTCAGCCACCGCTACTGAGGTGGAGATAGATAATTTAGAGCCTGAACTCGGTCAATTGGTGGTAATTACTGCGCCTTATGACCTGTCTGAAGGGGAAGTTATTGTCAATGAAGAAAACTTTCCCTTTCGAGCTGATGAAGAGGGAGCAGTTGCTTTACTTCCTATTTCTTACTGGTGGAACCCTGGGAATTATACCTTAACTATAGTTGATAGTCAGGGCAGAACCTGGACTAAAGAGGAGCTTAAAGTCCAGCAGGCTGATTTTGCTGAAAGTTATCTTACAGTTGATGAAGATCAGGAAGAAAAGGTCAGGCCAACTGATCCAGAGAAGCAAAAAAGACAGCAACGAGAGCAAGAGCTAGTAGCTGAAGCCCGAGCTGAAAGCGCTGAGGAAAGGCTGTGGAGTTCTGCTTTTATCTGGCCCTTAGAAGGTAGAATAACCACAGATTTTGGAGCCACCCGTTACCATAACGAAGAGCTTGCTAACCGCCACAATGGTATCGATATTGCTGCTCCTGTAGGCACTTCTGTAGTGGCCAGTAACAATGGCAAGGTAACTTTAGCTAATGACCTTCTGGCCACTGGCAAAACTATTATAATTGATCATGGCTGGAATGTCTTTTCTTCTTATTTGCATTTAAGTGAACTCAAAGTAGAGGTCGGGGAAAAGGTTGAGCAGGGGCAGGTAATTGGCCTGGTAGGAGAAACAGGTTTTGCTACAGGCCCTCACCTGCACTGGTCTCTTTCCTATAACCGCATTTTTCTGGACCCACGAGATTTTGTCGACCTCTCGGAATTCAATTGATATATTAATATCAATATTTGCTCAAACTCTTAATTACTATATTCCAAAATTTTTCTTTATTTAAATTAATAGCCACTTCAGCATTGGGTTCTTTTTTAGTCCGATTATAAAAATCACAGACTGTTCTCCCCCGATTTAACTGGCTATTAAGTTCAATATCAACTCTCATTTCTTTAGTTGAAAAGACATCTTCATCTATTACTTTTGCAACAGCACAAGGATCATGAAGAGGAGGACTATCAAAACCAAAAGTATTTTTATAAGTTTGACGAAAAAATTCAATTAGTTCTACTGATAGATCAGCTATCCTGTTATCCAATTCACTAATCCGGTTAATGATTTTTTGAGTTGCTTTGGCTTGATGAGTTAAGTCAAGTCCCGTCATAACTAGCGGAATTTGACTATCAAAAACCACCTGAGCCGCCTCAGGATCGACATAAATATTAAACTCTGCAGAGGGGGTAATATTTCCTAGACCATAAGCCCCTCCCATCAAAACAATTTTCTTGATTTTCTCTTTGATCTTCGGCTTTAAATTAAAGGCGGTGGCAATGTTAGTCAGAGGTCCCGTGGGGACTAGAATTAACTCTCCCTCAGAATTTAAAGCTTCTTCTATTATAAAATCAACTGCCTGTTTATCTTCGGCAGTTTTGGCCGGAGCAGGAAAAGTAGGCCCTCCCAGGCCACTTTCTCCATGAATATCAGGAGCTGTTACCTGTTCCCTAACTAAAGGCCTATCCATTCCTGCATAAACTGGGGCATCTATTTTAGCAAAATCACAGATACTTAAAGTATTCTTCAATGTTTTAGGCAGAGTCTGATTGCCTGAAACTACGGTAATACCCCTTAAATCAATTTTCTCAGCTTTAGCAGCGACTAATATTGCAATGGCATCATCATGACCTGTATCAACATCTAAGATAATCTTCTCTTTCTTACTCATTCTTGACCTCCTAGTATTTTAAAAAATGATGTTAGGTGGGAATGGAAATTTCTATTAACTCTTTAATTAGAAATCTCTATAACCCACTTATATTTAAATGTTTCAAAACCTGATGAAAAGCAAAAAAGACTATAAAAGCAACTGCAATATTTGTTATAAAAGCCAGGAATCCGGTAATTATCATTAATATCTTTTTATCAGTAATTATCGCACTCTGGAACATTTGTAGAGCTGTAAAGAATAGCATTGCCCCTAATACTCCATAGGGAATGATTTCAATTATCTCTGGCGAAGCAAAAAAGAAGGCTATTACCAGAAGAATGATACCAGAGATAATATTAGAGCCTCCAGTCCTTGCTCCAAATCTGTACTGGGCAGCTAAACCTCCTGCCCCATGACACATGGGAAATCCTCCCAGAGGTGATGAGATGATACACATTAACCCCATACTGACTACCAGTTTATTTTCCGACACTTTCCGCTCAAAGAGGTCTGTTATAAGTAAAGAGGTAGCCAAAACTGCATTACCAAGAGTTAAAGGCAGTTGAGGAATAGTTCCAGACCAAAAACCGGTTCTAAATTCAGCAATTGCTGGTAGAGTAAATTCAGGCCAGGATATAAAAGTAAGTGGAGGTATACCTGAATAATAAATTCCAATAATTAATCCTAAGCCAAAAACTATTAAAGAGGATATATCAAGCACCTTAATAAAAAAGAAAAGCAAAATTATTGCTATCGATAATAAACCGATAAACCAATCATCAATCATGAATGACAGGGCAGTCTCCAGTAATATTAATGTTAATCCGAATTGAATGCCTCGAATTAGCCATTCAGGTATATGTTTTTTTATTATGTCTATACCACCAAAAATTCCTATTAAGAGCAAAATCAATCCCATCAAAATTCCAGCAGCAGCAATTTCTCCAGCAGTTAATGCTCCACTGATAGCAACTGCCCCAATAGCTTTCATTGGTTCTACCGGCATCGGCAATTTATAGTAAATTCCATTAGCTATATAGGCTAGCCCAAAAAAGAAAAGAATTGAACTCATATTAATTTCGGTAACTACAGCTACTCCTACTATTATGGGTAAAAGGGTTCCATAATCACCAATAGCACCGGCTATCTCTTCAAGATTAAATCTAAAGTCTTCTGGCATAAAATCCTCCCAAGTTTGTTAACAGTAAAATTTAATTAATTGCAATTCTGACAGCGCCTAGCCTCTTTAGTGGCTAGTTTCTCAATTTTGGAGGCTATTTCCTTTAAACCATCTCTTTTAACTGAATAATGAACATAATAACCTCGTTTTTCTCCAATAACAAGTTCAGCTTCTCGCAATACTTTTAAATGTTGTGATACAGCAGATTCGGATATATTATTTTTTTTAGCTAAAGCTTTAACGCAGTAATCCTTAGTAATCAGGTCATTCAGCAACTGCCATCTAGTTTTGTGAGCCACTGCTTTTAATTTATTTACCAGAACTTCATCCATAATTATACCTCCCTCCTAGACAAAACGGCCACCATCTTTTTTATCAGGCAGTTTATCTATATTTTCTCAAGCCAACCAATTTTAACTTCTTCCCTGCTATCAAATTGCGGAACATAGAGCTTTATGTCCAAAAGTGGTGTCCCATCTACAATGTCAACATCTTTAAGATAGAGAATATTACCCTCTATCTTCTCCAATCTAACCACAGAAAGCCCAATTGAATTTGAGCGGCTGGGAGCTCTAATAGCAAAAATGCCATGTTCTTTGTCCTCCATAAAGGGCTTGTTTAAGAGTGAACATTCTCCAGCTAAATGGCAATGATACAATAATATCAGATGAGAAAATCCCTCTAAATCTTCTAAACCTTTTTTATATTCCGGCATAAGCTCTATTTTGCCAGTTATTCCTTCAGCCCCAGGGGGTTGAATTGGGATTCCTTCAGGTTTGCCAAACCTTGTTCTTATTTTGCCGATTGGTTTGTAGATTATTTCTTCCATTAAATATCTTTCTTTATCTATTAACTAGCTCAAAAATTGTTTAAAAATTTTATTTTTTAGCACCGTCTTTCAATATAAGTTTTCTTCAATGCTATAAAAAACTAGTAAATCATAATATAAAGGCTTATTTATTTAATTTTTAACTTAATTAGATTATAACATTCTAATTTATTTTGTCAATTAACTTAGCTTTGCTTAAACAAGTTCTATCCTGTTCCCCCCTAATCGATCTGCCGTTTCAGGATCACAGGTGCTAAAAATAACTTGATATTTATCCTTAAAGCTATTAATTAACTCAAGGGCTTTATCAGTGCGTTCTGGATCTAAATTAACCAGGCAATCATCCAGGATAATAAATCCAGGATTTTCCTGAAATAAGTTATCATATAAGGCAAATCTTAAAGCCATAGCAACGCTATCATAAGTACCATAGGAGAGAAGATTGATGTTTACTGGCAGTGTTGTTTTATCTTCTTGTTTGATAATTTCAATGGCAAAATCATCATTAATGTTATTAGCCAAGTAGTCACCGGCTGTGAGTTTATTCAAATAATCATTAAAGGATTCAATTAAAGGCTGGAAAGATTTTTCATCCATCATTTCTAGAGTCTCCTGAAAAGCCCTTTCAATCTGCAAAATTCTTTTTGCTCTAGCTATCAACGATTTAAATCTTTTATCTTTTCTTTTATAATCATCCTTTAACTCTTCTACTGATTCAGCCGGCATATTACTCTGGATATCTAATAATTTTTCTTTAAGCTCATGCTTTTTCTCCTTTTTTTGCTCTCTCTGGACTCTAATATTCTTAAGATATTCTCTAAATTCAGCCACTGACTCAAATTTTGCTGGCAGGTCCGCTAACCCAGCAAGTTCCCTTCGGATATTTGAAATTTCTTCTTTAAGTGATCTGATTTTAGTTTCCAATTTTTCTATGCTTTCATGGTCATCTTTCCAATCAGATACAATATTTTTATTAGTTTCCAGGGATACCTTTATGCTATTGATCTCTCTATCTTTTAATTGCTCCATTTCTGCTTCAATAATTTCAATCTCTCTAATATCTTCCTTGATTTCAATTTTGTTATGCTGATTTTTTAGCTCTTCTAAAGCTTTTTCTTTAAGAAGATCATTAATATCTTCCTTGATTCTAGAAATTTCTCGACTGAGCACTTTTTTATGGTTGAGTTTTTCTCTGGCTTCTTCAGAATTATTAATATTTAGGTCTTTGAATTCTTCTAATAAAACTAGTTTCTCCTGCCTGGCCTCTTTAAAATCATTCTTAAGTTCTGTAAAATTTATTTCAGCTGATCTAACCTCTATATCAATATCATCATTAAAAACCCGCAAATATCCATTAGCTACAAATTCACTGTTAACAGATATCTTCTCTTCTTCTTCCACACCCTTTATAACTGAGAGATTGTCGGAGGTAGACCGTAAAACTTTAGCTTGCAATTTAGCCGCCTCTAATTGAGCTTCGGTATTGGATATCGTTTTTTCTAAAGCAGCTAATTTCTTGACTTTTTCACTACTAATAACTGCTAATTTCTCTTTCTGCTGTTCTAACTTTTTAATTTTTTCTTGATAATCTTCTACTTTATTGATTTTAGCCGCCAGCTCTTGCTTCACTTGCTTCTTTTTGAATTCTTCTCTTTCATTTTCTAATTGGCCAATCTTTTTTCTTAAAGTGGCTAGCTTATCCTGCTGGTCTTTGATTTCAGACTTAACATCAGGCCATCTCTTTTTAATCTTTTCTAATTCATTTAGTTTCTCATTTTTAGCCTCTAGCTTCGGTTGTAAAGTACCTCTTCTATAAATATCTTCTTCTAAGGCTGATAATTCAGCCAGCTCTTTTTTTAGCTGCTGCAATTTATTTTGCAGAGAATTTAAATTATGATTTGCCTCTTGATATTCTTTCTCCGCTTCTTCAGCAATTCTAATTTTATTCTTTAACCGCCCCCTGGCTACATAGGCTTCATAAATCTTTCCCAGATTTGTTTTATAAGGATTATTAAAATCTCGGTCAGGATTTTCTGGCTCCCCTTTTTCTAGATTCCATCTTGAAATTAATTTCTCTTTTTCTGCTTCGATTTTCTCTTTTAATTCATCGGATACCACACCATCCATCTCCATGACAGCTTTTCTCAAAAAATCATTGACAGTATTTTTCACATTGGAGTCTTCGGCTATATTTTTAACTGTCCTTTTTATCTCCCTTTGTTTAGCAAAAACAATATTATCATAGGTGCTACTGCCATAAATAAGAACTTCATTTAATTGCTTCTTTATCTGGCTTGCATTATCTATTATATTGCCATTCGGTAATTTAAGTAGAACACTGGGATTATTTCTGCTCCATTTTTTCTCGATAGCAATTTCCTCTCCTGAATTTTCTAAAGTAACTTTGCCATGAATGTAATTGCCTTCTGGATAGGGCAAAAATCTTTCGTTAAATTTTTTATCTTCATTACTTCTAGACTTAATTTTAGGTTCTTTAAAAAGAGTAGCAAAAATAGCATTTATTATGGTGCTTTTGCCGGCCTCATTAGGTCCTAATATAACATTCAAACCTTCTGTAAAAGGGACCTCTGTATCTGTAAGACCTGCAAATATCTGAGTTGAAAATTTTTTAAGCTTCATTCTGTACCTCCTTGATTAATTCATAAGCAAGGTGTAGGGATTTTTCGTCATCTGCTAATTTTTCTAAAAAGTGATGTGGAAATGAACCCGGTGTGAATTTATCTGCAATGTCTTCCATGGATAATTTAATATAAAGGTCATCATCATTGACGTTTAGATAACCTAATTCATACTTAAGCTTATCATAAATCTCCTGTCTCTGTTGATAAATTTCCTCTGCCACTCCACCGGTAAGTTTTAACCTTACTATTTGATTCTCAGCCTGTTCCTTTAAAATCTTCTCTGGTAAATTTAGAAAATCCTGCCTGTCTCTGATTTTCTGCTCATATTCATAAAATCTAAATTTACCTGTCATAATTTTTTCTGCTACTATATCTTTTTCATCTTTTATAGTGATTTCCCAGGCATAACCCTCATGATCACAGTCCATGCCATCTGGTTCGGGAGTTCCACTATTGAATATTTTTTTATTATCTGGCTTATCATCTGCTGGATATTGAAGATGACTATGACCTAACAGCCAAATATCCATATTAAGTTGCAAAAGTTCTGTTGCTGTCATCTGAAAATATTTATCTTTAAGATCAGGAGAAAGCCCCTGCAGAGCTCCATGAGCTATACCGATAGCATACTCAGTGGAATTATTTATCTGCTCTTTTTTAATCCAGTCTAAATTATTATCTTCAGAGTGCTTGCTATCACAAGGAGAAGGATAGATAGTAACATCCAGACCGTAATCCTCTAAGTCATAAGGTTTAAACTCATTTAACAATATCATTCTCTTAGTTCGATTATTTTCAAAAATCCTCCAGACATTGTCCTGTCCCAGGTCATAATCGTGGTTACCAGGCAGAAACAAAAGGGCCTTACCTTTAAAGTGATCAAAAATATTAATAGCTTTTAAAACTATTTCTGCCTTAACTTTATTATGATTAAATAGATCCCCTGCCACTACTAACAGATCACAGTCAGCTGAATTAGCTTTTTCAGTAATTGTATTTAGCACTTCAATCCGAGCCTCTCGCAATTTCTCCTGCACAGAGGCCGGGTAACCGCTAAATTTCATGCCCAAATGGATATCACTCGTATGAAAAATCTTCAATGACACTTTGATTCCCCCTTTTTATTACCCTTTAGCCAACATATTTCATCACTAATAAAATTCGATAAAAATTGAAATATACCTGCATTAAAAAAAGCCAGTATAGTATACTGGCTTAAAAAATTAGTGATTTTTCTAGATAAAACCCACTATAATTATACTTAAATATTAGCCTCCGTTTTTCCTGCAACAGGTTAACCAGCTTTGCATTTACTAGAGGACAAGGGGGTAACCACTGGCCTTCCACCATTATATCTTACTTCAGCTTCTACTCCATAGACTTCAGCTATCGTCTGACAGTTAATCACCTCTTGACCACCTTTACTGTGGATTTTACCCTGGTTTAAAATCACAAACTGATCACAATAGCGGCCAGCTAATGTTAGATCATGCATCGCTATCAATGCTGAAACATCATTGTCTGTCTGAGCTGATATTACCTCCATCACTTCCAATTGATGTTTTAAGTCAAGGCTGCTGGTAGGCTCATCAAACAAAAGAAGTTCCGGCTCTTGAGCTAAGGCTCTAGCAATCAGCACCTTCTGCTGCTGTCCACCACTCAAAGAATTAAAGTCCCTAAAGGCAATCTTCTCGAGGTTGAGTTCTTCAATAACGGCTGCCGCTTTTTCTTTATCCTTTCTACCGGGGCGATAATTAAGATGCGGTTTTCTCCCCATTAAGATTATTTCAAAGACTGAAGCAGGAAAACAGCGGCTTTCTTTTTGTGGGACATAAGCAATAATTTTAGCTAACTGGGCTGCTGACATACCGGCTAAATCTTTTCTTCCTAATTTTATCTGTCCCTTCTGGGGAGTTAAAAGTCCATTTATACACTTTATAAGGGTGCTTTTCCCAGATCCATTTGGGCCTAAAATTGCAGTTATCAAGCTTTTTTCAGCCTCTATAGTTATATTTTCTAAAATCCATTTCTTTTCATATCTAAAATATAGATTTTCAACCTTTAAGTTCATCTAAGCTGCCTCCTTTTTAAGCTGATCTATTTACATATAATAAGATAAAAAGGTCAAAGTATCTTTAATAAATATATATAATTTTGATTCCTAGCTCCACATATATTCTCTACCTCGCAGTACCAGATAAAGAAATAGAGGAACTCCTAAAAAGGAAGTCAGAATTCCTACTGGAAGAATAATTGGAGCTAAAATAGTCCTGGCTGCAGTATCAGCAGCTAACAATAAAATGCTGCCTACCAGAGTTGAAAAGGGTATCAAAAATTTTTCATCAGGGCCAATTATTTTTCTTCCTATATGAGGAGCAACCAAACCAATAAAACCAATAATTCCTACAAAAGAAATAATTACTGCCGTAATCAAAGAAGCTATCAGCATTCCCAAAATTCTAACCCTATCTACGGGAACCCCCAGGCTCTTTGCTGTCTCATCACCAGAGGCCATCAACTTATAGTTCCAACTGTTTAAGGCAAAATAAATTAAAGCTGGCAGTAATAAAACTAGCATAACTGCATTATTTTGCCAGGTGGCTCGCCCTACATCACCAAAGGTCCAGAAGACAATGGCAGAAAGTTCAACATCATCGGCAATATATTGCAGTGCTGTTGTACCTGCAGTAAAAAGGGAGCCCAGAGCCACCCCTGTTAATATCATTGTTTCTGGAGAAGCACCTTTAATCTTTACCAATAAAATAATAATTCCGGTAGCTATCATAGACCAGGCAAAGGCAGATAAAGTAGTTAGATGAATTTGTTCCAGTACTATAGTGCTATCTCCACCACTTTGAAGTGCACCTGCTCCTAAAAAAATTATAGAAAAGGCTGCTCCAAAGCCAGCCGCCTGGGAAATTCCTAAAGTAAAGGGCGATCCCAGGGGATTTTTTAAAATACTCTGCATTACCATTCCAGCTACTGCCAGCCCACCTCCTGCAATTATACTAGCCACCACCCGGGGCAAGCGAATATTCCATATGATCAATTGACTGCTGCCTGCTTCAGTTCTCATAATTGCTGAATAAAGGTCAGCTACTGGTATCTGAAGTGCTCCAGTGGCTGTAGAATAAACTATCAGTATAAACAATAATATAAAGGCTATGAGGGCCATAAATATTTTATTTCGATTTAAACTATCGTATTCATTTATTAGTGTGCTTTGCAAGTCAAAGTTATTTTCAGCCTTATTTGGCAAAATTATTCCCCTCCTAACTCTCTTAATAATCCAATCTGGTAGACTAAAAAGCTCAAAAATAGAATGCTAGGCGATATGTTTCTGCATATCTTCTTTTGCTTTCTAACTTTTTTATGATTAACTTTTATTATAAATTTCTTGATTAATAATCACTCTAGATCAAATCACTCTAAATCCAGAGAACCGAAACCACCATATTCTTCAGCCATTTCCTGATAAACTGTTTCTCCTAACATTTTTTCATAAATCTCATCAGCCTTCTCTACTGGGTCTATATCAGAAAAGGCCTCTGGATAAATAATATAACCGGTATAATAGCTATTGGCCAGCACAGAGCTAAAATTTACATGATAATTAGCATAGGGTAAAAGCCCATACATATTATTGTTTTGGTAAGCCTGTAAAAAAGAATATTCCTGATGAGCATCAAAGTCGTCCTGGACAAGGTGTAGATTGCCCAGATCAATAAAAACAATCTCAGGGTCCCAGTCCAGTAATAATTCCCTACTTAATTCAACATGGGTCATGTATTGATAATCTAAATAATCATCAGTGACATCAGAAGCATTAATAAACTCAAAGGGAGGAAAGGGATAACGGATAGAATTAAAACCATGGTGGCCTCGAAAAGACATCCCCCCGGCATAAACTTCAGGACTATCTTCCTCTGGAATATCTTTAGTTCTGTCATTGAGGTCAACTATAGATTCTTCAATAAAATCTATAAGTTCTTCAGCCCGCTCCGACTCTTCTAAAATCTCTCCTATAAGTTCTATAGAATCATATAGTAGTTCGCGTTGATTATAAATATCACCAAAATCAAATTTGACCACTGGAATTTCTAGTTTGCTGCTTAAATCACGGGCCTCTCCAACATCACCAGAAAATAATATTAAATCCGGCTCAACTCCAGCAATCAATTCTGCATCTCCACCATGCATTGGTCCAACAGTCGTTTTATTTAAAAGTTCAGGATTAGCCAGTTGGTAAGGCCTACTAAAATCATCGGGATCATTTTCAATATCTTCTACTCCCACAATCTTATCCACTTTTTGAAAATAAGCGATTTTACGCATCATTCCTGCTCCAAGAGCAACAATTCTCTCTGGACTATCCGGTATAGTTATTTCTCGCCCTGATATATCTGTTACAGTTCTAGTTTCTGCCTGAATATCTCCAGAAGTTATAAATATCATTGATAATATCAAAAAGAATATAATTGAGATTAGAAATAATTTGTCCTTTATACTCCTCCAGTAACTATCATAATTAACAGGTTGACTATTGTTCCCAATTGATTTCTTCATCAACATACCTCCTGTAACATAAATTTAATAATAATAGCACGCCAAGTTAAAAAAATATAAAACTTGCACCTTATTGCCGGTGGATATTACTTTATTAATTTTTGTGCTATTATTTAATTCTATAGTTAACAATAAAGTCCTGCAAAAAGTTAATAAAAAATAGGTGAAAATTTATAAACACCTTGATAGTCAACATCCATTAGCTCAAGGTTAGCAAAAACAACAATTCTATCAACAGGAAATATTGCTACTTCAAGTTCTGTGTCAGTCTTGATCCTGGTTTCAACTAATAGATCCATGTACTGCAATCTGGAATATTATTTCCGCGGAAGCGGTGATCTGGAAAATGACTTTTAGGAGTGTAATCATACAAACAAATCTGCGGCAAACCTAACTTTCAACCTGTATAGAAAATTGAAAACGAAGATGGGAAATATCTTAGCTAATTGGATACACCCGCCGAAGTGATTAACACATCGGCGGGTAGCAGTTCGTTGAGTTTTCCTTTTCTGATTAATATTTTATTCTGAGATAAAATAAAACAGTCTTTCTAAACGCTTTAGCTTTATTCAAACCAGTTCATAAATGCTGGATCTCCTGGCTCACCAAAACTGTAATAATTAAAGAAACCTGGATAGGGGTCTGTAATAACCACTCCTTCTGCCGGGGGCACCCACTCTCCATCGGGTACGACGATTATTAGCGGAACTTCATAATCTTCATCATTCAATGAAGGCAGAGGCGGTCCGGCCGGCTTCATTTCCCAGATGTCATTTCTTATATCGTTGTCTCTGTTGAAAATATAGGGGTTGTATACGGCAAATATGGGCCAATCAGAATTACCGCTGAGATGATATTCATCTCTGTCTAGATCCCAGCGCAAGTCGCTGTTAGCACCTGTATAGTCTGTCAGAGTATTTTGATCATTACCCTGCTCAATAGTCAATACAACATTTACCACCACTGCTTCATCAGGGTAGATATCATCAGTGATGCCATTCCAGCGTGCAGTGTCAAATAATATCATCTCAAAATCTCCATTGCTCTGAGTAACACCGTTCATTTCATTACCAATCGGATTTACTGTATCACCATCCAGATCAGTTCTGGTGACATAATACTGGTAGTTCCCCAGTAAAGAACGGGCTATACCGACATCATGCACATCGCCAGCTCTATTAACCCGGGAAGTGAATTGCATTTCAATTCTTCTCAGAATCCCATCTTCATAAAACTCATCCAGTTCCATATACATGCCGAAATCATTATAATCAAAGTCTACTGCCTCTATTATCTCTCTATCTTCATAACCTACATAGGCTTCTGCTATACCCTCAAACAGTTCCGGTTCATTCCCATCTATCCCAAAAATTAATTCCGGGATTTTGATAGGCCTACACCGTGCAGGCGGCTTTCACCGCACACGGCGTTCCATCAGCGAAAACTAAAACGATAAAGGGGGGCAGCAATACAACCTGAATTCGGAGAGTAAATTAACCTAAACCGTCCTGATCACCATTAAATCATGAAAAGAAAGTTTAAGATTGCGGAAGAAATTCTTCCAGAAATATTAAAAGGA
>LFFM01001993.1_pt1 | contig 13777 bp, 13 predicted proteins | sample 643131 | NCBI WGS metagenome assembly LFFM01 (sample SAMN03777445, study PRJNA286221) | soda lake metagenome | biome: soda lake; feature: Kulunda steppe; material: water; isolation source: sample Tc-Br brine of Tanatar trona crystallizer | place: Russia: Kulunda steppe | collected 2011-07
AGTCTCTCATCGCAAATACTTTGGCCGACCCGCCGCTGAAGGGCAATCCCTGGTCGCCGGTGATTACAGACCGACGCGGACCCGCCCCTCGTCGACGACTTGCGCCTGGATCTCTCGTCCGGAGTCCAGGTTCTCCACGCGTATACGGTCGCCTTCCCGTCCCCGCTCCAGCGCGCGACCCCCACCGGAGATCCGCAGGCTGTTGTTGCCCCCAGCGACGATGTCAACCCGGTCGCCGCGCTGCACAAGCATGGGTGGCTGCACATCGTTGCCGGTCACCGGTTGCCCCTCGCGGAGACCCCGGCGGGCCTCCTGCCCAATGAGTCGCTCCGGATCGCGGTAAAAATCACCGCGGATCCGCCGTGCATCCCGGGGTGCGAGTGTAAGATCGCCGGCGCTGAGACGGTGACCTCGGCGCACGGAACGTTGCGCGACCACCATTTCGGCCCGGGCCTCGACCTCCATTCTTACATAGACGGTCCACGGAGCGTCTCCCGAGCACTCCACGCCCACCGTGCTCGCCCGCTGGGCGCTGCGTCCGTGCGGGACAAAGGCCTGCAACTCACCGTCACACCGGTCCAGGTTCAGCCGACTGTCCACGCCCCGCGCCTCAACCCGCACTTCGTCGAACGCATCTTCCAGCTCAGCGGTGAGGAACGCCTCTGCCGCCTCCCGGATCGTCTCCGGTGACTGCCGCTCCGCCGCGGCGGGCGACGCCGCCGCAAGCGCCAAAAGACCGACGGCCAAGCGCCATGCAGACGACGCCCGCAGGGCCGAGCCCGATCCCCGCGTGGAGCCTGGGGCAGCGTTCCGGCTCATCAATCCTGTTCCGCTTGCGGCTGGACAGCCCGTGTCCTGTGATACGTGCAAAGTGCGTGCCGCAGGGGCTGCTTTCCCTCACCGGGTTCCCGGATTAACATGTCCCCTAATTGGTGGCCCGGGACGCCGAACCCTGAACGTTATAGAAAGCCCTCCGCGTCAACCAAACAGGGAGCTCGCCCAGAGATGGCCGGAATAATGAGTTCCGTCGACCAGCGGACCCAGCTGGCCGGCCACAACCGTATGGAGCTGCTGCTCTTCCGTTTCGAAGGCAAGCAGCGCTACGGCATCAATGTCTTCAAAGTGCGCGAGGTGATCCCGGCGCCGGAACTCAGCCGAGTTCCGCACGCCCACCCGGCCTCCCTGGGGATCGCCTACGTGCGGGGCCAGGCCCTCTCGGTTCTCGATCTCAGCTACGCCACCGCCGGGCAGCCCATCCAGAAGGACGAGGGCAACTACATCATCATCACCGAGTACAACCGGCAGGTGCAGGGCTTTCTGGTCGGCGGGGTGGACCGGATCATCAACATCAATTGGGAAGACGTCCTGCCTCCTCCCAGTGGGGGCAGTGCCGGCAGCTATTTGACGGCCGTGGCCCGCTACGACGGGCAAATGATCCAGATCGTCGATGTGGAGAAGGTCCTGGCGGAGGTGCAGCGCGCCGGAGGAGCGGATCCCCACGTGACGGAGGGCGGAGGCGTCGATGCAGCCTCGGGTTCGGATGCCTTCAAGGTCCTGGTGGTCGATGACTCCGCTGTCGCCCGGGGGCAGATCAAGCGAACGCTGGAGGAGATCGGCGTCCGCGTGGTGACGCGTAACAACGGTCGCGAGGCCTTGGAGCAACTCCGGGCCTGGAAGCGGGAAGACCCCTCGGGGCTGAGCGATCTGCTTATGGTCGTCTCCGACATCGAGATGCCGGCGATGGATGGCTACACCCTGACCCGGTCCATCCGGCAGGACCCGGAACTGGCGGCGACCCACGTGCTGCTGCACTCCTCGCTCAGCGGTGTCTTCAACTCGGAGATGGTCCGCCGTGTCGGGGCTGACGAGTTCCTTGCCAAGTTCCACTCCGGCGAGTTGGCCGACCGCGTTCATAAGCGCCTGGCCGACGTCGGCGCTTGAGCGGAGGGGGCGACCTTGGCGGCTCTTTCCATCGGCGACGACGAGTATCAGGCCTTTGCGCGCTTCCTGGAGCATGCGTGCGGAATCGTCCTCGGCGACAGCAAGCAGTATCTCGTGGCCAGTCGCCTCGCGCCGCTGCTCGAGGCGGAGGGTATCCCCGATCTGAAATCCCTCGTCGAGCGTTTGGAGCGCCGCCCGACGGCGGATCTCAAGGGGCGCGTCATCGAGGCGATGACCACGAACGAGACCCAGTGGTTTCGCGACTCCTTCCCCTTTGATGTGCTCCGGCGCCACCTCCTTCCCGAACTGGAACGGCAACGCGTCTGGCCGGCTCGAATCTGGTCCGCCGCCTGCTCCTCGGGGCAGGAGGTCTACTCCATCAGCATGACGGTGGATGAGTACAATGACCGGGGAGGGCGCATGGAGGCGGAGGTCCTCGGTACGGATATCTCCGCGGCGATGATCGAGCAGGCCAAGCGCGCCCGTTACACCGCCAATGTGGCCCGCCGCGGGCTTTCCGCAGAACGGCAAAAGCGGTTCTTCGATGAGGTGGGAGAGAACACCTGGGAAGTCAAACAGTCGGTGCGCCGCCGTACCAGTTTCCGCACCCACAACCTGCTGGAGAGCTACGCCGGACTGGGCCGGTTTGATATCGTCTTCTGCCGTAATGTCCTGATCTATTTCGGGTACGACTCCCGCCGCGATATCGTCGATCGCATCGCCAGCGTCACCAAGCCCGGTGGGTATCTGATTGTCGGGGCGTCGGAGTCGCTGGCCCGCCACTCCGATAAATTCGAACTCGTGCGCCTGGATGGCGGCGTGATCTACCGGCGCCGCGACTGACCTCCCGTCAGCGGAGCGGTTTTGCCGCAAGCCGGCAACTCCTTGCCGCCGCGTTCCGGTCTGTCCTTTCCTTACTTACTGATCGTGCAACAGGCCGACCCCTGGCATGGTACATGCACCGCATACCCGTGGTCGCACCACGGGAGAGCACCATGCGAATCGGTTTTGATAACGCCTTCGGCCTGCCCGAGCAGGCGATGAACCTGCGCGCGGAGCGCAACGAGATGCTCGCGTCCAACATCGCCAACGCCGACACGCCGCATTACAAGGCGCGGGACATGGACTTTCAGGCGGCGATGCGCGAGGCAACGAGCCCGGCGCCGCAGCCCCTGCAGTCGAGCCATCCGCAGCACCTGCAACCGACTTCCCCCACGGTAACGGCCGGTGATCCGAAATCTTTATACCGAGTGCCGCACGGTGCCTCGCTGGATGGCAATACCGTCGAGACCCACGTCGAGCAGGCCAAGTTCGCCGAAAACGCCGTGCATTACCAGGCGACCGTGGAGTTTCTTGGCGACCGCATCCAGAAGCTTACCGGCGCCATTCGAGGGGAGTAATCAAACATGTCGCTGATGCACGCAATCGACGTCGCCGGGACGGGCATGAACGCCCAGCAGCTGCGGCTCAACACCGTGGCGAGCAACCTCGCCAACGCGGAGACGGTGGCTGCTTCCCCCGAAGAGGCTTACCGCGCCCGCCAGCCGGTCTTTGCGGCTGCCTTGCACCAGGCGCAGGGTGGCTACCCGGAGCAAGGGGGGGCGCAGCCGGCGCAAACCCCCGGTTGGGCCGAGTCCGGCGGTCCGGTGGATCGGGTCAGCCCGGTGGCGTTTCAGCGTCAGTTCTTTGGCGGTGAGCCGGCCGGGCAGCCGGCAGCCGGCGATCCGTGGGCGTCTCCGTCGCCAAGCGTGCCGGTCTTCATGCCGGGGGTGGTCGAGAGCGATGCGGAGATCGAGCCGCTCTACAAGCCGCACCATCCGATGGCGGATGACGACGGGTACGTCTACCGCTCCAACGTCAACTCCGTGGAGGAGATGACCAACATGATCTCGGCGTCCCGCTCGTTTCAGAACAACGTTGAGGTGATGAATACCTCTCGGGATCTGATGCTCGAGACGCTGCGCATCGGCCGTTAAGGAGGCTTTGCGATGCTGAACCCAAGCCAGTTGATGGGTGGTGCCGCCGGTGGAAGTGGCCCTCAGCAGCGCCCGCAGCCGCCCAGCGCCGATGAGGCGGGCAAGGGGCAAGCCGGGGGGCAGGCGGACTCACCGGCCGAGGGCGTGGCCGCTGCGCAGAAGGCCGCCGACCAGCCTCCCGGGCAGGCGAGCAGCAAGGCCGGTGAGGGTTCCTCCTCCGGGGAGCCGGCAGCCGGGGGTGCGCAGGGGTTGGATGCATTGCCGGAAGAGCTGCGCAGTATCCCCGAAGAGGAAGATGACGGCGATCCGCAAAGCATCGGGCACGAGGACTTCCTGGAACTGATGATGGTGCAGCTGGAGAACCAGGATCCTACCGACCCGCAGGATACCGAGCAGATGATGGGCCAGATTGCCCAGTTCACAACGGCCTCGGGCATTGAGCAGCTGCAGTCCGATTTCCGTGAGTTCTTTGAGCACATGCGCTCCGACCAGTCGCTGCGGGCCTCGCAGCTGGTTGGCCGCGAGGTGGTCACCGAGAGCCGCACCGCCTACCTGCCGGAGGAAGGCGGCATGGAGGCGCTTCTGCAACTCGACGAGTCGGCGCCAAACCTTACGGTCGAGATCGAGAACGAGGCCGGGGAGCGCGTCTTCCACGAGCAGCTTGGCGAGATGGAGGCCGGCGAGCACCCGTTCACCTGGGACGGCACCACGGAGGACGGGCAGCGGCTGCCGCAGGGCACCTACCAGGTCAACGCCTACGTCGAGGATGGCGAGGAGCGGACCCCCGTGAACACACTGGTCGGTGCGCCGGTGACCAGTGTCGCCGTGGGTATGGACGGGCGCCCGCCCGAGCTCAGCGTGGCCGGGCTCGGGGAGCTTTCGCTCAGCGACGTCAAGCGCATTCGTTAAAGCACAGGATTAGCGGGGATCGAGGAGTCCAGGCATGTCATTTCACATCTCGCTTACCGGTATCAACTCGGCTTCCAAGGATCTGGAGACCACCAGTAACAACCTGGCCAACGCCGGGACGACCGGGTTCAAGGAGTCGCGGGCGGAATTCAACGACCTCTTCGCCATGGGGCCGATGGGGATCCCGCAGCTCAGCGTGGGGCAGGGGGCGCGTTTGGCCAACGTGGGCCAGATGTTCACTCAAGGGTCATTCGAGTTCACTGAGCGCAGTCTCGACCTGGGCATCGAGGGACGCGGATTCTTTCGGCTCGACGATGGAAATGGTGAGGTCAGCTACACCCGCGCCGGCCAGTTCGAGGTCAACCGAGACGGCTACATCGTCAATAACACCGGCAAGCATCTGACCGGCTACAGCACCGATGAGGACGGCAACCGGGTGGGGGACGGCCGGGACCGCCTTGAGGTGCCGACCGAGGGCATTCCCGCTCGGGCGACGGAGAACGTGGATATCGATGCCAACCTCCAGGCCGACGCGGAGACGCTCGATCCAGAAGGCTTCGACCCGGACGATCCCGAAACCTACAACGAGTCCACCACCACCACCCTTTACGACTCCCAGGGTTCGGCACGGGATGCGACGTTCTACTTTGTAAAGACCGGCAACAATCAGTGGAACGTCTATACCCAGATCGATGGGGTGGAGTACCCGGGCGAGGATGATTTCCTCGGCCCGCACGAGCTGGAGTTCGATTCCGCAGGGAACCTTGTCGAGGGCGGTGATCTGGATTTTGCCGACGATGACGCCCTGGAATTGACGGCGGATGTTGATGACCTCGAGCTTGTGATCGACTTTGGCGATCTCACCCAGTTCGCCCGTCCGTTCAACGTCACTGGGGTTTCCCAGGACGGGTACACCGCCGGTGAATTCCAGAACATCGACGTGGAAAACGACGGCACGATCATTGGTCGCTATACCAATGGTGAGGCGCAGGCCATTGGACAGGTTGCGTTGACCAGCTTCCCCTCCGAGGAACGCCTCCAAGCCGTCGGGGAGACTTCCTGGGAGGCTACCCGGGAGGCCGGTGATCCATTGATTGGCGTGCCCGGGGAGGGGCAGTTCGGCCGCATCGAGAATGGTGCGCTGGAGCAGTCCAACGTCGAGGTCTCCGATCAGCTGGTCAACATGATCACCGCACAGCGGAACTTCTCTGCCAACGCGCAGATGGTCAGCACCCAGGATCAGGTGACCCAGGAGATCCTCAACATCCGCTAGGCGGATTCTCCCCCTCGCTGAGGCGGGCCGGAACGGGTAGAAGCGTATGGACCGACAGCTATACATCGCCATGACCGGTGCCAAGCACTCTCTGGAGGCGCAGCACCACAACAACCAGAACCTGGCGAATGCCAGTACGCCGGGGTTCCGGGCGGACCTGGACAGCTTCTACCAGGCCCCGATGCACGGTCCGGGCTTCCCGACCCGGGCGTACGCGGAGGAACTGCGTGCAGGCACCGACTTTACGCCCGGGTCGATCGAAACCACCGACCGGGACCTCGATGTGGCCATCCAGGATCAAGGGTGGTTCGTGGTTCAGGCCCCGGATGGAGACGAGGCGTACACCCGGCGCGGTGACTTTCGCACCACGCCGGAGGGGCTGCTGACCACCGGCGACGGCCACATGGTGATGGGCGAGAACGGGCCGATCTCCATTCCGCCCAACACCAAGGTGGACATCGCTGACGACGGAACCATCACGGCGACTCCCCAGGACGCCCCGGAGGCACCCATCGAGCTGGACCGGCTGCGCCTGGTGGATCCGGACCCCGGTCAGCTGATCAAGGGGGAGGACGGCCTCATCCGCCATGCCGAAGGAGAGCCTGCCGCCGATGACGCGGATGTCCGGGTTCGCTCCGGTGCCTTGGAGGGCAGCAACGTGAATATGGCGGAGTCCCTGGTGGACATGATCGACCACGCCCGGCAGTTCGAGACGCACATCAAGATGCTGACCTCCGCCGAAGAGAACGAGCAGGCCAGTGCGCAGCTTCTCAATCATCCGGGGTGAGCCGGATCGCTGTCGCGCTTAACCGCCGTTGAAATGAACAACAAGAGGTAACGCCATGGATCCCGCGCTCTGGGTCGCCAAGACCGGCCTCGATGCTCAGCAGAAGAGCATGCAGGTCACATCGAACAACCTGGCCAACGTCAATACCAACGGCTTCAAGAAGGATCGGGCCAATTTCGAGGACCTTTTCTACCAAACGGTCCGCCAGCCCGGCGCCCAGGCGAACCAGGACAACCTGCTGCCCTCGGGGCTGATGCTCGGGACTGGCTCCCGCGTTGTGGGCACGGAGAAGATCCACTCCCAGGGCAACGTGCAGCAGACCGAGCGCAACCTGGATGTGGCCATTGAAGGGAAGGGGTTCTTTCAGGTCCTGCGCCCCGATGGTGGCGTCGGTTACACCCGGGATGGTGCCTTTCAGCTCAATGAACAGGGTCAGTTGGTGACCTCCGGCGGGCATCTGCTCGAGCCGATGATCGAGGTCCCGGAGGACGCGGAATCGATCACCATCGGCCAGGACGGGACTGTGTCGGCCAAGATGCCCGGTGACGCCGAGCCGGACGAGATTGGGCAGATCGAACTGGCCGACTTCATCAACCCGTCCGGCCTGGAGCCGGTGGGCGAGAACATGTTCGTGGAGACGGCCGCCAGTGGCGCACCGGAAGTCGGCGCCCCCGGCGAGGGTCACTTCGGCAGTGTGATGCAGGGCGCGCTGGAGACGTCCAACGTCAACATCGCCGAGGAACTGGTCAACATGATCGAGAATCAGCGCGGCTTCGAGACGAACACGCGGGCGATCTCGACCACCGACGAGATGCTTCAGTTTCTCAACCAGAACGTCTGAGGCCGGTAAGGAGCACCACGGATCATGCGCTACGGTCTCCGGCCGCTTCCGGTCCTTTTGGCTGCGCTCCTGGCGGGCGCTCTGCCGGCCTGTGCCCCTCTTGAGGAGGATCCAGGGCGGCCGACGCCGATCACCGCGCCGCGTGTGGATATCCCAGATGTCAGCGAGGATCGCCACGGCGCGGTCTACGAGCAGGACCGCGGCCTCGATCTTTTCACGGACCGTAGCGCCCGCCGCGCCGGAGATTTGGTTACGGTGCTTGTCGAGGAGGAGATGTCCGGCGAGCGTTCCGTGAACTCGGAGATGGCACGCGAGCAAGAAGGCGATATCCCGGCTCCGCAGCTGGGGGGGCAGGAGATGGAAGCCGGCGAGCAGCCCTTTGCCTTCGAGCAGGACGGCGAGGTGGCCTTCGAGGGCGGCGGTTCAGCGGATCAGGATACCAACTTGAATGCGACCATTACGGCGGTCGTTGTCGATACCACGCCGAATGGCCACCTGATCATCCAGGGCGAGAAGGCTGTCACGGTCAGTCAGGGGCAGGAGCGCCTGCGGATTTCCGGTGTCGTCCGGGCGGATGATGTGGGCGCCAACAATGAGGTCTCGTCCGATCGGATCGCCAACCTCCAGGTTGGGTATACCGGCAGTGAGACCCTCAGCGAGTCCGCGCAACCGGGCTGGCTGACTGATTTTCTGATGCGCCGCCATTGAGCCTGCAGCCAGGGGCGCAGGGCAGTGAATGGGGAGCGAGACGCCATGACGAGCAAGCAGCGGTTCGGGATCCGTGCAGCGACAGTCGCCGCGGCGCTTGTGGTTGGCTGCCTGTCGGCCGCGGTGGGCGCCGCCGAGCGCATCAAAGACATTGCCTCGGTTTCCGGCGTGCGCAGCAACCAGCTGGTCGGCTACGGGCTGGTGGTCGGCCTTGACGGTACCGGTGACGACACGCCGTTCACCGAGCAGAGTGTCCGTTCCATGCTCGCGGCGCAGGGGGTCAACATCCCCCACGATGTGGATCCGGATGCCGACAACACGGCCGCCGTTATCGTCACCGCGGAGCTTCCCGCTTTTACCCGTTCGGGTCAGACCATCGACGTCAAGGTCTCCTCGTTGGGCGACGCTGACAGCCTGCAGGGCGGCGAACTCTTGATGACACCGCTGCAGGGCTCGGATGGTGAGATCTACGCGCTGGCCCAGGGGGGCGTCATCGTCGGTGGCTTTGGCGCCGAGGACACGGAGATCCCCGTGGACAACCAGCTCGGCGGCTCCGTGCCGAACGGGGCGACGGTGGAGCGGAGTGTCGATGGCGGCTTCTCCGAGCAGGATGAGATTGTCCTCAATCTGCACGAGCCGGATTTCACGACGGCCCGCCGTACCGCCGAGGTCATCAACCACAACCTCGGCCCGGACACGGCGCGCGCCCGCGATGCCGGAGCGGTGGAGGTGCGCGCGCCGCAGGACTCCAATCAGCGGGTGAGCTTCATCTCCTTCCTGGAGGAACTGCGCGTCGAGCCGGGCGAAGGGGCCGCGGAGGTCATCGTCAACTCCCGCACCGGGACCATTGTCATGGGCGCCAATGTGCGTGTGCGACCGGCAGCAGTCAGTCACGGCAACATGACCGTCGCGATCGGCGGCGCACCGCAGCAGGTGGCGGAAGATCCCTTCGGAATCGACGAGCCGCTAATCGTCCCCGACGAGGATCTCGACGAGCTCGAGGGGGAGAACCCCGCTTTCGTCTTCGAGCCCGGCGCAGATCTCAATGAGATCGTGGATGCGATCAATGCCGTCGGCGCCGCTCCAGGGGACCTGATCGCCATCCTCGAAGCCCTCAAGCGCGCCGGTGCACTGCGCGCCGAGCTGACCGTCCTGTAAGGGGGAGTGCATGCGCGACGCCGGTAGCCTGGGTAACGCCCTTGAGCCGCAAGGCCTGCAGCAGCTGCGCTCCATGGCCCGCAACCCCAGCGAGGAAGACCTCGCCGAGGTGGCGAAGCAGTTCGAAGCGGTCTTCATCGAGATGATGCTCGGGCAGATGCGGCAGACGACGCCCGGGGATGAGATCTTTGGCGGCACCGGCGAGGAGACCTACCGGGACCTCTTCGACCGCCAGATGGCGGTGCAGATGGCCCGGGACAACGAGGGCCTCGGCCTGGCGCCGATGATCGAGGAGCAGCTCCGTGAGAATGCCGGCTTCGAGACCGATCGCGTGGTGGGTGGCGCCGAGCAGTCCCTCGACGACTACCGTCACTCCGCGGTGCCGGTGGCGCCGACCGACGCGGAGCGCGCCGAGGGCGCGGCCGCCGAGGAAAAGGCCCGCGGTGGCCTCGGGGACAAGGGGGCGGGTTGGTCGAGTCCGCGGGAATTTGTCGAGTCGGTTACGCCGGCCGCCAAGCGCACGGCGGAGCGGCTGGGCGTGCCTGCCGTAGCCCTGGTGGCGCAAGCTGCGCTGGAGACCGGCTGGGGGCAGCACATGGTCCAGGACGGGGATGGGCGCAGCGCCAACAACCTGTTCAACATCAAGGCGCACACAGCGGACTGGCAGGGCGACTCGGTCCGGGTTCCGACCCTGGAGTACCGGGACGGACTCCCGCAGCGGGAGATGGCCGACTTCCGGGCCTACGACTCGGTGGAGGAGAGCTTCGAGGACTACGCCCGCTTCCTGGAGGCGAACCCCCGCTACCGCGAGGCCCTGGAAGTGGGGGATGATCCGGAGCGCTATGTGGAGGCGCTGCAGGAAGCCGGGTACGCGACCGACCCCGACTACGCACGCAAGCTGCAGCGGATCATGGACCTGGACGGCGAACCGGCGCTGCGGATTGGCAACGAGCGACTCAAGATTTCCGAGTCGGTGCCGAGAGGCTGATAGAGGACCTCTGGGCCAAGAGGTCGGATCGAGGCATAGCCCATGGCAGACATACTGCAGACGGGGATCTCCGGCTTGCGCGCAGCGCAGCGCGGGTTGGCGACCACCTCGCACAACATCTCCAACGTCAATACCGACGGCTTCAGCCGCCAGCGGGTGGAGCAGGATACCAATCTGCCGCATTACACGAGCCGCGGTGCCGTCGGCACCGGCACGCAAGTCCAGACCATCCAACGCCTCAATGAGGAGCATCGCACCGAGGCGCTGCGTAGCAACCACGCTGAATACGAGCGCCTGGACGTCCTCCAGGAAATGACCGGGCGCATCGACAACTTGGTTGCGGATACCGATGCGGGCCTGAGTCCAGCCTTGCGCAGCTTCTTTGATGCGGTCGAAGAGGTTGCAAACGATCCGGCCAATACGGTGACACGCCAGCAAATGCTGACTCAGGGCGAGGCACTGGTGGATCGCTTCCAGACCGTGGACGATCGTTTGCTGACGCTTCAGGAGGATGTGAACAACCGCCTGACCATGCAGGCGGAAGAGGTCAATGGCCTCGCCCAGTCGATTGCCGAACTCAACGGCGAGATTCAACGCCGTTGGACCGATGCCCAGCGTCCGCCGAACGACCTCCTGGATCAGCGGGATGAGAAGATCCGTGAACTCTCGGAGCGCGTCGCGGTAAGGGTCAATGAACAGGACAATGGGGCGGTCAATGTCGGCATCGGGTCCGGGCAACCGCTGGTAACAGGGAACCGGGTGACGGAACTGGAGGTTGTCCCCGATCCTTACGACCCTGAGCGGCCCGAGCTGGCGGTCCGCCGGGGCGAGGACCTCATCCCCGTGGGGCGTGCTCTCCAGGGCGGGGGATCGATCGGGGGGCTGCTCGAGTTTCGCAGCGAGGTGCTGGATGACACGCGCGACGAGATCGGCCGTGTGGCCACCTCGTTGGCCGTGAGTCTCAACGAACAGCACCGACGCGGCATTCAGTTTGACAGTGGCGCCCCGGAGCAGGGGGACGATTTCTTCAGCTACGCCGAGGCGCGCACCATCGCTCACGCCGGTAACACCATGGATGTGTCGCCGGAGGTGGCGATCGATCGGGAGCGGATCGGCGAATTGCAGCGTGAAAACTACCAGCTGCGCTACGACGCAGGGGGGGACCGCTGGCAGTTGAGCAGCGACAGCGGAGCGCAGTACGTCTTGGGCGAGGATGTGGAGGCCGATGACGACGGCCGTTACCGCGTCAACGGACTGGTCATTGATCTCCCATCGAGTGCCAAGGCGCGTTTGGCCGGCGATCCGCCCGCCGATGGCGATCGGTTCCGCATCGAACCAACCCGCGAAGGGGCGCAAGGGATCGATACGCGGCTCTCGCGTACCACTCAGATCGCCGCCGCGGCACCGGCGGTCAGCGGCGAGGGGCTGACCGCGGAGGGGCAGAGCGAGAACACGGGTCGTGGCCGGATCGGTCAGCCCGAGGTCGGTGACCCGCGTGGGGTTATGGCTGCCCTGCGGGAGGGGGGGGCGCTTGAGCGAGGCATTGAGCTCGAATACAACCCGGACGGCTCCGGCGAGGGTGAGTTCCAGCTCTACATCGGTGGGGAGCGGATCTCGGGTGCTTGGTTACCCTACAATGCCGAGGACTTGGAGGAGGGGCAAACTTTTAACCTTGAGGAGCCGCTTGCCGACTGGATTGGGACCGAAGTTGACGAATCCGAGCATCCGCGCCTGCTCGATGGGCTGCGGCAAGACGGCGCCCTGGATCTCGAGGTGCGCATCAGTGGGCAGCCGGATTCTGGAGACCGCTTCCAGATTACCGGTAATTTCGAGGGTGTCGGGGATAACTCCAACGCGCTGCGGATGGCGGAGTTGATGGAAGAACCCGTCATGGACGGCGGAAACAGCTCTTTCCAGGAAGCGTATAGCTCGATGGTCGGGGAGATCGGAGGCTTCAGTCAGCGCGTTCAGACCAACCGGGATGCGCAGGAAGCCCTTCTGCGCCAGGCTGAGGAGCAGTGGGAAGAACTCTCCGGCGTCAACCTCGATGAAGAGGCGGCTCGCATGATGGAGCAGCAACAGGCCTATCAGGCCGCCGCACAGATTATTACCACGTCCGACGAGGTCTTCCAGGAGATGCTCGGGGCCGTTCGCCGTTAGGGAGGTGGTGAGCCGTGCGTGTATCCACGAGCCACATGCAGGATACCGGCGTGCAGAACATGACCGGTCAGCAGACGCAGATCAATGAGAGCCAAAACCAGCTCTCGAGCGGCCGTCGTCTTCAACGCCCGTCGGATGATCCGGCTTCCGCCGCACGGGTGCTTGATCTTGAGCGGACCATCGAGTCCATCGAGCGGTTCAATCGTAATGGCGAGTTGGCGGAGAACCGCCTGACGATGTCGGAAGCGGCGCTCGACCAGGCCGGAAACCATCTGCAGCGGATCCGCGAGCTGACGATTCAGGCGGCCAATGACAGCCAGGATGAGCGTACCCGTAGTTATATCGCCTCCGAAGTCGAACAGCGCTTCGAGCAGCTGGTCCAGCTCGCCAACAGCCAGGACGGCAACGGCGAGTATCTGTTCGCCGGCTCGAAGACCCGTACTCAGCCCTTCAACCTCCGGGAGAACGGGGCCGTCGAGTACGTCGGGGATCAGGCCAGCCGCTCAGTGCGCATCGGTCCCGCACGCACCATGGCGGTGGATAACTCGGGCTTTGAAGCCTTTATGAAGATCCCGAACGGCAACGGGCAATTCGATGCCCGTCCGGCCCCGGACAATACCGGGCGCGGTCTGGTCACGGTCGTGGATCGGGACGTGCGAAGCATCGATCCGCAGGATGGCGAGTTCCGCATCCAGTTTGTAGAAGATGCCGACGGTCAGTTGCGCTACGGGGTCCAGAGAACCGGCGGCTCAGAAGATCCCGAGGACTGGGAGTGGGTGCAGCCACCGACGGGGGGTCGGACACCGAGTATTGAGGAGACAGCCCGCTACGAGCCCGGGGCCGCCATCGAGGTGACGGACGGCGTGCGGGTCGAGATCCAGGGCGAGCCGGCTGAAGGGGACCAATTTATCGTCTCCCAGAGTCGGCCGCAGTCGGTCTTCGAGACCGTGAACGACTTGGTGGGGGCGTTGAAGCAGGGGGAGGGGACAGAGTTTCGCAATACCGTCGATCGCGCCCTGGGGGACCTCGACCAGGC
>LFFM01001994.1_pt1 | contig 13769 bp, 13 predicted proteins | sample 643131 | NCBI WGS metagenome assembly LFFM01 (sample SAMN03777445, study PRJNA286221) | soda lake metagenome | biome: soda lake; feature: Kulunda steppe; material: water; isolation source: sample Tc-Br brine of Tanatar trona crystallizer | place: Russia: Kulunda steppe | collected 2011-07
ATCGAGGTCGACGAGTCGTTCGGTTGTGGCCGCAAAGAGTTCGTAAACGCCATGCATGCCGAAAACATCGGTGTTCAGGTTCACTATGTTCCACTTCATTACCACTCGTATTTTCAGGAGGCGTTCAGCTACGAGCGTGGGCAGTTTCCTAACACAGAAGCGGTGTACGAAGGGTTGGTGAGTCTACCGTTACACGCCGAGATGGATGACGACGATGTCAGAGATGTCATTCAGGCAATCGAGCAGCTACACATATATCATTTATAAATATGACTTGTATTTTATACAACAATCGCTACTAAATCACAGCACTTGTTATGATTCATCTCCGGGTGACAAGTGATGATTCAACCCCATGGCAATGATCTCGTCGACCGAGTTGTTACGTCGGACCGAGCCGAAGAGCTACAGTCGCAGTTCGGTGGCTTCTCGACTGTAACGCTTGATCGCAACCTGTTTTACGATTTCGCAAACCTCGCTCATGGAGTATACAGTCCACTCAAGGGATTTATGTCACGCAACGATTTCCAGAAGGTGGTCAACGATCTCTCTCTCGAAAGCGGAGTTCCGTGGCCGCTTCCGGTGGTCCTCGACATCGAAACCGAACTGGCCAACGAAATCGAACCCGGCGAGCGAATCGGCATCCGTCGACCGGATGGGGAGCCAGTTGGTGTGTTAGATGTCGATAGCGTTTATCGATACAATGAAGACAAAGTGTGTTCACAACTCTTCGGCACAACTGACGATGATCATCCAGGTGTCCGCACCGTTCGGTCGAAAGCACCGTTCTTTGTCGGTGGTTCGATCAAAGCGTTTCCGGCGGCGATCTCTCGGAAAGACAACCACGACATCACACCGAAGGAAACTCGGGTGTTGTTCAAAAAACAGGGCTGGAAAACCGTTGTTGGTTTCCAAACACGTAACGTCCCGCATCGTGCTCACGAGTACCTGCAGAAATCCGCACTCGAACACGTCGACGGGTTGCTCATCCAGCCCAAAATAGGTGAAAAAAAGCCCGGTGACTACACGAACGACGCGATTCTCAAAGGATATCAAACACTAATAGACAACTACTATCCATCGGAGCTGGCTGTTCTCTCGATGTTCAAATCCAGAATGTGGTATGCCGGACCGCGAGAGGCTGTCTTCGATTCGATTGTCCGGAAAAACTACGGCTGCACACATTTCATCATCGGGCGTGATCATGCTGGTGTTGGTAACTATTATGGTGATTTCGAGGCCCAGGAACTGTTTGCTGCCATGGGCGATATAGGAATCCAACCATTCTATTATCATTACGCCTTCTACTGCACAGTGTGTGACGGGATCGTCTCGGAGAAGATCTGTCCCCACGACAGCACACATCATATGGAACCGAGCGGAACGAAACTTCGAAAACTGTTGTCGGGAAACGAGAAGCCGCCAGCGGAACTAATGCGCCCCGAAGTTGCCGAAACTGTATTAACGCTTGATAACGTATTTGTTGAGGACTAATGTTTACACTTTGGTTTATGGGTCGTCCATCTGCAGGAAAATCAACATTGGCGAGTCGGGTCGAGAACCGACTCGTTGAGGCTGGCTATCCGATCGAAAATCTCGATGGTGACGATATTCGCAAACATCTGCATCCCGACCTCGGGTTCTCCCGAAAAGATAGACGAACCAACAACCGACGGACCGCTTACATAGCGAAGCTACTCAACCGCAACGACATTCCGGTTATCGTTGGAATGATAACTCCGTTCCGTGATTCACAACAACAGGCTCGGAATATTATCGAAGACGAAGGCGAATTCATTCTGACATACGTCAAGTGTTCCGTAGAATCTGCCGAACAACGAGACCCGAAAGGACTCTACCAGCAGGCGCGTGATGGGAAAATCGAAAAGTTCACTGGTATCAACCATCCATTCCAAGAACCAATTTCCCCGGAGATTATCGTTGATACTGAAAAACAGTCTATCGATGCGTGCGTCGACCATATTCTGACGCGGCTGGACGAACTAGGTGTTATGGACGAACAGTTACATGACGAATACGATTTCTCGATTACGCGCCAGGAGGAACAAGAAATAACCAATCAGTTGCAGGATCTCGGATATTTGAACGAGTGAACCATCTTCCAATTTCTTTCGAGCAACTGGATTTTTGTCTTTCCCATCCTCTCAACTACTCATGAATACATTCGATATTGGATCTCGTACAGTCGGCCCGGAAGCACCCACGTTTGTAATCGCAGAAGCTGGGTCGAATCATAATGGAGACCTAGCAATCGCAAAAGAGCTCATTGATGTCGCGGCCGACGCTGGTGCGGATGCGGTGAAGTTCCAGACGTTCCGCGCAGAGGAGATGTATGTCGAAGACAGCGGTGATGTCGAGTATCTCGATGATGATCGTTCGATTTACGACATCATCGAATCGATGGAGATGCCACACGAGTGGATTCCAATGCTCCACGACTACTGCATGGAGCGCGGTATCTACTTCATGTCGACACCGTTCGACGAGCGATCCGCTGAACTGCTCTCCGAGTACGTTCCCGCCTGGAAAGTCGCAAGCTACACCAGTAGCCATCACCCGTTCCTTCGTGAGCTCGCAGCCACCGACAAACCGATTATTATGTCGACCGGTGCTCACGAACTCGCCGAAGTCCGAGAGTCGGTTGAGGTGTTGAACAACGCTGGCGTGACAGCACTTACACTCCTGCAGTGTGTGGCGGCCTATCCCACCCCACTGGAGGATATTAACGTGCGAGTTATTGAGACACTCGTCGACGAGTTCGGCGTTCCAGCTGGACTCTCGGATCACACGCTTGATCCGGTTACTGCGCCGGCTGCAGCCGTGGCTGTCGGTGCAAGCATCGTTGAAAAGCACTTCACGCTTGATAAGACAATGGACGGCCCAGATCACCAGTTCGCGCTTGAGCCCGACGAACTCGACGAGATGGTGACTGCAATTCGTGATACCGAGACCGCACTCGGTACGAGTGACAAATCAGTGCTTGCTGTTGAATCGGAACTCCATGACAAGGCTCGGCGTGCTGTTCACGCTGTCGACGATATCACGGCTGGTGAGGAGTTCACCACGGAGAACGTGAAGATACTTCGGCCAGGCGAAAAGCAGGCAGGTCTCCATCCCAAGTTCTACGACGAATTACTGGGGAAAAAATCAGCCCGAGATATTACAAAAAGTGTAGGCGTACAGTGGGATGATGTGAAAAATTATGAGTAACGGTACTCTATCCACTCGCCATCACGTGCATACTGTTGGAATCCACAGCCCTCAAAGAGGCGAATTGAGGCAGTATTTTGTTCATGAACTTCTGCGATTAGCGGGGTTCGGTGTTTGAACCGATCACAAATCCAGTTGAGTGCAGCCGTTGCTATCCTGTTTCCATGAACGGAAAAATCCCCCAAATAGATGCTTATTTCATCAGTTTCGGTGATACTCACGACACCGACTCGTCGACTATCGTAGTGAATCATGAAGTCGTGACGATCTGCTTCCCGTGATTCATACCACGACACGTGGTTTTCCCAATCAAGCGGACTGTTCTGTTCTCGAAAATGGTCATAGATTCTTGGATTTGACCGCCACGCCAAAATAAGCTCAAGATCTTCTTTTTTTATTTGTGCGATACGGAGTGGTTCCGTACGTTCCACCAGTGATTCACACGGATCACAGAGTTGTTGGAACTCACCGTCACTATCTGTGTTCTTTATTGGCTGATTACAGCTGTCACATGTCAACATCACTGTGTCTAGAATACTTGATTGCGGCCCACATATATACAACCTTCCAACGAGGGTTTATATACTCGATTTAGTTATATAACGGTATGTCTGTACTCTGTACTGTCGCTCATCCAGATGACGAAGTTCTCGGCGTCGGTGGGGCACTTGCACGGCACACTGCTGATGGAGAAGACGTACATGTTTGTATTCTTTCAGACGGTGTGACATCAAGGTACGATGATACCGACGCCGCCAACGAAGAGATCAGACAACGCCGACAGCGAGCCGAACGCGCCGCCGAGACGCTTGGTGCGACAGTTAGTCTCCATAGCTTCCCTGACAACTGTTTCGATACGGTTCCACTGCTTGATATCGTCCAAACTATCGAATCAGAGATTGCTGATCATTCACCTGACACCGTCTACACGCATCATTACGGCGATCTGAACATCGACCACGAACTCGCCTGTCGAGCAACCATCACTGCCACACGTCCATTGGCTGACAGTGACATAGATCGCGTATTGGCTTTTGAGACGCTTTCCGCCTCGGAATGGTCGGTTCCGAGCCCCGATAACGCGTTCCAACCGACCTCCTTTGTCGACATCAGCGACACGCTCGAAACGAAGCTGGAAGCACTTTCAGTGTACGAAGATGAACTTCGGGAACCGCCACATCCACGAACCGTCGACACCGTCCGGAAGAACGCTGAGGTCTGGGGTAGCAAGGCTGGCGTTTCGGCTGCTGAACCGTTTGAACTGCTTCGTGAGGTTCGACGATGATCCTCAATCGTGGACGAATACTTTGAGATACCGCGTATCGACGCTCTCGCCGTCGACCTCGAACCGAACTGCTATCGAGTGCGTTCCTGTCTCTGTTGGAGAGTATGGTATCGTCTCGTCGTACTCTCCTGTGACCGTTGTTGACGCTTCGAAGATGGAATCACCGTTCAGCGTAGCCGACACCGTGAGATCGAACTGAGAACCACCAACGGATACGACTTTGAGTTCGCCACGCTCGCTGCGTGTGAGATTTGTGTCAAACGTCGTCGGTTGCACTGGTCCTCTAATTCCGGTGTACCGCCAGTCGGCTGGCGCGTGGTGTTTGCCCAACCGATCTCCTGGTGAGAGTCCTGCCTCACAAGCATACCGATCTGCCCATCGAGAAACACGGTTTTCTGGCTTGAGACGGGTCAGACGGAGTACACCGCCACCAGTTCGGACATCAAAACCTTCTCCAGGTATAATATCAACTACTTCACCGGGAGCGGTGTTTTCACTCGATACGTCGACGGGCTTTCCATCCCAAATAGTCAGCTTGTCACCTTCACAGAACGTGTATGCACCGGGATACGGATCTGTTTGAGCTCGAATCCAATTGTACTGCTCGTCAGGTTCGCGGTTCCAATCAATAATTCCGTCCTGTGGCTGTCGGCGAGGTCGGTATGTTGCCTCTGAGAGTGACTGCGGCTTTGCTGTAACTGTGCGTGTTTCAAGCGACTCTCGAACTGATGAAACGAGCCGACAGGCTTCATTCGCCAGCGCGTCGAACACAGTTCCGATATCGTCGCGATGTTCAACCGGAACCGAACCCTGGGTGAGAACATCACCTGCGTCGACGCCCGGTTCATAATAGAACAGTGAAATCCATACTTCCTTTGCACCAGTAATAAGGCTCCAGTTTACTGGCGCACCCCCTCGTCCCTCGGGAAGCTGGCTGGAATGAAATCCGAGAAATCCATCATCAGGAACGTTCAGTATCCGTTCGTCGATTATCTGTGACCAGCCACCACAGAGACAAAGATCCGGGTCGACCTCTCGAAGCCACCTGAATGTTTCCGTGCTGTTGATGTCTGCCGTTTCGTGAAGCACGCACTCGGTATCAGCCACAAGCTCGGAAAACGGAACGAAATTGGACTGCGTAGCCGCCAACTCACCTTTGGGAACAAGTGCCCCGACGACATTCCACCTCTCGGTAAGCGTATGCTGAAGCAACTGACGTGCCAATTTTCGGTTGCCTACAATGACGGTTCGCATTATAATACTATTTTCACCGTTTATGTAATAGGATCACCGATCCCTGCCACGTACTATGTGAGTAGTTCATAATTCAGTGTTGTGTCAACTCAATCATAGCCTCTGCAACTCGTTCGGTACCTCTGGCATCTACGAGTTCACGACCGTGTGTTTGCCGTTGTCGTCTGAGTTCGGTGTTATCGATATATTCAGTGATCGCACTGCGGAACGCTGCTTGGTCATCCCCACGTTGGAGTACCGTTGCGGCATCGCGAGTGCGGAGGGCTGCTGCAATCGGCTCCTGATTGTCTACGATAGGAATACTCACAATTGGTGTGCCGAGCGCAAGGAGTTCGTATGTCGTGCTACTCGCTGTGCTTACAGCGAAATCAGCCTGCGTCATACGGTCGACCAGATCATCCGGATCACGCTCAACACGAACATCCGCCGAACACGCTGCAGCCGCATTGCGAACTGCTTGCTCGTGCTCAGCCGAACAGCCAGGGCCGACGATGGCGTCGACACGAAGACTACACCCATCGAGGGCGCGAACGACAGTCGGTGTCAGACCAGCAATATCGCTTCCGCCCATGATAACAGTTGCTCGTTCGGGATGGGGTCGCCATACTGGTTGTTCGGACGCACGCTCTCTGATTTCTCGCCGTAAGAGTACGTAGTTCGTTCCGAGACATTGCTTGGGGCGGTCTCCGATGAACTCGTAGTCGAGAGTTGGTCCATAGAGGTTTCCGTTTATGAACAGATCCGCACAGACTGTGTGGCGGGCGTCATCTTGTAACACCGCAAGTGGAACGTGCTCTCGGATTGCTTGTTGGTAGGCAGTGTCGACTGGATACGCGTCAGCGAACACGATATCTGGGTTTACTGTATCCAGCCACTCAACGAATGGTTTGGAATCACCTCTCACTGGTATGTCGATAGTGTTGATTCCTTCTGGAAAAATATCTTGAGCTGTTTTTACGGTTGTCGTTACAACAGTGATTGAGTGTCCTTGGCTATGCAGTTCTTCAGCGAGTGCACTTGAACGAATGAGATGGCCGTATCCGATCTGTGATCCGCCATCAGTCCGCATAATGATTTTCATACTAAGTTTTTTGTTGTACACCTTGGTTTATATGGGTGAGATCTTTAGATTCAATATAGTCGATAGCTGTTTTAGTTGGGATCACCTCCTCGTACTCGATTCCACTATAGACCTTCTTCAAAAGGCGGTAGTCAGCTTCCTCATCAAGTGTGAGCCGAAGATCTGATCGATTAATATACCGTTGATTTTCGAAGATAGCGTCTGAAGATACATTAATGAGTTCAAAATCACTATCATTCATATGATAATATTTGGTTACGTGTTCGCGCTCATCCGGTGTTTTCGCTTCTGAAACGACACGTTCGAAGCTTCGGTAACTGAACGCTTCGGTATCTAAACCGCGCGGAAATGTTCGTTTGATTGTATTGCTTACATAATCTGGGGTTCCATTATGAAGTCGAGAAACAACAGTATCGATTACATCAGGATCAATTAGTGGACAGTCTGCTGTGATTCGGACGACTGTCTCCGCGTTGTATTCCATGGCAGCATCAAACATCCGCTGTTGGACGTTCGTTTCGCTTCCTCGATGAACTGGGACGTTATAATCTACTCCGAACTGCTCAATGATATCATCAGCTTTTTTCACCGATGTTGCGATAACGACTATATCAATGGTGGTTGCTTCCTGGACTCGACGAACAACGTGAGTGAGGACGTGCTCACAGTCGAGCGGAAGGAGTACCTTTCCTGGGAGCCTTGAAGAACCCATCCGAGCTTGAATAACAGCGACGGTGTGCTGGCTCATTGGGATAAAATTTGGGCTACTATGATGAAGTTATTTCGATGAGAGCGCCCAATATATAATATATTTATAATAAATAAATGAACTACTAATTAGTCTGTTCAGCAATAAAAATCCGCACAACAATTTTCGCTAACGAAATATCTAACCACGTATATTAAATACATCTGAATGTAAACGGCGTTATGGATAATCTTGCAGTTCTCGGTGGAGAACCTGTTCGAACAGAGGAGCCTGTTGTGGGGTATGATCCGACTCTGCGAGAGAATTTTGATGAAGCAGAACTCAATGCTGTGAAAGAGGTTCTCGAAAGTGGTCGTCTCTCCGGGTTCATCGCTGGACCATCTGAAGAGTTCTACGGCGGTCCCAAAGTTCAGGAACTCGAAGATGCTTGGAGCGAGTATTTTGATGTCGACCATGCTATCGCTGTCAATTCGTGGACCTCCGGACTGTTTGCATCCGTCGCAGCAGCTGATCTTTCGCCCGGTGATGAGGTTATTGTCCCACCGCTAACGATGAGCGCAACCGCAACCGCTGTTCTTGGCAACAACGCTATTCCGGTGTTTGCCGATGTCGAGCCGGACACTGCTAACATCGATCCGGATGCTGTCCGGGAGTGTATCACTGAGAAAACTGAAGCGATTCTCATAGTCCACCTCTTTGGATACCCTGCGGAAATGGACGAATTGGTATCTATCGCTGACGAACATGATCTGATACTGATCGAGGACGCAGCCCAAGCAATCGGTGCTACATACGATGGCGAGTATGTCGGTACGATTGGAGATATAGGAGGCTTTAGCCTCAACGTCCACAAACACATCCAGAGTGGTGAAGGGGGAATCATCACCACAGACGACGACAAGCTGGCACAGCGGGCACGGCTTGTCCGCAACCACGCTGAGACTATTGTTGGGAGTCTTGACGGTTCTCATCTTGGAACTCTCGATTTTGATGCCAGTGACATGATCGGCCAGAACTACCGAATGACGGAACTGGCCGCGGCAGTGGCTCGGGAACAGCTCCGGAAGTTTCCAACACTGCTTGAAGAACGAATCGAACGTGCAGAACAGTTGCGCTCCCTGTTGCGAGATGTCAGCATTGTCCGTCCCGGACCTGTTCGAGAGAGGTCGACACACTCCTACTACGGCTTTCCCCTCTGGTATGATCCATCAGTCGGTACTGTCGGATTAGAAGTGTTCATCGACGCATTGGAAGCAGAAGGAATACCGACTAGCCAGTACGTCGAACCGCTCTACAATCTCCCTATCTATCAGGAGGGGAACGTTCATTCAAATGGACTTGTACACAACGGTGACGTGGCTGGGGGAACTCCTGTTGAGTATCCGGAATCGCTCTGTCCAATTGCTGAACAGATCCGCAACGAACAGTTGATTTGGATGGATACCGTTGTCCCGGAAAATTCACCCAGTGACATTGAAGATGTTGCAGAGGCGTTCAAAAAACTCGAACGCAACGTCGATCAGCTCCGACAGTATGCCGACAACCTCGGCAGTGCGGCTGAATAAATAACATACCCATCTCTCTAGATTGTTGAAGCATACATATTTATGACTCACGCGCTGTATTTCGTCGTTCCCAACGGGCGGTCACCACTTATTGATAGCATTGCTGCATTCCTTTGGGACAATGGTGACTCCGTTGACCGAGTAGGCTGCGTCACAGAGAGTCCATCGGATCGACGATTCTTGATTGACAATAGTGGTGTTCCCTACGAGAGGGTTGACCTCGGACCGGATCTCTCACCTGAAGCGATGAAAGACGAACCGGCTGATCGGCTGTCTGTTCCGGCATCGAACACCACTCCGCTCGGCGAACTTCGGGCGAAGTACGGCATGCCGTTTCTCACACCGTTTGTTGTCTCCGATGCTCGGTATGATCACACCTCACGGGAAAACTGGCAAACTCTCATCGAACGAGGATTTAGTTATTTTGAACAGGTGGTCGACGAGTTCGGCCCGACAGTCGTTGTAACGCCGAACGTAAGTCGTCCATTCGAGTGGATTCCAGCTCGGATCGCCAGTACGCATGGCACTTTCATATGGTGGAAGACGACCCGTATCGGTTCTCAGTATGGACTGATCGAAGGAACACACCGAGAAGCGTTCTATGGTATCGACAACTGGACGGAGAGAGAGCGATCTGAGATGGAACCAACAGATTCGGGACAGCGAGCCCGAGAGTACCTCTCTGATGTTCGTGAGTCGGGATCCAAACCGAACTTCTATACTCGACGATCTGATTCATACGGTGATAGCCCACTCAAACTCCTGTTTCCCCACGGTCTACCCACTCCACGAGAGGTTGGTATGTTGTTCCGGAGACGACTCTCAAAAACAGACGATTTCGACGATCAACGACTCCCCAGAGCAGAAAACGTGTGGCGTCGGCTTCGTATTCGGATGAGTGACCCTTTTGAATCTCCACAGGCAGGCGAGAGGTTCGTATTTTTCCCGCTCCATGCGCAGCCCGAACCATCGACTCGTCTCATCGCACCACTGTTCGAGGATCAGATCACCTTGGTTCGCCAAATTGCCCGATCACTACCGGTCGACTGTTTTCTCTATGTGAAAGACCATCCGCGGATGTTCCGTGACAATACACGTTCGTCTGGCTATTACCAGCAATTAGCCGAGATTCCTGGAGTCAAAGTGCTGAATTCTACTATCGACTCACATACGCTGATCAGAAAATCAGCGGCAGTTGTCTCCATTGTTGGGACGCCAGCGATGGAGGCTGCGTTCTTCGAGACTCCGTCAATCGTGTTCGGCCCAGTTCATTTCACTGCACTACCTTCTGTTCGAAGATGCAGTTCATTTGACGAGATCACGGAGCTACTCTCGTGGGCTCTCTCGGAGCCAGTGTGTGAAGAGTCAGAAATTATCGACTATCTCTCGGCAGTCTTCGAGCAGACGTTCGAGATTCCGACCGTCGCGAGTGGATCGAGTCCGGATGCACAATGTCGGATGGCTACTCATGTCGCTCCCGAACTACAGCAGTACCTTCGGGAACAGTAGTCCTCTGTAGTCACCCGAGGAACCGTTCACAGAGTTTGAGGGTCTGAACTGCATCGTCGCCGTCACAGGCTGGTGGTTTCGACTCTTCGACGGCAGCAACCAGATCATCTACGACAAAATAACACATCCATTCTAGACCAGTCGACATTGTGTTTGCCGTACCGAGATGTTCAAACCCATTGAACAGTGGCGACTCTTCGGCGATTTGCCATTCAATCCGTCCTCCTTGCTCAAGCAACTGCAACCGTCCACGATCCCCGTACACGTCGACCTGAATATGGTTGTACGACGAGCTTCCAGCATGAACCAAATGACAGCTCGTTTGACCGAAGGTGGCGACGCCGTCGGGTGTCTCGTTCCCACTAGTTTCTATATCAGTTACGTTGCCGAACCACCACCGAGCGAGATCGACGACGTGGGAGCCGTTGTTGAGAAATCCCTTATTGTATGTTAGCACAACGCGCTTTTTGGTCCCGACAACCCCTCTGTGAAGCATTGCACGTCCGAGCTGGCATCCTGGAAGATATCGTCGAAAGTAGTTCACTGCGAGAGTAACATCCATTGACTGACACCGGGAGGCGAGTCTCGTTGCAACTTCGCTCTCTCCCGCGAGCGGCTTTTCACAGAGAATCCCCTCAATATCGGCAGTAAGCACGCTGTCGATGACAGTTCTGTGCGTCGCTGGAGGTGTACAGACACTGACGATGTCGATATCATGCTCCGACAGCGCAGTTTCAATATCGGTGTATCCGGGCACATTGCGGCTCGAAGAGAACGTTTCCAACCGGGTCGAATCCGGATCAACACCAGCAACTAACTCGGTTTTGGTATGCATCTCGTAGCCACTTGCATGAGTGAGCGCGACTTCGCCGGCTGTCCCTTCGTCGAGTTTACTCCCGATTGTCCCGCATCCGACGACTAATGCGTTATGTGTCATCTGATCCTGGTTCGGTATCCGAATCGAATACGACGTGCTCGGCGTTGATTTCCCGCAGCTGTGGCTCTTGGTCGAACACGGAAATGATCTCTCTGATTCCTGCCTCGAACGGATCTCCCTGATCGGCTAATCGCTTGTACACTGCTCGGATTAGTTCTAAATCGTCGGGATAATCGAGCGTAATCCGGATACTCGGATCACGATACTCTGGCGGCGGGCTCACGTGAAATATATCGAACTCCGCAGGACGATCACGAACGTACGTTGTTACATGCTCTCGGTGATATTCATCCGATGTTATCTCGTGGATCTCTTCGAGAGTTTCACGAGAAATCACTTCAACGTCCATTCCATGCGGCCAGCTCCTGGCCAGCACGTTACTCACGTAGTCGACAGGTTGATTGTCCAAAAAGCAGGCGACAGTCTGATCGATAACTGACGGATCAATAAGCGGACAATCTCCCGTTGTTTCACAGATTACATCTGCATCAAACTCTCGGGCACAGCTAACGATTCTATCCAGAACGTCTTCCTCGCTTCCACGGAAACAATTAACATCGAGATCAGCGGCGGTTTCGGCGATAATATCGTCTTGGTCTTCAGTAGAGGTAGCAATAACAACAGCATCGACGTACTCACATTGTTGTAGTCGGGCTACCATACACTCAAGTGTGCTTCGTCCATCGATCAACTCTTTCATCATTTTCTCAGGTAACCGAGTGGACCCCATCCGTGCCTCAATCGTACAAATAACATGCATGACCGGAATATAGAGGGAGGGGATAAAATAATATCCGGTGTCTTGATCTGTGACTCTCGTTTATAATGATCCGACACATTTACATCCTGAAATCACATCGTTGCAAATAGTTGTGAACCAGTTCAAGAATTGGAAGATGCCGCTAATTATGTCAGAGAATATTGAATAATGGAGACGCTACTGATTTCTGGTCCGAAGCGGTCCGGAACGCATCTGTTATACCGACTGTTCGACAGCCACTCTGAATTATTCAATGCGCTGGCCGAGACATACTTTCTCGAATACGTGGATTCGGTTGAAGACAAAGAGGTCGAATTGCTCCTCGAATGGCTAAGTACGGCGGAGTTAGTACCACTATTCGAGCAGATCCGAGAACGTGCACTGCTGCCACTTTTCGACGAAGACGCCGACCACGGAAAGGGTCACGGACCAAATCAGAACATGCATGTCTCGATAGATCAAGAACACCTCCGCTCGGAATTCGATACACTACGACAATCAGTAGATCGGTCGGTCGATGGTCTCTGGAAAGCTTGGTTCGAAGCGTTACAGCGGGTTTCAACGCCGGATAAACCGTCTAAACGCGTCGTATTCAAGTGTGCGGACTACGGTCCTTCTGCACGAACGGCCGCAAACGCGCTACAGCAACGCAAAATACTATTTATTGTTCGCAATCCTGTATTTACTTTTAGTTCGTTGCGTAAGTTGCGGACTCAGCAACCACAGCGGCCTAAATTCACCACGCTACGGCTTATTGAGGAGATCAGCAACTATCGTCGCTTCAATCGCACTCGAAAGTGTCTTGCCGAACGCCGAGACGTAGACACGTATACTGTCCGATTTGAGGATCTTGTGACGGATCCTGAGAGCACAATGAAAAAGATTTGTAATTTTGCTGATCTTGAATTCCAGAAAATCCTGACAAAACCTACCTTTTTAGATGGGAATTGGAAGGGAGACAGCAGTTACGATTCCTACGAGAGCGTCTCTAAGAAACCGCTGAATCCTAGTCGAATTAACCTCACTGATGACGAACGAGAAATGGTCGATACAAGAATGAATGAAATATTGGCAGATTTTAATTATGACGTATATCCGTCACACCCCGACGATGTGGTCTAAAATATAGCTCTTTCTTGCATAGTAAGGAGAGGGTGAGGGTCATCGGGTAGTCATTCACTCCGATACCTACGTGATCGATAATGCTGATGTGAACGCTGCACGCACCGCCACAACTTCGTTTCAATAGCTGTCGAGGTTTAGAGGCGTCTCAAAATATTATCTTCAGGAGAAATTTAGCTTATTAAGCTGGGTCGTGTTTAGTTAAGACTGAAGAATGAGGCAGAGTGAATTTCGGCTGTCCATGGCAGAAATCACTCGCCTCAGCGGTTGTACCGATTGGATTGAGTTAGATTTTGTGGAACGAGAACGGACACCG
>LFFM01001995.1_pt1 | contig 13762 bp, 7 predicted proteins | sample 643131 | NCBI WGS metagenome assembly LFFM01 (sample SAMN03777445, study PRJNA286221) | soda lake metagenome | biome: soda lake; feature: Kulunda steppe; material: water; isolation source: sample Tc-Br brine of Tanatar trona crystallizer | place: Russia: Kulunda steppe | collected 2011-07
CGCGTCGGTCACCGTGAGGTAGAACACGTCGCGACCACCGTCTCGTTCGCGGTGCTGGAGCTGGCTCGACACACCGAACTGTAAGAGGAGGTTCCGAGCGCCTCGGAGGAGCTCCCGGCTCGCCGAGGCTATCCGAACGTTGCCCGCCGACTCGTCGACGTGGCCCTCGCTGTCTGCCAGCGCACGGACGAACGCGGCCTTGGCCGCGCGGCTCCCGGTCGAGACGGCTGTCGGGAAGCACTTCTCGTCGTATCGACCGAGGTTCATCCCTGCGTCGAGGACGGCGTCTGCGTATTCTTTCCCAGTGACGCGAACCGTCTCGACTCCGCCGTCGTGCTTTTCGCTCGGCGGGCGGACCGGCTCGACACCGAACGCCGTCCGTGCGGCTCGCTCGAAGTCGTCGAGCAGTTCGTCGTCGGTGTTGGTGAACCGGACGCCGTAGACGCCCTCCTCGCGGTCGTAGTAGACGTTCCCGTCGCCGGAGAGGTATCCGAGGACGCTCGCCATGGCGGCGTCGATTCCGTTGTCGTCAAGCAGTTCGACGCTTTCGTCGCCGCCCGCCATTACCGCCGTCCCGGCACCATCGGCAGCCTTCGTCGGAACCTCACGGGGGACGTACACCCAGTCGCCGTCGTCGATCGCGGCCGCCTCGCGCTCGACACGCTCCCCGTCATCGAGGACGAAGAACGGGTGATCGGCCGTCGCCGTCAACGACTCACCCGTCTCCATCGTGACCCGTGTCAGCTCCGACGGTACGTCGTACTCGTGGACTGCGGAGACGGACCGTTCGACCAGCTGCCCACTCCCGTCCATCGCCCAGACGTCGAGGTCGACGTCGCGGATGCGTCGACCGTTCGAGAGTTCCTCGATCTCGCCGTCCTCGGCGACCTCTCTCGCCAGTTCGTCGATGCGCTCCACGCGTCCGTCCGCCAACGAGACCAGCGTGTCACCGGTGACACAGTCCATCTTATCCAGCTCGTCGACAGCAGCTATACCCTTATCTGCGAGAACGAGCGCGCCGGCTTCGAGCGACCACTGCTGGCCGTCGCCGAAGTCGTCGCGGACCGCCGCTGCGGTGTTGTGTGTCACGAGTCCGTTTCCGAGGAAGTTGTGCGTATCCGGAACGGTGAGATCGAACACCTCTTTTTTTCCGGTGTTCTCGGCGTCGACGACCTCGTCCCAGACGAGGTCGGTCTCGGCGACTTCCCGATTCTCGGACCCATCCACGACGACCCCGCCATCCGATCTGGCACCGTCACTGGGAGCGGTAGCGACACGGGCTCCGGGCTCAATCGCGGATATTTTTTGCCACATATCCCCGTGATCATTTTTCACGAGGAGTGGAGTATTAACCGAAGCTTCGATTTCTTTGCCTCGGTCCGTCTTGATGCGTCGGCACGGCTTTCTCGGCATTCGCCAGACGTGAGACGTCTTTGCTGGCTCAATATTCCCCGTTTCGCGGTTATATGTGTAGAGCGCATACTCCGCCCCTATCGCAGTGTTTTCGGTGACGGGATCCGGATGATGTTTGCTCGCGATCTCACGAACGGGGATCTCTCCGTTCGGGGTGCGAATCTTCGTTTCACCCGTGACACAGAGTCCTGCCGCGCTGGATCCCTTACCCGAGGTATAGACGGAACGGGGAGCGATATTCTCCACGTACGAGATCATCTGGGAGTTGTGCGAAATAACCTCATTCGAGACGTAGTTGTGAGTTTCCGCGACCTCCAAGTCGTACACCCAGTCGTCTTCGGGACGAACGGATTCGATCGACTCGATCCGGTCCCAGCGAACGTCTCCTTCCGCTAATTGGCGAAGTGCTGCGATGCCGGTTCCGACAGTACCACCATCCGGTTGGGCTGGTTCTTTTTGAACGTTTTTAATTGAACGCGAATGAGCGTCCTCGAACGCCTCGACAATCTCTCGGAGTGCGTCGACGCTCGGGGTCCGCGACCCTGCTTCGTAGTGGCGATAGGTGTTTCGGGGGACGCCGCAATCGTACTGCGTTATCCCGAGAGACTCACGTATCCGTCGCAGGACGGGAGCGACATTGGGAACGACATCAACGTTCGTATTCTGATCCGTTGTAAGGTGCTCTTCGGCTGCCTGCTGCTTTCGATCGGTTACGAATCCGATTTCGGTTACGTACCGATCAAACTGATTTCCGCTAATTCGCAGCCTGTGACTGCCGTTTTCTCGTTCGTGGAGTTGACTCGTGATCCCGTGCTGAAGGAGGAGCGCGCGAAGATCTGTGAGGAGTTCTTCGCTCATCGACGCGACAGTGATCTCTCGCTGTTTCGCGGAAACGTGACTCTCCCCCTCGACGAACGCCTTAATGAACGCTCGATTGATCGTCACCGACGCCCCAAATATTTCGGATGGGACCCGCTGGTTGGCGGATCCTTCAAGTAATGCCTCGTCGAGGGTTTCGAGGAAGCTAACGAACTCCCCGGCGGAACATATCAGTTCTCGTGCTTCCTTCCCTTCGTGGTTCTCACGGGTCGTCGTCTGGAGACCGAGGGTCTCGAACGCGGAGCGGACATCGGACAGAACTTCCTCGTCGTTGTTCGTAATCGAGACGAATCCCGAATTATCGTCACGTTTCTCGACATATCCCTCTGCGACGGTGTATCCGACGAGACGTGCGAGGCCTGGAGTCCATTCCGCAGGCAGGTCGAGTCGAGTCGCGTTGTACGACTGTGCCCGTCGGAAATCGACGTCAAGGGTGTCGTCGCCTTCGACATCGAGCCGTTTCGGAGTCGCGATGAACTCGTCTTTGCCCAAGTCCTCCGCGACGACTGGTTCGAACCGCCCGTCCCGCTGCACGAACAGCGGATGTGACGGAGTTACGTCGAGCTCGTGTCCGGATGCGGTTTCGACCCGGTACATCGTGTCCGGCGCCTCTCGCTTCCAGACCTTCGTCGCGGTCGACTCGCCCATCGTCCCGTCCTGCTGGAGTGCGGGCACCTCGAAGTCGACCGTATCCCATACGCCGTCGTCGACCGCTTTCGGGTCGTCGAGGTTCTGTTCGACGAGTTCACGTATCGGGACGTGACGACCATCGGCGAGAGTAACCGTCGTGTCGCCGCCGACGCACTTACCAGTACCCGGATCCCCGATCAGGAGCATATGGAGGTCCCCGCGGATCCGCGAGCCGTCCGGGAGATGTTTGGTGACGCCGGAGAAGAGTTGGAGGATCATCGCGAGCTTCTCCTCCTCGTAGCCGTAGATGGCGGGCGCGATGGAGCCGACCATCGCCTCGTAAATGTCGTCGCGGTTGGAGAGCTCGACGATCTGGCGGCGGTCCTCGTCGGTGATGTCCATGTCCTCGAACTCCTCGTCCTCGATGGCGATCGAGACGCCGTCCATGTACAGATCGAAGATGGCGGACTTCTCGTTGCCCTGCTCGACCTGCTCGATGTGGAGGACGCCGACACAGGTGACGTGGTCGCCGGGGCTCACCCTCCCGGTAACGTCGTCGACGATGTCGACGTCGAGCGACTGGGGCGTCTCGCCGCCACGCAGTCCTTCGGGCGATTCCTGGATCCGCAGCTTCTGGGAGTCGATGAACTCCGACTGATCGAAGTTGACGCGGAACGGGCCTTGCCGTTCACACCCTTGACACTCGTGGGGTTCCTGAAAGCCGCCATCACTCTGGGGGATGTACGTCATCGTGCCGCAGCGCTGGCACTCGAAGGCTGCCTCCGTCACTTTCGGGCGGACGTCGGTCGCTTTGCGGACGATCCCCTGTACGGAGACGAGTTTCCCGATATGGTCGTCGTGGACCCGAATACCGCGGATGTCAATGCTTTCGGGGAGGTTCTCGATCCGGACGTGTGCGCGGCCGAGGCTGACGTCGGCCGGGAGGTCGTACAGTCGCAGCGCCTCCTCCGCGTACTCGCGCATCTGATCCGGCTTGCTGCGGAAGTCCTCGGCGAGGTCCCGATCGAACTGGAAGAGGTCGTCGTAGTCGACGTACAACGAGCGCTGTTCGTTTGGGTAGTTCTGTGCGAGGGTGCCGATCTCCTCGCGGTAGTAGTTGCGGTAGAACTGAATGAACCGCTCCGTGAGGTCCTGATTCCCGGCCTGAGCCATTACAACCCACCTTCGTCGGCATCGCCTATGAACCTCATGTTCGGAGCGGAGGTGGTCGTAACGTGCCGGTCGATCCCAGTCACGCTTTCGTCACGAACGTCGCGTCAGCGGACGTCCGCCCCTGATTGAACGAGAGCACCTTCGCGCGGATCACGTCTCCGGGCCGGAGATCCCCGGGGATGTCTTCAGTAAAGAGAACGAACCCTTCTACCTTGCCGACGGCGACTTCGTTGCCGGAGTGGTGGTCGGTGAGCTCGGTCACGCCGAACTCGTAGGTCTCGCCGATCTCGACCGGCGGGTCGCGCTCCTGTGCGGCTTCGTGGGCCCGTTTCGACTCGCGTGCGTCCGTAGACGGGACGCGGAGCCGGCGGAAGACAACGAACAGGACGAGCAGCAGGACGATCGCTGTGGTCCCATAGACGATCGGCGACGACGGGATCATATCGGTCGGTCGACGCCCCGATACGTAAACGGTCGGGTCCGTCGGCATGAGAAACGCCTTTGCCCTCGAGGCCCCCGACTCGATCCAATGCGAATCAGCCGCGGTGACCGTCGACTCGTCCACGGGTGGGGTGTGCCGTGAAGGTCGCGGACGCGGTACCGGAGTTCGCCGACGCCTTCGGGTTCGAGGAGTTCAATCGGATGCAGCGAGAGGCGCTGCCCGGGATCTTCGAGTCGGCACACAACGTCGTCGCGTCCGCGCCGACCGCCTCCGGCAAGACCGCCCTAGCCGAGCTCGCGATCTGTAAAACCCTCTCAGAGGGCGGCACAGCGCTCTTTATCGCCCCGCTCCGCGCGCTCACCAACGAAAAAGAGAGCGAGTGGGAGCGGTTCGAGGAGCTCGGCTACTCCGTGTACGTCGTCTCGGGCGAGCGCGACCTGAACCCGCGCCGCGCCGAGCGCGCGGACGTATTGGTGACGACTCCCGAGAAAGCCGACAGTGCGACCCGAAAACACGACTCTGCACGGTACTCGTTTATTACTGACATCGACTGTGTCGTCATCGACGAGGTTCACCTCCTCGATTCGGAGAAACGCGGTGCAGTGCTCGAAGTCACCGTCTCACGGCTTCGCCGCCTCCAAGACCCCCGAGTGGTCGCGTTGTCGGCGACGATGCCGAACATCGAGGACGTGGCGGAGTGGCTCGACGCACCGCCGGAGACGACCTACGAGTTCGGCGACGAATACCGGCCCGTCGATCTGGAGACAGGCGTGAAGACGTACAGCCACGGATCGAACGCGTTCGCCGACAAGTATCGGCGACTCTACCGCGCGCTCGACCTGGCCGAGCCACACGTCCGTGAGGACGGACAGGCACTCGTGTTCGTCTCCTCGCGACAGGACACGGTACAGGCGGCAAAGAAGGCGCGCGACGAGATCACGGAGCGGGACGTACCGATCGACTCGCGCGGCGACTACGAGTTCCACAACGAGGCGAAGTCGCTCTCGAACGACACGCTCCGGCAGTCGGTACTCGATGGGGTCGGCTTCCACCATGCGGGGCTCGGGAAGGAGGATCGTGACCGCGTCGAGGCGTGGTTCAAGCAAGGGAAGATCAAGCTGCTCTTTTCAACCTCGACGCTGGCGTGGGGCGTAAACCTCCCGGCGCGGTGTGTGGTGATCCGCGATACGAAGTATCACGACCCGCTGGAAGGGGAGACGGATATCTCCCCGCTCGACGTGCTTCAGATGCTCGGACGGGCGGGACGGCCCGGCTACGACGACGTGGGGTACGGCTGGGTCGTCTGTGACCGTTCGGACGCGGACAAGTATCGGCGGCTGCTCAGAGAGGGGAAAGCGATCGAGTCGCGACTGGCGGGCGACCTCGAATCCCACCTCAACGCGGAGGTGTCGATGGGAACGATCCGCGGGTTGGGGGACGTGATGGACTGGCTGGAGACGACGTTCTACTACGTCCGTGCGCGGTCGAAGCCCGAAGAGTACGGGTTCGATGGGCTTCGTGACCGCGTCCGTGACACGCTCGACTCGCTGATCGAGGACGGGTTCGTGGCCGCCGGCGACGACCTCGTCGTCGAGCCGACCACGCTCGGACGGCTCGCCTCGAAGTACTACCTCCGGCTCGAAACCGCCCGGGAGTTCCACGCGCTCGCCGACCGCGAACGGCTCACCGCGGACGCCGTCCTCGAAACGGTGGCCGCCGCCGGCGAGTTCGATTCGGTGTCAGCGCGCTCGGCCGAGTCCGATGCGATCGACCGCGTTCTCGACGGCCGTGATACCGACCTCGAGAACGGCCATCGAAAGGTGTTCGCCATCCTACTCGCGAGTATGGTGGACGCGACACCCTCCGACCTCCGGTCGGACGCGTGGGTGATCCGGCAGAACGCGCTCCGACTCCTGGCCGCGCTCTCGGAGTTCCTCGACCGATTCGCCGGTCCGCGAGCGGCAAACCTCGCGTGCCGGGTCGAGGCGCGGGTGGAACACGGGGTCGCCAAGGAGGCGGTCGCGCTCACCGCGATCGAGGGCGTGGGCGCGAAGCGGGCGGACCGGCTCGCCGATGCAGGGTTCACGTCCCCCGCGGCTGTCGTCGACGCCGGCCCCGAGGCGCTGGCGAACGCCGGGATGAGCGACTCCGTGGCCGAACGGGTGGTCGAGGCCGCACGCGACTGTCCACGGATCGCGGTCGACTGGGGGTCGTTCCCCGACCGGATCGCGACGGGAGAGAACGAGCTCTGTGAGGTCGGCGTCGCCACGACCGCTGGGGCCGGACGCGTCGGGGTTCGTGTCACCGTCAACGACGTGGAGATGACCGCAACAACGACGTACCTCGACGGCGAGACAACGATGCCGGTCGGCGTGTTCGGCCCGCCGGACGCCGACGAGCTGGAGTTCGTCGTCGAGGTCGTCTTCCCCGACCTGCCGCTGATGCCCGTGCGTGCGACCCGGACGGTGCGTGTCGAGTGATCGTGATTACTGCGGTCCGTGATATCCCCCTCGGTTCTCCGTAAGCGACCGGTCGGAGCGGCGGGCACGGCTATCGAAACCACAACAGCGAACGGAGCGGAACGAAGAACGGCCGGTCACGGTCGGTGCTGACACCGGCACGACATCCAATATAAATCCCCGTGCCGACCGCTTAACACCCATACCGCGGCCACGACGCCCCATGCCAGCACGCCTTCGCGTCCTCGCCGGCGACTGTCAGGTGACCGAACGCGGTGACCGGACCCGAACGTACCGCGGCCGCGTCGTGATCCTGATCAAGCCCGACAACACGACGCTCGTCCACGACGCTGACGGGTACCAGCCCGTCGCGTGGCTCACCCGCCCCGACTCGGTGGTCGTCGAGGGCGACGGTACAGGGTTCACCGTCACCGCACGCGACGGCATCCGGCAGCTCCGCGTCGTCGCCGAGGAGGCGACCGCCAGCCGCGGGCTCCCGGTCACGGAGGCGGGGATCCCCGTCGGGACGTGTCCCGACGACGGCGGGCCGCTCGTCCGTTCACGCGGCGACGTGGTCTGTCTGGACTGCGAGGAGCGGTGGGGACTCCCCGCCGGCGCGAGCGTCACCGACGCAACGTGTGAGACGTGTGGTCTACCGAAGATCCGCGTCGAGCGCGGCGAGGCGTTCCACCTCTGTCTGGACGCCGCCTGCGACCCGATGGCGGCGGCCGTCAGCGACCGGTTCGACCGTGTCTGGGACTGTCCCGACTGCGACGGCGAGCTCACTGTCGAGTCCGCGCCCGGCCGGGTGTATCTCGCGTGTGACTGCCGGCCGGAGTGTGAGACGACGTTCTCGATCCCTTCAGGCGTCGTCGTCGACGAGTGCGACTGCGGACTCCCGGTCTTCGAGACCGCGACCGGCCGCGACTGTCTCGACGGGAGCTGCCGGCTCGGCGGATACTGACCGACGAATGAAAGGGAAAGCGAGACTCAAACGGGAGGACAGAAGCGAGCCGCTCCGACCGACTACTCGGCGAGCTGCTCGCGCCCTGGAGCGATCAGCCGGTCGAGGTACTCGGCGAGCGCCCCCTTCGCGTCGGCCGGGTGGAGCTCGCCGGACTCGAGGTCGGCTTCGAGCCCGACGTAGGCGTCGTACTCGAGGTCGCCGCCGTACTCATCCGGTCGCTCGACGACAACCGTCTCGAACCGCGGGAACACGTGGTACTCGAACACCTGGAGAACGGGGTTCTCGCGCGACTCCCCCTCGTCGGTTGGCTCCGGATCCGCCGTCGGGGGACAGTACGCCTTGTTCACCTTCGACTCGATGTCGTCGCGAGAGTCCTCCATGGAGATGGTGACACCCTCGCTGGAGGACATCTTCCCACGACCGGTCCCGAGATCGGCGATGAGCGGCGTGTGTAGGCTCGTCGGGGGTTCGCGGTCGATGCTCGGCAGCACGTCGCGGGCGAGCATGTGGACCTTCCGCTGTTCCATCCCGCCGACGGCGAGATCCACGCCGAGGTACGGAATGTCGAGCGCCTGCATCAACGGGTAGACGGCCTGGGACACCTTCACGGAGTCGCCGGACGTGATCTCCGCCATTGCCCGCTCAGCGCGCGCGAGGGTCGTCTTGAGCTCCAACGCGTGGAGGTCGAGGGTGTAGTCCTCGTCGAGCTGGAAGTCGGAGCCGAGCACGAACTGCGTGTCGGCCTCTTCGAGCCCGTACGCGATGAACTGGTCACGCATCCGCTCGGCGGTCCGACGGATCTCCGCGAACGATCCCTTGTCGTTGAGGTACGCATGGACGTCGGCGAGGAGGACAGTGACCTCGAACCCCGCCTCCTGAAGGTCGATGAGCTTGTTCGCCGTGAGCATGTGCCCGATGTGGAGCACGCCGGAGGGCTCGTACCCGACGTATGCGCGCTTGCCGTCGGGGGCGGCTGCCAGCGTCTCGATCTCCTCCTCCGTGACCACCTCGGCCGCGTTCCGGGTGATCAACTCGTGAGCGTCCATGGATACGATAGCGGGAGGGTTCGGGATATGACTTCTGGAACCGCCCGGAATCGGCTCCGCTGAAGGGTACGAGGCGTCGGTCCGCGAGTCACTCCTCGGTTTGCGGGAGTCTCGTTCCTGCTCGGTGTTCCGAGATGATCCGGTCGAGCCGCTCCGCTTTCTCGTCGCGCCGGCGGCGTTCCGCACGCGGCTCCCAGTCGTCGATCGCCGCGTCCAGCGCCGCCTCATCGGCGACGGCCAGCTCGTCGACCTCTCGGACGGGAACGGCGTCCGCCGGGACGACCGGGATCCCGTGGTCGAACAGCACTTGATCGGCGACGTCCGAGAGGTTCCCGTCACGGATGACCGCGTGTGGCTCCGTCCCGGCCAGCCGCTCGGCGGTTCGACGACCTGCCCCCGACGCGTCACGAAGGTAGACGACATCGCCGCGGACGAGCCCGTACGCCTCGTCGGCGGCGTCGATCGCATCGAGGGTGAACTGCTCGACGACTTTTACGCTGACGAGCCCCTGGTCCTCGGCGACGTCACTGAAGTTGGAGTGGTCGAGCTTCCATAGCTCCTTGAGCGTCTCCACTTTTCGCTCGAGCGCTTCGACGGTCTCGCGGGCGTCGTCGCGCTCGCGTTCGAGTCGCTCCGTTTCCCGCTCCAGCCGCGAGACTTCACGGCGGGTGCGCGCCTCGATCCGCTCCTCGCGTTTCGCCTCGGAGAGCGCGTCCTCCAGCTCCGCGATCCGGTCGTCGCGCTCGTCGAGCTCGGACTCCAGTGACTCCGCGTGCGACTCCAGCCGGTCGACACGCTCGCGGAGCCGGCGGATCGTCTCCTCCTCTTCGGTCCGTTCCGGTTCCGTCGGGTCCTCGTCCGGGTTTGCGTTGCCGTCGTCGTCCCCCTCGTCCTCCCGACGCGCTTCGATGACAGCCTCCACGGACGCGCCGCCGGCGACGACGCCGGCGATGACGGCCTCGCGGTCCATTCGTGGCGGCGTTTTCTCCGTGATCCGGTCGAACTGATCGGCGTGGTCGTCGTAGGCGTACAGCGCGGCCGCCAGCGCATCGCGCTCGTGGTCGTTCTCGTAGCCGGCCTCCCGGGTGCGGTGGAGTTTCTCGTCGACCGGGAGGTCGGTGGTCGGCCGCCAACCCGCGGCGTCGAACGACCGCCGAAACTTCTCGACGGTCTCGGGCATGGGCTCCACATCGGCCGCGACGATGATCGGCCGACCCTGCTCGATTATCCACTCGGTCACCTCGGCGGTGTCGGCGGTCCGGGAGGAGTACAGCGCGTGGACGGTGCCGTCAAGCCCGACCACCGCGGCCGCGGTAGTGGTCCCGGGATCGATCCCGACGATCACCCGGTCACGGCGTTTCACGAGCGGTTCGTACTCGATCCCGTCTCGACGCTCGCGTTCAACCTCCACGCGAACATCCCCCGCCCGGGAGTTCGAGACGGGGATATCCTCGGGGCGAGCCTGGACGGTAAAGACGGCGTTCGAGTAGCCACCGTACTTCTCCGTCACCTCGCGGTCGTACTCGAGGTTCGTCTCGCGGAGCTTCGTTTCGACCTGCCGGCTCCGTTTTTTGACGTTGCCGTGGATCCGCCGAGTGTAGCGGTCCTGACTCCAGCCGCCCTTACCGGTGGATCGGCCGCGAGAGACTTTGACGGTCGTTTCGTCGGTAAACGCGGTGACCTCGTGGCCGACGTTGGCCGCCGCCAGACGGGCGGCCGCTTCCGCCTCCTTCATCGGCTTTTTTCCGTACGGGATCCCGTGGCGGGAGGCGACCCGCGAGAGCGGTTCCGGCCGCTCCGCGCCGGTCACCTGAACGAGCCGGGTCCCGTCGGGAAGACTCCGGAGCAGTCCCACGAGCGCGCTCTTGTCCGGGGCGAGCTCGTAGGCGTTGTCGGTGGCGACGTACAGCGGCTCGCGGTCGTCGATCAGTCGGCGGAGCTTACGGAGGGAGACGACGTCGCGGGTGACCCGGGCGAGCGGGCCGTCGGCGTCCGGGACGTCCGGGTCGTCCGCGTCGACGGGGTCGAGGACCACGAGCGCGTAGGAGGGGTCGTCGCCGCGAACGTCCCCGCTCTGAACGTCGACGCCGAACACCGGCCGGTCGCGGGCGCGGATGGTCCGGGTTGTCACGAGTTCACGTAGGCCGTTCGGGCGTATATACCCCACGCCGGAACCGCCGGTGTCACGCTCCACCGCTGTCGGGGAGGACCATCGACCCGCCCGCTTATACGGCGGGGCGGCGAAACGGGGAACGAATGAGCGAGGAGTTCGCGCTGCTCGAACCGGCGGACCAGCCCGGCGACGAGTGGGAGTCGCTCGACGTCTCCGACACGGACGCCGACCGGATCGCCCGGCGACAGGACCGCGAGTTCGACGAGTTCCGGAAGCGGGTGAAAGACACCGAACAGTTCAAGCTCCAAGAGTCGGTGTTCGACGACGCGACGCTTGCGGCAGTGTACAAACTGGTCCAAGACGGCTACGTCGACGCCTTCGGCGGCCCCGTCTCTACCGGCAAGGAGGCGAGCGTCTTCGAGGCGCTCGGCGGACAGGCGGGTGAGCGCCCCGCACCCGGGACGGCGGCCGACACCGGCGGTGACGGCCATCCCGACCGCGAGGTCGCCGTGAAAGTGTACCGAATAAACTCCTCGAACTTCCGACAGATGCGTGACTATCTGGAGGGTGACCCGCGGTTCGAAGGGATCGCGAACGACAAGAAGGCGGTCGTGCTGGCGTGGACGAAAAAGGAGTTCGCCAACCTCGAACGGGCCCGGAAGGCGGGCGTTCGGGTGCCGAAACCGATCGCGGTCCAGCGGAACGTGCTCGTGATGGAGCTCGTCGGGCACGCGGACGACCGCGCGCGTCGGCTGAACGAAGTCGATGTCGAGAACCCTGAGACCGCCTACGAGGTCGTCCGCGAGTACATGCGCCGGCTCTACCGCGCCGGGCTGATCCACGGCGACCTCTCGGAGTACAACATGATCATCCACGACGGCGAGCTGGTGATCATCGACCTCGGACAGGCCGTGACAGTCCACCACCCGAACGCCGGAGAGTTCCTCGTACGAGATTGTGAGAACGTGGCAACGTTTTTTACCCGAGAGGGGATCAATGTCGACCCCGACGACCTTCGGGAGTACGTGACGGAGCCGGTCGACGAGTCCGACGCCGACGGAGCTGTATCCGGCTGACGATTCCGGAGTCCACGGAAGGCCCCGTCAGGCCTTCTCACGCCGCCGCTTCCGGAACACGTTTAAAAGTCTCGGCCGGGTACGCAGGTACATGCAACACGTGACGGTTCCGCAGGACCGGATCGGTGTCGTCATCGGTGCCGGTGGCGAGACCATGCGGGAGATCGAAGACCGTGCAGGCGTGCGACTCGACGTCGACTCGGAGTCCGGCAGCGTCGCCATCGAGGAGGCGGGCGACCCCGTCGCCGCGATGGTCGCGCCGGACGTGATCAAGGCGATCGGTCGGGGGTTCAAGCCCGAAACCGCGCTGTCGATCCTCGATCATGACCTCCGGACGCTCGAGCTGATCGACCTGACAGAACACACCCGAAACGACAACGACCTCCAGCGGAAGAAGGGGCGTATTATCGGCGAGAACGGCCGGACCCGCGAGCTGTTAGAGGAGCTGTCGGGTGCAAACGTCGTCGTGTACGGGACGACGGTCGGTGCGGTCGGACAGCCCGAGGAGCTGCAGGTGGTCCGCCGCGCGGTCGGCATGCTGCTTGACGGCGCGCCCCACGGCGCGGTGTACTCGTACCTCGAACGGAAGTCGAACGAGGTGAACGACGACGTCAGCTTCCAGTCGCCGTAGTCAGGACCAACGACTGAAGCCGTGGGCTTCCTCTGTGACGACTGACGCCGCCCGAGGGACACTGACGTATCCACCCGATCCAGTTTTCCGAGGATACGGACGTCGTGGCGCACCCGTGGCCCACTGAATACTATATAAAGGCTCGTGATAACGAGCCACATGGGCAGTATCTACCCCGCCCCGTGTTGCGTTTCCGCACGGATCGAACGACACGTTTATATAGAATCACAATCAATCAATGGTTGATTATGTCTCAGCGACAGCGGATGGGTAACCAGCCGATGATCGTACTTTCCGAGGAATCGCAGCGTACCTCCGGAAAGGACGCACAGAACATGAACATCACGGCCGGGAAAGCCGTCGCGGAGTCCGTCCGGACCACACTCGGGCCGAAAGGCATGGACAAGATGCTCGTCGACTCCGGCGGCTCCGTCGTCGTCACGAACGACGGCGTCACCATCCTCAAAGAGATGGACATCGACCACCCGGCGGCCAACATGATCGTCGAAGTCTCCGAGACGCAAGAGGAGGAGGTCGGTGACGGAACCACCTCCGCCGTCGTGGTTGCCGGGGAACTCCTCGACCAGGCCGAGGAGCTCCTCGACCAGGACATCCACGCGACCACCCTCGCACAGGGATACCGCCAGGCTGCAGAGAAGGCGAAAGAGATCCTCGAGGAGGAAGCCATCGAGGTCTCCGAGGAGGACCGCGAGACGCTCGTCCAGATCGCCTCCACGGCGATGACGGGTAAGGGTGCGGAGAACTCGAAGGACCTCCTCGCCGAGCTCGTCGTCGACGCCGTGACTGCGGTCGCCGACGACGACGACATCGACACGGAGAACGTCTCCGTCGAGAAGGTCGTCGGCAGCTCGATCGACCAGTCCGAGCTCGTCGAGGGTGTCATCGTCGACAAGGAGCGCGTCGACGAGAACA
>LFFM01001996.1_pt1 | contig 13758 bp, 8 predicted proteins | sample 643131 | NCBI WGS metagenome assembly LFFM01 (sample SAMN03777445, study PRJNA286221) | soda lake metagenome | biome: soda lake; feature: Kulunda steppe; material: water; isolation source: sample Tc-Br brine of Tanatar trona crystallizer | place: Russia: Kulunda steppe | collected 2011-07
CTCTAACAGGAATAAAAACATTTAAACAGCGTTGTCATTAAACAGTAATTGCAATGTTTGACCTGACTGCGTTCCAGCGAGACATCCTCCAGATCATTAACGGTATGGACGAACCGCACGGTCTTGCCGTTAAAGAAGAACTCGAAGAATACTACGAAAACGAGATCAACCACGGGCGTCTCTACCCCAACCTTGACACGCTTGTCGAAAAGGGACTCCTCTCAAAGGGAACAATTGACAAGCGAACCAACTCCTACACGATCACTTCTCGCGGCGAAAACGAACTTGAACAGCGGATGGAGTGGATCAACTCCCGATAGCTGATCCTCGCTACTCAACAGCACGTAAAACGTAAAAAGTTTTAACTTCAACTGCGGTTCCTTCTAGCCAACACAAAGCCTTGGCTGACCCTACTCAGCAGCCCCAGACTTTTCGAACAGCGTGTCATGAACATACGCATATCGATCTTCACCTTCTGGAATAAACTCAGATGGCGGGAATAAGTATGCAACAATGTACGGCTTCGTAGACGGGTTGAGAATAACAACACGGTTAACGCCAACATCAGGATCGATATAGTCTAACCCATCTTCTCCGAAATACTGTGAGCTCTCTCCGCTAAACATACCCTCCAACAGTAGTTCACCACTGAAAAGCGACTCAATCACACTTTTCTCTTCTGTACCATCCATATATCCGTCACTTTGAACTTGAACCTCATAGAGAATATTATCTTCATTATCGTCCCAACGACCAGCACTATACACAGTTGCCTCTTCAGGCCGCTGTTCCCAAAACATATCCGTTGGACCAATCGTGAAATCATCCGTCTCAAAGAAATCAAGTCTGTCATCACGGAGCAGACTAATTTCTTCTATTCGCCACAAGTTTTCCTCAATGTCGTCATTACTGGCGATAGTTGCTTCAACAACATTCCCCATCTCTAACTCCTGAAGAACATCGAGGATCTCTGAGCCATACCCTTCGAGCGTTACCCATACACTATCATCACGAACTGTGTCAACCAACAAGATTGCGTCTCCGTTACCAGAAATGCTCTGAAACCTATATTGACTGCTGAAGCGTTCAGTCATCTTAATATATGCTATGACACTCCGATATATAAACCTTGAAACCAAGAACCATATTGACAAAGCGCCAATCAAAAAGCAAACTCTTTTTTAAATAAGAATCTACTTATAGAATAACACGGACCACTTCTCCCACACTATGTCTCCCTCTCAAACATCCCCAAAACACATGGACCAGAAACCAACACTCACTCCAAGCCGAATAGCCAAGCTCCTCAAACTTGATGCCTGCGAACGCTACTTCAAATTCTCAATTGAAGATACAGGCGTCGAAGAGCTAAAACACAACAAATCAGAATACAAAGAAGCATTCAAAGGCGGTGCAATCATCGAGCAAAAAGCAGGGGTTGAATTCGAAGAACACATCAATCAATCGCTCACCAACACTGTCTCCAGAATATACGACCTCACAGAGCCATCTCTTAGCAACGTCGCACAAACAATTCCAAAACTAATCAGTACCGAACTTACCCCGTCAATACCCCACGATGACATCGAAACCGGAGAGTTCGAGATCGAAGGTGTCTCTTCATCGAGCCTCTACCTAACCGAAGACACACAAACAGACCAAGAGATAGACCTCACGGAACACCTGAACTCATCTGTATTCAACATCAGAAAAGAGTACACACGAGCCATTCTGTCAACACTACTCAAAAACAACGCCGAAGAAGACCCCTTTAGAAACACACACCATACCATAGAAAACATCAGTACAGCTCCACAGCAGACACCCTCTCAAACAAACCCAATAATCGTTTTTCAACCAACACTCACAGGGACAATCGGTGACTGGGATTTCGGCGGTGATGCCGATATTCTCTGTATCTGGCCAACTCCAAACTCCACACAAAACAATCAAGACAGTGGCCCACGAGTGCGAATCCTTGATGTGAAGGTTGCAAATGAAGAGCAAGTGGATCATCAAATGCAGACAACAATATACACAACCCTTCTCGATAACGACCCCCAAATAGATACTGAGCCAGCAACAATCGAAGCCGGTATTATCACACGAAAAACAGAGATAACTCCACCAACACCCGACACTCTCCCCACGTTCAACATTGAAAGCAGAACAGCAGATATCATCCAACTCACGCAACCAAACGGGCTTCTGAATATATTATACAGACAATCATTTGAAGACGCCTCATACCAACTGAATAATAAATGCGCCAGCTGCCAATTCAACGAAGCGTGCTACACATCAGCCATTGAAAACGAATCACTCGAACTACTCGGAATAAACGTTGGCACAAAGCGAATCCTCAACGAACACGGGATCGATACACTCACAGATCTCGCAACACTCACCGAAGCCCCACCAAAATCCGAAGAGAAAATCACAGACTCAGATAAACGAAAGCGACCACAAGTGACTGGCGATAAAAAGACCTACGCCGCACTCCAAAATACACCGACAATCGGTGATAAACTCCCAACGCTAATCCAACAAGCACAAGGACTCCTCACCCAACACAAAAGCATTCCACAATCCCACTCCGGTGACCCCCGGAAAATAACAGAAGCCGATAATACAACACTTCCAACAGACCACCATCTAGACGACGAATCCCATAAATCCGGCTCTATGATACGCGTCTATCTCAACATCCAAGAAGACCACATCAGAGACTGTATTATGGGGATTGGTGCCTACATAAACGCAACTGCAAGCGACACTGATCCGATCACACTCGCTACACTCACAAACAACCCCGCAAAAATAAACGATGAAGAAAAGATAGAAGCAGAAGAACAAGAGTTACTTGGAACATTCCTTACAGAGCTCCAAGATGCTATCGCAGAAATGGGTGCCGGAATCGACTTCTCAAACACACAACAAAATCACCCATTCTTACACTTCTATACATACACCGCAGATGAACTCAGAACCATCCTCACCCGCCTCGCAAAACAAGAGTCGATAATCAAAGAGAGTCCACAAAACGCTACGCAGACATACAACCAATCAGAAGAAAGCCTCTGTTTGATGAAGAACTCGGCCACAGTTGGCACCTACCCAACAATATCACGGGCTGATGCACTAGAGAAAATACAACTCTTCCGCTCTATCCTTGGTGCTAGCAACATGTCCCCCGAAAACTTCACATCAACAATACAAGAGGAATTCACCTCAACATACGCCCCGCAAAGCCCAACAACAGGGTTGATACACATTTATGAACAAGTATTCCCGAGCTTTAGCCCTGAAGATAGCCTTCAGTATAACGAATGGACATACACACCGACCGATCCAACACGCCTTGAACCGGGACAAACAGAGATAAATCTGAGATCGGCGTTCTTTTACAGACTATTTGACAAGGATGTTCCCTACAAAGCAGATACTGACGGGAAACCGCAACTCATTCTTGAGCCACCGACAAAGAAACCATCCGACAGAGAAAAAATAAACGCACTCGATAGATACCCCTCACGCGTTCGCCAAGCCGCCCAAATCCCACTCCCCTACATGTGGAGCGCAGCGAATATGATCACAGACGATTGGGTTGACCAACTCAGAGAGAACTCAAGCACCCTCATCATCTCTCCATACCGCTTCCACAGCTCTAGCAACCAAAATACACGGATCACAGCAGAAGATACCGCTGTCTTGATGGAAAAACTCGCACACGCGACAGCCCACATCGAACAATCTATCGAAGATAAACTCTACATCAAAACAGTCGCCAACAAATCACCACCCCACCCAAAACTCAAATTCCAACGCAACATCGAGACGTTATCTAACGACCTTCGCCAAGGGAACTCACCAACACTACCAGAAGCCTGTCGCAACTATATCAACACCGAATTCGACACCACCATCCACGGAAAACACGATTATTACAGTAACCACTGGCAACAGCGTATCAGGAATGGAGAAGCAATTCTTCTCGAAATATCCGATATCAAAATCAGCACAGACGAATCTACAAGACAAACAATCGAAGAAATTACTGGTACACTTCCATACGACAAACTCACACAGGACGACCCACAAAAGCTCCTCTCGCTAATCAGAAAGAAAGGCAACTCAGGGTCAACAACAGGGTCGTTCATGGTTGCAACAAAGATCTCGAAAACTGGTGACGAATATGCGGCTGGAGACATTCAAACACCTAAACCATGGCAAATTGAACGAAGTCCATACGTTACCATCGATACACTCGACACCCACAACAGAGACATTTCACTCACCCCAATCGCTGGAACACCAGACGAACCCTACGTCAAGTACGCATCCCAACTCCAACCAGACTCAACCGGATTCACAGAGGATGAACGAGACCTCTACATATCTGAAGGCGACTGGTTACTACTTAGCCCCGCCTCTGTTGACTTTGGAAAATCTCGACAACAAAAAGCACTCACACTAACAGAGCACAATGAAACAATCAACCTCTTCGAAAGGTTGCTCACAGAAGACGATCCAGAAAACAATTCGACACGGTTTGACGACACAACAGATGACATCATCACATGGATGGACAACGAAGATGGCCTCTTCAAACCCAACACCGCCCAAGAAGGCCTGATTACAAATACCAGTTCAGAAGTAACTCTCTTACAAGGGCCACCCGGAACAGGGAAAACATCAGGAACACTTGCACCAGCAATACTCGCACGAGCACATGCAATAACAGGAAACAATAGTTCACGAACACTTGTCACCGGACCAAGCAACAAAGCCATTGACGAACTCTTAGAAGACACCCACAACCTCCTTCAAGAATACATCAACAGTGATCAGACTCCACACGATCTCGATGACACCCTACTCATACGACTCGCCGATGAACCACAGAACCCCCTCGATAACGTCACCTACACAGCACCACACAATGCCGACGATTCACTAACACACAAGATCAAAAGCCGACTTCTACAGCACACAAACGCAGACCCACCAAAACACATCATCATCTTCGCAACACCAACCCGAATATGGAAACTTCCAAAGATGCTCGGCATCGAACCCAAACCAACAGAGCTTATCAAAAACATCGAAGACACACAGCAAACACTCGATAGCGGAACCTCACACCCATTCTACAACGGTCTATTCGATACAATTGTTGCTGATGAGGCCTCAATGATGAACCTACCATCACTGCTACTTGCAGGAATGTGGTATAACAAAGGCGGAAATATCCTGATAAGCGGTGACCACAGACAACTCCCACCGATACAAGAACACGACTGGAAAAACGAACTCAACCCATCGATAACAGCACTCGCCCCACACCTCTCAGCACTGAACTTCTGTCGACTGATAAATGGCGAATCAATTGAAACCTTCCCAGATGAACTCCAAGACCTCATCAACATTCCACATAGAGACCCATCGAACCCAATAATCCCACTTCACCAGCTCGAAGAAACATATAGAAACCACACCGACCTCGCAACATTCCAAGAGAAATGGGTCTACAGTAGAGACGATCTCAACTACTACTCTAACCAGACACACACAATACACCCACCAACAACCCCAACAACAGGCCTAGAAGTCGCTCTCAACCCAGAGAACGTATTGAAAGTCATCACATACGATGAACAGCAATCCCAACAATCAAACAGGTTAGAAGCCTTCCTCGCCCGAATCCTGTTAGAACATACAGATGAAAGAGACTCTACTGGAGTTGTAACACCACACAACGCCCAACGCGGAACACTAGAGCAAGAATTTGCTACCACACCTGATCTACTGGACCGGACAACAATAGACACAGTTGAACGATTCCAAGGCGATGAACAGGACATTATGCTGCTAAGCGGAACGGTTAGTGACCCGAACTACATCGCAGCAGAAAGCGAATTCCTCCTCAATCTCAACCGATTAAACGTCGCAATGACCCGAATGAAGAAAATGTTGCTTGTCATCGCCAGTCGAAATATCTTCCAACACGTGAGCATCGACCCCGAAGAATACAATCAAACACTCCTGTGGAAAGGCCTTGCTAAAGAAACAGGAATCGCAACAGAAACCCAAACAACAGCATGGACCGGAACACTCAGAGAATTTGTTGGAACAAACACCCCAATTCCAGATAGCCTCGATCCAGAAGCGACAATCGAAATCTACACCCAGCAAACCTAACAACCGACAACAGCAGTATAGCATTCTCAAATGAGAAATTGGAGAGAATAGCCCCTAGTAACCGCTAACAAACAACCATGTCTACAAAAACAGATCTTACAGAAAACTGTAACTGCCCAGCAGAAGCACTCACACTACTCCATAAGCACGCAACCTACGACGAACACCAGCACGTCATTCCCGCAGAATGCAAAACCTGTGGTGAAAAATGGGAATACGTCTACAATGAAGCTGGAGTCCGTGACCCCAAAACAGGAGAGTACAACGAGACATTTTAACAAAAGAAATACAATCAGTTTAATTTACCACACTCTCTAAAAGACAAACCCCGAAATACAACGGTTTCAACGGCTCATACCAGCAATACTACGAATGGAACGAAGACTATAAGTAGCACACCTGTGTATGACATACTACAGCAGACCGACAGGGTGTTGCGTGCAAGTAGAAAATAACAGCACGCTCAAAACACCTCACAGCAAGCAAACAACGACCCCTCGCATCAAACCCCCTACGAACCCATGATGCAACACACAACCCATGTCAACAACGAAATCATCACCCAACAGTCGCAACGCACTCCCTAATCCTACAACAACTCTGGAGATAACCGCAGACACACTACAAGAGCTTGAGAGCGAACCCCGGAAAGCTCCCCTAAGTGAATACCAGATCGCGCTACTACTCGATAACACGAGTTACGCGTACTCTGCGATCACCTCCGAAGATACTCCAGAAGAACTCCTGTACCTGATTGCTGAACTTCAGCAATTACAGACAGATACTCATAAAGATCTGGCCCAGTTATCGAACTTAGCTCAGAAAGCGGCTAGCAAACTCCAATAACGACACCCGGTGGTTACCCAACGATAATCACGCCACCAACACCACACACAATGCCCAAGAAAATCGAACTGGTCCACTTGCACAACCTACTGATAAACATCCAGAAAAACGCCGAAAACATCGGAGAGATATCCGACCAAATCAAAACAGAGAGATATAACGAAGTCGGAACCGGCCTGAACGATCTTAATGATTCAAACGAATCTCACAAAAACGCAGTCCTCGCACTGATTAACGACATCACAGACAGTCTCCCAATTACAGTAGAAGAAACATGTATTCGGACAGCTGATGGACAAACCTTCACGCAACGAGCCGTCATTAATACCGAAGACGACTCCTTAGAACCCGAACAAGCAACGTTCATCAACATAGCAGAAACAGCAGAAACAACCGAACAAACAGACCCGCAGCAAGTAACAGCCGAAAGCGAACAACCCAAAACAACACAGCAAAAAATAACAACACAGACAGAAACCCCAATCGAGCAGGAAGAAGAACCCGAAGCAGAAGAAAACAACGTTGTTGTCGATACTACCTCCCTCTGGGAATACTCGATCAACAAACCAACACCCGCACAAACAGACACACCAGTCTCAACAAAGAAACCCGAACAGAATATTTGAGCAAACAGCAAAAGCACAAGCCCCGTAACTGAAATCTATATCTATAAACAGCTAGCCAGTCTAGTGTCTTCCATACGTGCTTAGTGGAAAGACACCTTTCGCCCTACAACAATGAATACAGAAAATAGAGAAGTTCCTGACTTCTACGGTAACGACGAAGCAGTAGAACAACAACCAGAAGTAATCGATCCAGACGACTACAAGGACACAACAAAATCTGAAGAAAAACCAGACAAGAAGAAAGACCAACAACCCACATCTATCTTTGACAGCGTATCCGACACCATCACACTCGGCATTATCCAAGTAAATTACAAACTGAGAAAACTACCAAACGGAGACGAACGCCCCGTTGTCCACGCACTCTGTCGAAACCCAGACGAATCAACTGAAGATAATCGATATATGGTGGAAATCCACCAACAAGAACCCTACTTCTATATCCAAGATACAGAAACACACAAACTAGATCTCTCTGACGATAGGATCAAACGAACAGAAAGCGGATTTGAGTCTATTCGAGGAGAATCACTAACACGAGTCTACGCCACAACTCCACGTGTTGTCGGCCAAATGCGGAACGACTTTGATACCCATTACGAGGCTGACGTTCTATTCCCAGACCGATTCCTCATCGACAACCATATCGAAAACGGATTCACAATCCCTGAACGCTACAAGAACGAAAGCGAAAACATCCTCCAAATAACACCGGATGAGGTCACACCGACAAATACACACGTAGATATCAGGACTCACACAGTCGATATTGAGGTTGAAGACCGAAACGGATTCCCAGAGCCAGAAGACGCGATGGAACCCGTCATCTGTATCACAGCACACGACAGTTATGACGATGCCTACACAGTCTGGTATGCACAACCAGAAGAAAACGTAGACGTACCCACATCTCTCGATGAATATGAATACGTAAACTCAAAGCCCAACAGATTCGATGTCCGTGTCTTCGAATCTGAAGAAGCGATGCTCGTTGACTACATCTCATACATCAAAAGCACGCAGCCAGATCTCATTACTGGGTGGAACGTTGATGACTTCGACGCACAATACCTTCTCAACCGCCTCGAAAAGCTCAACGACTTCTCAAAAAGAGACCTTGACCCCGAACGTCTCTCCCCACTTGACGAAGTATGGGATGGTGGATGGAATGGTCCAAACATCAAAGGACTCGTTCTCTTCGATCTCCTCGATGCATTCAAACGAACACAGTTTACAGAACTAGAATCCTACCGACTTGGAGACATCGGAGAACGAGAATTAGGAATCGGGAAAGAACATTACGAGGGGAAAATCGGTGACCTGTGGGAAAACGATCCCGAACAGCTTATCGAATACAATCTCAGGGACGTAGAAATCTGCGTTGAACTAGACAGAAAACAAGAAATCATTAACTTCTGGAATTCAACACGGAGCTACGTTGGATGTCGTATCCAAGACGCACCAACACCCGGCGATGCCGTCGACATGTATGTCCTCCAAAAATCAAACGGACGATTCGTACTCCCTTCAAAGGGACAAATGGCGGAAGACGCAGAAGACTTCGAAGGCGGACAAGTGTTCGAACCGATCAGCGGGATCGAAAAGATGGTGAGTGCCCTAGATCTTAAGTCGCTCTACCCAATGTGCATGACGACCGTCAACGCATCTCCTGAAACAAAGGTTGATCCGGAAACATACGACGGAGAAACCTATGTGACACCAAACGGTGTCCACTTCCGAAAGGACAAGGATGGGATCATGCGAGAAATGATTGATGAACTCCTTGAGGAACGAGAACAGAAAAAGGCACTCAGAAATGAACACGATAATGGCACGGAAGAATTCAATAAATTTGACCGTGAACAGGGTGCAATAAAGGTTATCATGAACTCGTTATACGGCGTATCGGGGTGGGATCGCTTCCGTCTCTACGATAAGGATCAGGCGAGTGGCGTCACCGCAACTGGCCGAGAAGTCATCGAATTCACCGAGACTGCTGCAAACGAACTCGGATACGAGGTCACCTACGGGGACACCGATTCCGTCCTTTTAAGCCTTGACAATGAATTATCTATCGAAGAAGCAATTGAAATCTCCTTCGAGATTGAAGAGAAGATAAACGAAGCATACAACGACTTCGCCAAAGACAAGCTAAACGCTTCAGAACATAGATTCCAGATTGAATTCGAAAAGCTGTACAAGCGATTCCTTCAAGCAGGAAAGAAAAAGCGCTACGCAGGACACATTCTCTGGAAGGAAGGCCAAGACGTAGACAAATACGAGATCACGGGATTCGAGTACAAACGCTCTGACATCGCAGGCATCACAAAAGAAACCCAGTACGAACTCATCGTGCGTCTCCTCGACGGTGAAAGCACACAAAACATCAGAGAGTACATCAGCAATATCATCAGCGACTTCCAAAATGGAGACATCCCGCTCTCTGATATTGCCATCCCCGGAGGGATCGGAAAAGAACTAGACAATTACGAAAACCCACAAGCACACGTTCGCGGTGCATTATACGCAAACACACTTCTCGGACTGAACCTCGGAAAGGGTTCAAAACCAAAACGAGTCTACCTCTCCCGAGTCCATAATGACTTCTTCAAACAGGTGGAAGCACCAGAATCAGAAGGAGGCCTTGCCCTCGATCCGACCACAACACCAATATACGGTGAATTCAAGCGAGACCCCGATGTGATCTCATTCGAATACGCCTACCAAGTTCCAGACGAATTCGTTGTCGATTACGACAAGATGATCGAGAAAACACTCGAAGGGCCACTCGGGAGAATTCTCCAAGCAGTCGATATCGATTGGGAAGCAGTCAAATCTGGCGAAAAGCAAACCGGAATCAGCTCGTTCATGTAACTGACAACGATAACGCAATCAGACCTGATCCCAAAACGTCTCTATTGAATTAGATAACTCTGAAACCGATTCAACAACCTCATACTCTGCTTGCTCGCTATCAGAAAGATAGTGATGAACAGAACCTTGCCCTCCAGCATAGCGTTCATCGATAAGAACACGAACACCAACGTCCTCAGAACCGCGTATGACCCGCCCAAGCGCTTGCCGAGTCTTCCGAACAGCAGGAACGGTTAACCCATAATCAAAGCCAGCACCGCCGAACTGCGCCTCATACGCAGCCTTCAACGCTTGCGTCTTTGGAGAGCCCATATTCTCTATCGGAATCCCGCACACAACACAGGCTTCTAACTTATCACCATCATAATCAACACCTTCTGTGAGCGTTCCACGAAGACTCGTAACCAACACTTTCGAATCCCCATCAAAGAACTCCTGTTTCAGCCGCTGTGTTTCTTCATTTGATGCACTCCCATCGACAAGAACCTCTTTACCAATATCTGATTGCCCCTCCAAAATTTCTGCAATCCACTCCCCTTCCGAATACGATGGCATACAAATGAGCACATTCCCATCTGTCTGAGTAATAACCTCGCGTATAGCTATCGCATACATCTCTCGCACATCACTCATCGAATCCTGCGACCCACGATTCGAATGCGTATATCGAGGTGCATCAAGGATAAATGAAGCTCTATTCTTTTTCGGGAAATTCGCAGTGTATTGCTTTTCACTCAACGACACATCCCCCGTAAACGAAAGATAATCTAACCCGATCACTTCCTCGTAGACATCCATCGGTTCAAGCGTTGCCGACATCAACACCCCGCCACCAAACGATTCTAACGTCGAGCCAATAAAACTACGAGGCATTACATTGTGTAACTCCAAATCTGCACGAAATCGCCGCTTCCACCCAGTGTGATACTCACTAATATCATCACGGACAGTCAATGTGATCTCTCTGAAATACGTTTCATTCCCAGACCGAAACCAACCTGAAAGGAGCTCTGCAACCTCTTCAATAACCTGATAATCACTATTAGCAACCTCGTCAAGAACTTTCGTAACAACAGTCGCAATGGCTGGAAGCAATTCCCACAAATTATCTGGAATACCCCGCTGTTCAGCCCACTGTGTTACTGAATCAACCTCTTCAACATCGCTTGGATCACGTAGCGGTATCTCATACCGTTGACCTGCGGCTAACCCACTTGATGATATATTCTGATCAACATACGCTGCCACAGACTGATTGAATTTAGCATGCAATTCAGTCAATGCAACATACGCAGCCTGCAACTGTCCAGAGGTAACACGATCAGCTGCAATATCCTCAAACACCCTTCGTGGGACAGGACTTCCGTCCAACTCCTCGCGGTCTATTGGAGCGCCACCGCCAGCAGCAACACGACCAACCTCTGTCGCAGCCTTCTGAAGGGCATGAAAACTCGCACTTTCAGACATAATACCCCGAACACGAGGTTCAAGCATATGTGCCTCATCACAAACCAACAGCGTATTCTCATTGATCAACTCATTCGTTATCTGCCGCGTGTTGAAATCAAAGACGTGATAATAATTTCCAATAACAACATCAGCATCTTTACAGAGAACACCCATCGCAGAATGCGGACACACACCAGTATTCATCGACTGTTGAACAAGATCCCCCGGTGTCAATATTGAATCATCAGCTTGCCCAAACGAAAACATCGGGTCACCAGACCGTTGATACTCAGCATAAAACGGACAATACTCCTTTTGTTGACTCGGAATGTGATCTACATACTCCACTTCTTCCGAAAGAACTTCCCAATCAGATTCTCCACGGGTCCGTGCATTTGAAGAAAGCATCGTAAACGCCGTTCCGCGCTCACTATTCAACCACCGAGTATTCTTTCGCAATGACCGACACCGACCATTGATATTCTCTTCTGTTATTCCAGCCTTCTCACCCAATACATAGGGACACAGATCTCCCTTTCCAACCATGGTTACCGAACGAAATTGCGGAATTTCCTCTCCAAGATTCTGATTAATGATTCGAAGATCATCTTCAAACTGACGCAACTGTTGTTTCACACTTGTCAACACAAACATCTGCTCATATTGAGAATCCGGGTCACGGATCAATTTCAGACCAGCAGTGAGAGATATCATCGTCTTCCCAGTCCCACAACCACCCTCAATAACAGCATACGATGATTTATTCTTCTCTTGGTGTTCCTGTTCCTGTTCAGTCTGATACTGCTTTATCATCGACCGCATATCATGCTCACCATCAGCCTCACTCTCACTTCCAGCATCCCCATCTACCTCTCCAGAGAGAAAATCGAGTAAGTGCGTGATCGCTTCTTCCTGATGTGGATAGGGAGACGGGTGTCCAAATATCTCTTGCCACGTTGGGACAGAAACTGAACCCAACCCATCAACTAAGGAGAGAACTCGTTCATTTGTGTTATACCGAGAACCACACTCCAAACACTCATGACAAACAAACACATACTCTGCTGGATGGTCTAACTCACTCGGTGTCGGAACAGACCGAGGGACAAAACGGCGTTCTTTACACGACTGACAGAAATCTGGAGCAGAAGGCCGTGAGAAAGACTCTGTTTCCGGCGAATCGCTCATGTACAAACCCATATGAACTAACCGCATTAAAACAATACGAACCCAGAAATACAAACACTATATCTCCAAATATAATATTCTATAAGATAAACTTCTTAACCCTTCAAAAGATACTGAGCAATAGATGACGCAAACATACCCAGATGAGCCCTTCACAATCACTCCAGATGAATATCAGAATAAATATATTTCATGGAATATCAGAAACCAAAACGAAAGACAATACCACCAGTTCAAAGCGCAGATTCCCACTGAAGTCCTACAAACAACAAACCTAACACCAGAAGACACAGTTGCTCCCAACATCGAATTAAACGGCCAAACCTTCTGTCTCTCACTCTCTCCAAACAATGGCGGGAAGCAACGAAAGATGTACCAAAAAACTCAACACTCAAAAAAGGGCTTCGTTTCTGTACTCATCCCACCGCAGATTGCAATTAGCAGTAACATCGTTGACTACGAAACAGAAATCACCACAACAAATGACACGGTGAAAATACTCTTGAAAAACCCCCAGTCAAAGATGTCCCAATTGACTGCACTCGATGAAACAACTGATGTGACCGTCTCTAAA
>LFFM01001998.1_pt1 | contig 13744 bp, 6 predicted proteins | sample 643131 | NCBI WGS metagenome assembly LFFM01 (sample SAMN03777445, study PRJNA286221) | soda lake metagenome | biome: soda lake; feature: Kulunda steppe; material: water; isolation source: sample Tc-Br brine of Tanatar trona crystallizer | place: Russia: Kulunda steppe | collected 2011-07
AGTAAAAAATATTGATGCTTCTGGAATAGGTAAATTAATTGCTTTTAATAATAAATTAAAAGACGAAGGAATAAAGCTAATTATAAAAGATATAGAAAATAAAACTGTGAATAAAGCATTTGAATTTGTAGGTTTTAATAAAATAATATATATAAAAGAATAGACACTTGCAAGCCAGCCAGGCTTCAGCCATCCCTTAACCAGCAGTGGCAGCCAGTCTGGCTTTTTTAATTTTTAAAAAGTAAGAATCAGACTGTTATTTTTGTAGAGATATGAAGAAAGAGAATACATATTATAAAAAAATAGTCTGCGAATCCTGTTTAGAAAGTATCGCTAGCTTACTTTAGAAGCTAAATATCTTAATAGGGGAAAGATAGGTCAAAACCACCGGGAAACCGGTGGTTATGTCTTTGAATCTAGCAAAATTTTAATTCACAAAATTTTTTTATAAATAAGATTGTTTTTAGGAGGAAATAACTATATTTTATCGAATAAAGTATTAACGTCTTAATAAATAATAATAACTAATTAAAATGTCTATAGATTTACCAGAATTCATTTTAGCAAAAGACGGAGAAGAAAGATTAGAGTTATACAAAAAACCATTTACTGAAGAAAAAGCTAAAAAAGTGTCTGAACTAATAAAGGGTGAATAAAATGCTAACTTCAATTCAAGAAGATGTATTAAAAGAATATATGAATATCTCAGTTGGAGATGCAGCTAATTTGCTATCAGAGATGTTAAATAAAAAGATAAACCTTAAAATACCTGAAGTCGAGTTGTTACCTCTCAATCAAGGCAAAGAAAATCTTCATAAATCCCTACCTGACTTTTTACAGGGGCATTTAGTTTCATCCTCCATTAAATTTGGTACTAAGTTTAATGGAATAGCCCATTTAATATTTCCTGCAACCAAAACTAAATTACTTGTAAATCTCTGTATGGGAGAGACTGCTGAAGATAATGATGATACTAATTTAACAGATGCAGATTTTGATGCGATTAGGGAAATTGGTAATATTATTTTAAATGCCATAGTTGGTGGTTTAGGTAATTTATTAGAGACAAGAATAGATTATGAATTACCAAAAGTCGAATCAATCTCACTAAAAGAAGTAAAATCAGATATAGAAAGTAAGGAGCAGAATTACTTATTAATTGTTCATAACAACTTTTTAGTTGAAAATACAAAAATCAAAGGTTCAATTTTAGTAGTTTTAAGTATGGATTCTATAAATTATCTAGTTGACAAAATAGATGAAATAGTCGGTGATATCTATGGATAATAATTTAATCAAACCAATAATTGAAAGATTAGACTTAGGAATACTTATATTAAATAAAAATCATGAGATTGTTATCTGGAATCAATGGTTAGAGAACTTAACCGGCAAAAGAGAATCTGAAATAAAAGGAAGAGAGATTGAAAAACTTTATCCTTTATTTAATAAAAATTTGTATCAGCAATACTTTAAAAATGTACTGGAAAAAGAAAAGAGAATATTCTGCTCAGGCACCCTCCATAATCAGGCTTTTATTCCGCCTAAAGACAAAGAAAAGAACATCAAACAAAATATGAAGTTAGAGCCTTTAGAGCATAATGGAGTTAACTATATCTTGATTCAGATAATCGATATAACAAATCAGAATCATCGAGTTAAAAATTTACAGGAAGCTATCACAAAACAAAAACAATTAGAAAAAAAGGTTCAGGGAGAAAAAGAAAAATATCAAAGGGTAACCAATTTAACCAAAGAAATTATAGTCCAAATAGATACAGAAGGAAACTGGATCTTTTTAAATGACTATGCTTGCCAATTTTGGGGTTTTTCAAGAGAAGAAGTTTTAAATCAACAGTTTTCTGATTACTTACACCCTGATGATCAAGGAGAAACTTCTTCTGCCATTGAAGAAATGATGAAGTCAAAAGAAAATTTAAAAGGTTTAATTAATCGCCAAAAAACTCCACAAGGCTGGCGAATAGTTGAATGGAATGGGGCACCTATCTATTATGATGGTGAATTTATAGGTTTTCAGGCGACTGGAAGAGATATTACAGATAGAATTGAAACAGAAGAAAAATTGAAGCAAATAAAAGAAGAACAGGAGATATTACTGGAGAATATAGATGTACAGATTTGGAATCTTAAAGATATTGAGACCTATGGAGCGGTAAACCAGGCCCATGCCGACTTTTTAGGAAAAGAAAAAAATGAACTAGAAAATAAAACTTTATGGGAAATAACAGCCACAGAAGAGGAGGCAGAAGTTTGCATAGATAGTAATAGAAAGGTTTTTAAAGAGAAAAAACAGATTCAAACAGAAGAAATTGTAACAAATGGAGAGGGAGAAGAAAGAATACTTAAAATAACTAAGACTCCTAAGCTTAATGACGAAGGTGAGGTCGAATTTGTAGTTTGTTCAGCTTTAGATATAACTGAGCGAAAAAAAATAGAAAAAGAATTAATATCAACTAAAAATATGTACGAAAATGTAGTAGAAACACAAAATGAAATGATTTGCCGCTTCTTACCTGACACTACTCTAACCTTTGTTAATCAAGCTTATTGCAATAACTTTAATATGAGTGAAGATCAGTTATTAGGCAAGAAATTTATTGAATTAATACCAGAAGATAATCATAATACTATTTTAGAACACATTAATAGTCTATTAAATAATGAAGAACCTATAACTTTTCAACATAAAGTGGTTTCTGATCAAGATAAGGATATCTGGCAGGAATGGACTGATTATCCTCTTTATGATGAGCAAGGTCAAATAAAAGAAATTCAATCTCTTGGTATAGATATTACAGAAAAAAAAGAAAAAGAACTTGAGCTTAAAAGAAACAAAGAATTACTAGAAAATCTAACTAACCAGGCCCCTGGTATGACCTATCAGTTTAGAGTACGTCCAGACGGTTCATCCCATTTCCCTTATTCATCAGAAGGGATAAATAAAATCTATGAAGTCAGTCCGGAAGAAGTTAGAGAAGATGACAGTATAGTATATAAAAGAATTCATCCCGATGATCTTGATAATGTAACTTCTTCTATTCAAAAGTCAGCTGAAAATCTTACAGTCTGGCAGGATGTATATAGGGTTATTCTACCAGATAAAGGATTACGCTGGGTAGAGGGCAATGCCAGGCCAGAAAGACTTTCTGATGGCAGCATTATCTGGCATGGTAATATTAGTGATATTACTAAGCGTAAAGAATATGAAGAAAAACTTAAAAAAGCAATGGAAGAGGCTAAAGCTGCCAATAAAGCTAAAAGTGAATTCCTGGCTAATATGAGCCATGAAATAAGAACACCCCTGAATGCAGTAATAGGTTTTAGTGAGATTTTAGAAGATGAATTAGAAACAAGTGAGCATGAAAATTATCTAAAATCCATTAAATCAGCCAGTAATAGCCTCTTAAACTTAATTAATTATATTTTAGATATGTCTAAGATTGAAGCAGGAATGCTAGATATTGAATTTGAATACTTTAATCTCTTTGATTTATTAAAAGAAATGGAAATTATTTTTAAAAATAAAACCCAGGCTAAAGGACTGGACTTTATATTAGATTTTAATGATCAGTTACTAGATATAAAGTTAGATGAAGCTAGATTAAGACAGGTTCTAATCAATTTAATTGGAAATGCCATTAAATTTACAAAAGAAGGCTATGTCAAAATTTCAATAGATATAAATAAAAAAGATAATCAAATACTAGACTTAAAAATAATCGTTGAAGATACCGGCATCGGAATTGCTAAAGAAGATCAGGAAAAAATATTTGAATCCTTTACACAGCAGGATGGCCAGAGCACAAGAGAATATGGTGGAACTGGCTTAGGCTTAACAATAACTAAAAATCTGAGTAATTTGTTGGGAGGCAGTATAAAACTAGAAAGTCAAAAAGATAAAGGCTCTAAATTCATTTTAACTTTTTATGATCTAGAGTTTAAAGATTTATTAGAAGGTAAAGATAAAAAAGAAACTTCAAGTTTTAGTGAAAAGATTAAGTTTAAGACTGCTAAAATATTAGTTGTCGATGATGTTAAATCGAATAGAGAGTTTTTAAAAGTCAAGCTAGAAAAAAATGGTTTAGAAGTAAGTAAAGCTAAGAGTGGCAATGAAGCAATTGAATTAATTAGAAAAGAGAAGTTTGATTTAATAATCATGGACTTGAAGATGCCTAATATGACTGGTTATCAGGCCTTAAAAGAAATCATAAGCACAGGGCATCAAATGCCAGTAATTGCTTTTACAGCTTCAGCCACTAAAGAAGAAAAAGAAAAAGCAAAAGAAGCTGGATTTGATAGTTTTCTAGTTAAACCTGTAAATGAAGATAATCTGTTTAAAAGATTGGCTGAATATCTAGAAGTTACAAAAATAAAGCTTAAAAATAAAAAGCAGAAAAAAATAGAGTTTAATATATTAAATAAGAAGATAGTTGAAAGATTAGAGAAAGAATTTTTAGCCCAGTGCAAAGAAATCAAAGAGGTAATTATAATAGATGAAGTCGAGAACTTTATTGCAAGATTATCTGAATTTGGAAAAGCAGAAAATCTAAAGCCTATAATCGATTATGCAGATAGATTAGATAAAAACTTAAATGATTTTAACCTAGATAAAACAAAAGAGACCCTATCAGAACTTGAAGAATTCATTGAAAATTCAAAAGAAGATTTCAGGAAGGAGGGCCAGGATGAGCAATGAAAAATTAGTCTTGATAGTAGATGATAATAACAGAAATCTAAAGCTATTAAGCCAGATATTAAGAAATAACAATTATAAAATAGCCCTGGCAAATAACGGCAAAAAAAGTCTTCAAGTAGCAACCTCCAAAGATATAGATCTAATCTTACTTGATATCATGATGCCAGGAATAAACGGCTTTGAAGTTTGCAAAAAGTTGAAGGCAAATACTGAAACCAAAGATATTCCAGTAATCTTTATAAGTGCTTTAAAAGAAGTAGAAGATAAAATTAAGTCTTTTGAAGTCGGCGGTGTTGATTATATAACCAAACCCTTTAACAAAAAAGAGGTATTATCAAGAGTCAAGACACATTTAGTTTTAGACGAGCAAAAAGTTAAACTTGAAAAGAAAAATGAAGATCAGAGAATTCTCCTTGATAATATAGAGGGTCAGATCTGGTATCTTTCAGATGAAAAGACATATGGCATGGTCAACCAGAAGTTTGCTGACTTTGTTGGCTTAGAAAAATCAGAGATCGAAAACAAAACTATTTTTGAAATTAGAGATAAAAGAGAAATCGGAAAATGTATTTCAGGTAATCAAAAAGTATTTCAAAAAAAAGAAAAGATATTTAAAGAAGAATGGGTTAAAAATAGCAGAGAAGAAAAGAGACTCCTTGAAATAATAAAGACTCCAAAACTAAATCAGGATGACCAGGTCGAATATGTAGTTTGTACTGCCTTTGATATTACTGAAAAAAATAAGCAGAAAGAAATCATTAAAGAACTCCATAATATAGCTATTAATTTTAAAGAACTGGATAATAAAAAAGAGGTCTGCCAGAAGACAATAGATGCAGCCAGTAAAATATTAAATTACGACCTCTGCCATATAAGTCTAGTAAAAGATAATAAATTTGTCCCAGAAGCCCATACTGAAAATATGGAAGCTAAGACCCTACCATTAGATTATGGTATTGGCGGTAAATCATATAAAAATAAACAAAGTTATCTTACATTAGACTCAGAAAAAGACCCGGATGCATCACCTACAAAGAAAACATATAAATCAGGTATAACTATCCCGATGGAGGGTCTTGGAGTTTTCCAGGCAATAGCAACTCAAAAAAATAAGTTTAAGCAGGAAGATTTAGAGTTAGCTGAAACATTGATATCTCATACCCAGGCAGCTTTAGAAAGAATTAACTCCCAGGAAAAATTAGAGCAAAAAAATACGGCCTTAAAAGAGACAAAGGACTTGCTCGATGAAGAGATAGAAAAGGCTAGAAAAATTCATCAGAGAACTCTGTCAAATAATATTACAGATATTAAAGGATTAAATATACATAGTTATTACCAGCCAGCCACCAATATTGGAGGAGACTTTTATAATTTTATCAAACTAGGTGAAAAAAGGCTATTATTTTACCTAGCAGATATAACAGGTCATGGCCTTGATTCAGCAATTATGTGTAATTTTGTAAAAAATACTATTAGCTCATATTTATCTTTAATACCAGCCGATAAAAAAATAAATCCAAAAGAGATAATTGAATTTATCTATAAACAGAACCAGAAATCTAACTTGCCAGGTGATTATTTTATAACTATAATCTTAGGGATTGTAGATATAGAAGAAAGCACTTTGGTCTATAGTAGTGCCGGGATGCATATTCCACCAGTAATCTGTAGAAATAATATCGAAAAAGATTATATCGAAGAAATTTCAGCTGGTGGCCTTCCAATCTCAACTGCCTTCCCTACTGATGTTGAATATAATAACTATAAAATTGATTTAGATAAAGGCGATACTCTATTCTTTAGTACCGATGGGATATATGAGCAAAAAGGCAGAGATGGCACCTATGGCGATAGGTATAAAGAGCTTATCTGTCAGAATAGCTATTTACCACCTGGAGCAATTATTCAAAATATTTATAGAGATTTCAACCAGTTCCATGAAGGTAAAGTAAATGATGATATAACTTTCGCTATAATCCAATTAGAGTCTGAACAGGACTACCCAGAACTTAATTTTGAAATAAATAGTAGCAAATCAGAGGTTGACAGAGCTAAAAGCAAGGTTGTCGAGTTTATTAAGTCAGAAAACCAAAAAATAAAAGTAGACGATATAACTATAGCCTTCCATGAGATGCTCATTAACGCCTTAGAGCATGGCAATAAATTTGATGAAACTAAAAAGGTAAAGATTAGGCTTAGGTTAAAAGAAAAATTCCTCGAGCTTTCAGTAAAAGATGAAGGCCAGGGCTTTAACTGGAAACAGGTCAAAGAAAAAAAATCAGGTTCAATCCTGGATATTCAGGATGAAGTAGCTGCCCGGGGCAGAGGTTTAGGCTTTATGATCGCTCACACAGTTTCTGATTACCTCTTTTATAATCATGAAGGCAACCAGATTTTTTTCATAAAAGAATATTAAGTGATAACCTTAAATAGTATTTAAGCATAATTTAATCTTACAGAATAGATTTAAACTGGGTACAACTGTGATTTAAAGGGGGCAGTATTTATGTTTTCAAATTCAGATAAATGTAGCGATAACCTGTTATCTTTTTTCAATTCATTACCGCAGATAGCTATGCTTTTGACAAAAGATATGCAAGTAAAACATATTAATAAAAAAGGGCAAGAATGGTTAACTGATATTGGACTTAATTTAGTAGATACTGAAGAGGAACATTATTATTTAAATCTGCTTCAAGATATTGGATCTAATGCTGAGCAAATAAAACTACTGGAGAAAAAAATTAAAAACCTATATAAAAATAGCGAAGAGGAATTTGAAGAAGAAATTATATTAGAAAAGCCTGAAAAGAAGTCCTGTTATAGTATTAATGCCAGTAAATATAAAGAATTTATTATCATTTTAAAAGAAGATATAACAGAGTTCAAAAAAAGCAGAGAGCGATATCAAAGAATTATAGAATCAGCAGATGCTGTTTTGTGGGAACTTAATCTTAAAGAAGAGGAATTTGAGTATATATCACCGCAGGCAGAAGATTTATTTGGATATCCTCTTGAGAAATGGAATGAAGTAGATTTCTGGCAAAGAAATATTCATCCAGAAGATAAGAAAAGAGTGGAAGAAGAAAGGCACAATATAATACATTCTGAAAAGGATAGTACTATTGAATACCGTTTTCTCACCAATGATGGCGAAGTTATTTGGCTCCGTGACTCAGTTAAAATGAAGATAGAAGCTGGAGAGCCAGTAGCAATAATCGGGGTCTCTGCTGATATTACTGATGAGAAGAGAGAAAAGAAAAAGTTAGAAACTATATTTAAAGCAAGTAAGAATGTTTCTTTTGTAATTACCGAGGCTACAAAAGAAAGAGAAGAGGCTCTTATTAAGGAATTCAGCCCAGGAGCAGAGAAAATATTTGGTTATAAGAGGGAAGAAGTGCTAAATAAGCCTGTATCTATACTTCACTCCAGAAAAGATGTGGAAAAATTTGCTGAAATACACAATCAGCTGGCCGAGGGTCAAATCTGGGAAGATAAGGTGGAATTAATCAGAAAAGACGGTCAAAGATTTCCAGCCCTCTTTACAGTTTATCCTTTTACAAATGAAGGTGAAGTTGAAAGAACTTTAGGAGTCTCTATTGATATAACTGAACTGGAAGAAACCAGAAAAGAACTAGAAAAAACTAAAAATCAATTGATAGCCATTCTTGAAAGTATCCAGGACGGCATAAGTGTTGTTAATCCTGATTTAAGTATAAGATATACCAATAATACAATGGAAGACTGGTATGCAGAGAACCTTCCCTTAGAAGGCCAAAAATGTTATCAGGCATATCACAACCGACATGAGCCCTGTCCTGTATGCCCAACGCTTCGCAGTATGGAGAGTGGAGAAGTGGAAAAGGAAGTAGTTACTGGATTAGAAGGCTCAGATATTGCTTATCTGGAACTTTTTAGCTATCCTATGAAAGAAAAGGATACAGGAGAAATTACAGGAGTTGTTGAATTCGTAAGAGATATAACAGAAAGAAAAGAAAGGGAAGAAAAACTTAAAAAAGCAATGGAAGAAGCTAAAGCTGCCAATAAAGCTAAAAGCGAATTCCTGGCTAATATGAGCCATGAAATAAGAACACCTCTCAATGCAGTTATTGGCTTTAGCGAGATATTAAAAGATGAATTAGATAAAAATGAACATCAGGAATATCTAAGCACTATAATTACAGCCAGTGATAGCCTTTTAAGTCTTATCAACGATATTTTAGATATGTCCAAAATTGAAGCAAAAATGTTAGAGCTTAAAGAAGAATACTTTAATCCTAATGATTTATTGGCAGAAATGAAAGATATTTTAACCTATAAGGCAGAAGAAAAGGGAATTGACCTATTTTTTCAAACTGTGCAAGAAGATTTAAAAATAAAATTTGATCAAAATAAACTAAAGCAAATTTTAATCAATCTCATTGGTAATGCCATCAAATTTACTAACAAAGGCTATATTAAAGTTGAGCCTAAAATCAATATAACTAAAGAAAATAAACTGGAACTTGAAATTATAATTGAAGATACAGGTATTGGCATAACTGAAGAATATCAGAATCAGATCTTTACTCCTTTTACTCAACAGGATGGCGAATCCACCAGAGAGTATGGTGGTACAGGACTTGGGCTGGCCATAACTAAAAAGTTGACTGAGCTTTTAGGAGGAAATATATCTTTAACAAGTCAGCCAGGTCAGGGGAGTAAGTTCAAATTAGAATTTAAAGATATAGATTTCATATTCTCTGAAGATAAAGGAAAACTTTCAAATGAAATGATTAATATAAAGTTTGCTCCGGCAAATATCTTGATAGTCGATGATATGAAATATAATAGAAAATATATAAAAGATCAGCTCCATAAGTTAGGTTTGAAAGTTTTTACAGGAGAAGACGGACAAAAAGCTTTAGAAATACTTAAAGAAGAAAATATTGCTTTAATTTTGCTAGATTTAAAGATGCCTGTAATGGACGGATATGAAACCTTAAAAGAAATGAAAAAAGCAGGCTATCAAATACCAACAATAGCCTTTACAGCTGCAGCTACTATAGAAGAAAAAGAGAAGGCTAAGTCTGCTGGCTTTAATGGCTTTATGACAAAACCAATCAAGAAAAGTAACCTTACTGAAAAACTAGCCAGTTTTTTAGAATATGAAAAAGTAACAAAAGGTACTGATGAATCTTCAGAAGAAAAAGCTGCAGAAGTAGATATAAGTGAAAAGGCGGCAAAAGAATTAGCAGATAAATTTTTAGCAGATAGCAAAAGTATTAGCCAGGTCGTAGTATTAGATGAGACTGAAAAGTTTATTGCCAGACTAAAAAACTTTGCCGAAGAAAAAGATCTGGAAATTATAATGGATTATGCTAATAAACTAGAAGAAGCATTAGATAAAATGGACTTAGTTGAAATCAAAGAAACACTTGCAGATTTTATAGACTTAATTGAAAGTAGTCTTAAATAATATAAGCAATTCAAAAGGAGGTAACCATGCCTGAAGACTTAAAAAAGATAATTGAAGAAAATAATTTATTACTAGAATCAATAGATATACAAATCTGGTATTTAATTGATGAAAAAACTTATGGTAGGGTCAATAAAGCACATGCAGGATTTCTAGGATTAAATAAATCAGAGATAGAATATAAAAAGATAGAAGAAATTTTTGAAGAAGAGGCAGAGATTCTCATACAGGGTAATAAAAAAGTATTCAATCAAAAGAAAAAAATCAAGACTAAAGTTTGGTCTAAAAACAACAAAGGTGAAAAGAGGCTATTATCGATAACTAAGAGTCCTAAATTAAATGAAAAAAACGAAATAGAATATGTAGTCTGCTATGCAGAGGATATTACTGAAAAAGCAGAAATGGAAAAGGCTAGGGAGCGTTATCAAATATTATTTGAGACATCTCCAGTTGGAATGATCATAGAAGATAGCACAGGTAAAATATTAGAAGTAAATAAAACAATTACTAAAATGACTGGTTATTCAAAGCTTGAACTTGAAGGAAGTAATATATTAGATACTCTAACACCTCCTGAAAATAGAGAAGAATCTAAAGAAAAAATTAAAAGAATTATTAATGGAGAAGATCTTGATTTTGAAACAAAGGGTATTTATAATCAAAATGAAATACATTTTACCAGGCTTAAAGAAACAAGAATCACACTTCCTGGAGGAAATCCAGGGATTCTTTCGATGCAAATTGATATAACTCAGCAAAAATTAGAAAAATTAAAATTAGATGCTCTTTTTAAAAATAGCACTTCTGCTATAGCTATGCTTGATAGTAAAGGCAATATTGAAAATATTAATAATGAATTTACCGAAGTTTTTGGCTATCAACTAAATGAAATAAAAGGAGAAAATATAGATGACCTTTGGGCAAAAAATAAAAAAAGATATGTAGATAAAGATAGTACAAAAATGAATCTTGAGGGTAAAAAAACAAAGGGTAAGGGTATCCGTTATGATAAATACAATAATCCTAAAGAAGTTTTTTATCATGGTATTCCAATAGTTATTGAAGATGTAGTAGAAGGAACTTATGCTATATATGATGATGTAACTGATTTAAAAGAAAAAGAAAGAATTATTGAAAACTTGCATGAAATATCCGTTGATTTTCAAAAACTTACAGATGAAAAAGAAGTATGTGAAAAAACAGTAGAAGTAGCTAAAGAAATTTTAAAATTTGAATTCTGTAATGTTCGCCTGGTTAAAAATGAGAAACTTATTAATATGGCAGTAAGCTCTAAAGTAAATCTAAATCTTGAGCCAAGGTCTTTGAATGAAAAAAGCATTTCTAGCAAAACCTATCGTGAAAAAGAAAGTATTCTAATAAAAAATATTAAGAGCTCCTCAGGAGTTGATCCTGTAAGAAGCAATTATAAATCAGGGATTAGTATACCAATAGGCGATTTAGGGGTTTTCCAGGCTATATCGGATGAAAAAGCAGCATATTCAGAAAAGGATTTAGAATTGGGAGAACTTTTGATTTCTCATACTACTGCAGCTTTTGAAAGAATTAATTCCCAGGCAGAACTAGCAGAAAAGCATAGAGATTTACAAAAGACTAAAAGTTTACTTGATAGTGAGATAAATAAAGCTAAAGATTTACATGAAAAAACATTAATTAAAAACATTAAAGATTTTAAAGGATTAAATACATATATTTATTATCATCCTGCAGCAGAGCTAGGTGGAGATTTTTATGATTTCATTGAACTCGATGAAAAGAGGCTCTTATTTTATTTAATTGATGTTACAGGCCATGGCCTTGACTCTGCAATAATGAGCTCCTTTGTAAAAAATATTATTAATGCCTATGTAGAACTTATGCCAGCTGATAAGAAAATTGAGCCAAAACAGTTAATAGAATTTATTTATAAACAGAATAAGAAAAATGGTTTTCCAGATGACTACTTTATTACAATGATCTTAGGTCTAATAAATTTAGAAGAGAAAACTTTAAATTATAGTAGTGCAGGTCTTCATATACCTCCAGTTATTTGCAAAGGTTACATTGAAGAATTACCAGCAGGTAATCTACCTATCTCAAATGCTTATTCCTGTTCTATAGAATATGATGATTTTAAAATTGATTTAACAGAAGGGGATACCCTATTCTTTACTACAGATGGCTTAGTGGAACAGGCTGGTAAAGATGGGATCTATGGATATAAGTATAAAGAAATCATCTGTCAAAATAACTATCTACCACCTGGAGCAATTGTTCAAGAAATCAATAGAGATTTTAATGAATTCTATAAAGGTAAAGTAAAAGATGATATAACCTTTGCTATAATTCAGTTAGAAAAAGATAAAGATTATCCTGAACTTAGCTTTGCAATAAATAGCAACAAAGCAGAGATAGATAGAGCAAAGCAAAAGGTAGAAGAGTTTATTAAGTTTCAAAATGTTAATATTAACATACATGATATATCTATGGCCTTTCACGAAATGTTGATTAATGCCTTAGAACACGGCAATAAATTTGATGAATCTAAAAAGATAGAAATAAGAGTTATCTTAAATGATAAATTTATCCAATTATCAGTAAAGGATGAGGGAGAAGGCTTTAACTGGATGCAGGTTAAAGAAGAAAAAGCAGGCACAATCTTAGATATTCAAGATGAGGTAGCAACCAGAGGCAGAGGCTTAGGTTTTATGATGGCAAGAACAGTATCAGATTACTTTTATTATAATTATAAAGGTAATCAGGTTAACTTTATTAAAGAGTATTAAACTTTCCCCAAGCCCGGCCAAATTCAGCCCTGTCTTTCTTAGTACCTCTAAATGATTGCTAATTTAATTTCACTTGATCTGCTTTATTTAATCTTCTTCTCCATCAAATCTAAAGCAGAATCTAAATCAGAAATAATATCCTCAACATTTTCAACACCAACAGAAAGCCTTACCTGGCCCTCATTAATACCAACTGCAGCTCTCTCTTCTGGAGTCATATCAAAATGGCTCATTGAAGGTGAATGCTGGATTAAAGTATCAACATTTCCTAAACTTGTAGCAATAGAAATCATATCTACGCTATTCATTAAAGCCTTACCGGCTTCAAAGCCGCCTTTAAGATCAAAACTAATCATCCCGCCAAAACCATTCATCTGCTTTTTAGCCAGTTCATGCTGTGGATGTTCTGGCAGCCCTGGATAATATACTTTTTCTACTGCAGGGTGATCATTTAAATATTCAGCAACTTTCATTCCATTTTCACAATGCCTTTCCATTCTTAACTCAAGAGTTTTCATCCCCTGCATAACTACCCAGGCATCAAATGGAGATATAACTGCCCCTAATGTCTGCAGATGCGGCATTCTTACCTTTCTAATAAACTCTTTAGAACCAACAACTACACCAGCAACAACATTCCCGTGACCACTCAAGTATTTAGTAGCACTGTGAATTACCACATCTGCCCCTAAATCTAATGGATTCTGAATATATGGAGAAGCAAATGTGCTATCAACTAAAACCTTTGCCCCATGTTCATGGGCAATTTCAGAAACTCGCTTAATA
>LFFM01002002.1_pt1 | contig 13718 bp, 11 predicted proteins | sample 643131 | NCBI WGS metagenome assembly LFFM01 (sample SAMN03777445, study PRJNA286221) | soda lake metagenome | biome: soda lake; feature: Kulunda steppe; material: water; isolation source: sample Tc-Br brine of Tanatar trona crystallizer | place: Russia: Kulunda steppe | collected 2011-07
CGAACGTCATCCAGCAACTCCTGCTCGGCTCCCGGCGTGGCCGTGAACTCGCGTGAGACGTAGTGGAAGGTATCTAGCGGTTCGAAATCGATTCCGTGCGTTGGATCAAGTACGCTCACACGTCGCGGGCCCGTTTCAGAAGTACTCGTTGATGCGGGGGTTCCCGGATAGGTGAATTCAGCTCCGTTCGAGAACGACACGTGGCGAGGGTTGTGATAGTGGCCAGCAAGGTAGTAATCGAATCCAAGTTCCGTGAGTAGTTCTTCTGTGACTGGGAAATATCGGTGCGCTCCTTCGTCACCTGTTTCGTGGTCATCGAATGGTGCATCCAGACTGCAGTGTAGGAGCAGAACCTCTGTACCTTCGAATGGGTCTCTGTCCTGGAGCGACAGCAGGAGATCGTCCTCAGGCCGTTCCCTGTACGGCAGCCCGGTAATCCGGAGATCACCATCAGGCACAGTCCAGTGCCCGAATGGTTCCTCGGTAATGACGGTACAGGAATCACCGAAGAACACGTCGCCACGATACGCCTCAATATCGTGATTCCCCGGAATAAGGATGATCTCAAACGAACGGTTCGAAAAAAGGTCGTTACGCAAGTCGGTGCGAAGTTGCTCCACGTTTTCGGGTTGGTCGAAGAGATCTCCACCGATCGTGACGATATTAATTTCTTCTTGCTCAGCGAGGTCAAGGAGAGACCTCAGTGCGTCCATTCTTTCCTGATCGTCAGGAGTGAGATGGATGTCCGCTGTATGGAGAACTCGTGGCATCAATAAGGATAACATAAGCAACCGTAATTACAGCTTGGGTGTGAGAAATCATCCAGCTAAATGGAAATATGATTATATTGATATTCGGGTTTTATATTGATTCACAGCCTTCCTTATAATTGATGACCGAAAAGGAATCGTTTACCGATTTGCATCTTCCCCGTGTCATCGATACAAGCTCTACGGATTTTATTAATGAATTCTATATACCATTGCTTTCACGTTCTGATCGTTATCAACGAGGTGTCGGATATTTCACCACAAATTGGGTACGGTCTGCTGCTCGTGGGCTCGCAGAATTAGCTCACAATGGGGGAACCAGTCAGTGGATAGTAAGTCCGAACCTTCAGGAGAGTGATTGGGAAATATTAGAACACGGTAACAAGGCAAAACGGGATGAAATCTTGAAAAAATCGCTTGATAGAACAATTAGCAATCTCAGGTATGATCTTGAATACGAAACACGGAATGCGGTAGCATGGATGATTGCGGACGGATTACTTGACATTAAACTTGCAGTAACGACTCGTGATCTCTCGGGTGATTTTCACGACAAGTTTGGCATTTTTTACGATAGCTATGGGAACCGGATTGCATTCCATGGTTCCCAGAACGATAGCGGACAGGCACTAAGAAATTACGAGGCATATACTATCGACTGCGACTGGGTTAGTGATCGGGAAAAGGAAGCCGTTGATTACCAGGAAAGCCGTTTTATAGACCTCTGGCGTGGAGATGAGCAAAATATCGATGTATACAGTATCCCGGACGCTTCAAAGGCAGATATTCTCGAACTTCGTGACTCAGATAATCGTCCATATAGGTCTCCACAATCTACTGATTCAAATAATCCTGAAATCACACTCCGAGGGTATCAGCAGGATGCCGTTGATGCATGGTTTAGTAATGGGTGCCAAGGCCTGTTCCAGATGGCGACTGGTACTGGTAAGACGTTTACTGCACTCGCCGCACTCGATGAGTACATCGATGTAGTTGATGGGCCTCTACTCACGGTCATTGCGGTTCCTCAAAAACATCTTGCTCGACAATGGGCAAATGAGATGGATATATTCGGCCTCGCACAGCCTAAATACGTTTATGGATCTGCAAACCCTGACTGGAAAACGGATTTATCCAGAGTAGTTTCAAATATCAAACTCGGAAATACAGAGAATGCTTGTCTAATTACGACTCACACGACTCTTGCTGATGAATATTTTCGTGAAAAAATCGACGGGCTTTCTCAAAATTCTATATTAATTGCCGATGAGGTTCATGGATTGGGATCAGAATACCAACGGCAGGGGCTACGTGAAAGGTATAATGCTCGAATTGGGCTATCTGCAACTCCTGAGAGATATTATGACGAAGAGGGAACAGACTTCCTAGTTGATTACTTTGGTGGTGTCACATTTGAATACACGCTTGAGGATGCAATCCCGAAATATCTCACGCCCTATGAGTACTATCCTGTGCTAGTTGAGATGGATGAAGACGAATTAGATGAGTATCGAAATATGACGAAGAAAGTTGCTGCTGCATACGCAGATGATAACGCAGACGAAGAGGTAAAACAAGTTTTACAGTCAAAACGCGCATCTATTGTCAAGGGGGCGATACGAAAGTATGACGCCTTGCGAGACATTCTGGAGTCGATCAAAAATCCGAAACATCTCCTTGTTTATACCAATCCGAAGCAGATCGAAACAGTAGGCAAAATTCTAAATGAATACAGTATTGTCCATCACAAATTCACCTATCATGAGGGTGACGATCTGCGTGAGGAGCTGTTGGAGCGGTTCGGTAAAGCTGAGTGGGATGCGTTAGTAGCTATGAAATGTCTTGATGAAGGTGTCGATGTTCCTGAAACGAGAACAGCGATACTGATGTCAAATAGTGGAAATCCGATGCAGTTCGTCCAGCGTCGAGGAAGAGTACTTCGGAAAGCAGAAGGAAAAAACCACGCAACAATCTATGACCTCATCGTAGTACCGACGTTAGATCCGGAAGAAGAAATAATACAATCCGAACGGAATATTTTAAAGAAAGAACTTAGGCGATTTGAAGAATTTGCCGCAACAGCGAAGAACGAACACGAAGCACGAAATAAACTCGAAGATGTTCGGATTGCCTACCAACTATAATCTAATAGTAGTAAGAGATTAGGCCCCATGGATATTTAGTAAATTCAACCCTCACACAATTATGCAGGACTCCGAAGTTCATTCACTCATTTTGTCACGGTTAGATGACATAGAGGACGACCAGCTTTATTCATTCTTAGAGGAGATCCTTCAGCATGAAAGAGAGATATTGGACGAACCACGTGGACAATATAAAGACGAATACGTTTCGCTAGTTGACAAGTATGTCGACAACGGCTCTGAAGGTGAATAAACGATGGATCGAATCCAGATATTTGAGCTAATATTAAATGATTACAGACAGTATGGTGGAGAAAACATAATCGGTTTAGAAACTGCCGGGAATAAAAATATCAATATTATTGAGGGGCAAAATGGTGCTGGAAAATCAAACATTCTAAACGCGATCACACTCTGTTTCTATGGACAAGAGGTTCATATTGATTCAAGAGGCGATGAAACACTGGAATCTGACCCATATGTAACTAAAAGAAAATTGGATGAACTTGAACCAGGTGAATCCACTGAAGGTTACATCGAAGTCAAATTAGGTAGAGAAGACCCTAAATATGCGTTTCGCAGGTCGTTCACCACGGTTCGGAATAAAGAGAATGACGATGATGGTGAACCAAATTATAGTAACTCTATAGGAGAATTAAAGCTTCGTCAGCGCTTTGGGGGGAATGACTGGGCACCGATTTCGAATCCGGAGAATGTTTTACGGGAGATTCTACCTTCTCATGTCTATGAGTACTTCCTCTTTGACGGTGAACAGTTAGATGAATTCTTTAGTGAGGGTTACTCAAACAGAGTTAAGAACGCTGTTCTAGACATCTCACACGTCGAACTTCTGAATAATGGGGTAAAACATCTTGATGAGGTCCGTCGTGAATACGAGCGTAAGTCATCAAAACTCGGTGGGGATGTTTCTAAATTACAAAGCAAAAAAGAAAGTGCTGAGGATGAACTAACCCGTCTCCAAAAGAAGCGAGATAAATTAACAAAGGAGATCTCAACGGCTCAAGAAAAGCTTAGAGGTGTTAACGATGATTTGTCTGCCAGTGGTGATGACGCTGTTCGAGAGATGCAGGAACGACGAACATTTCTTGAAAAAAAGTTGGAAGAGAAAGACGAGGAGCTTACAGGGGCAAAAAGAAAGGTAGGTACCAGCTTAGCACAGGCAGGCGGAGTTGCGTACAATTCAGATGCTCTCACACAAGCCATCACAAAAATAAAAGAATACGAATCTGATGGAAGTGGTTTGCCTGGATTAAATGAAGAACTTTTGCAGGCGATAGTGTCTCGTAAAGAATGCATTTGTGGAACAAAATTCTCTGAATCTGCTGAGGCTCGTGAACATATCGAAGAGCAACTAAAAAATGTAACCTCAAACGGGAAAGGTTCGATCGATGGCCGCCTATCGATGGAACATGCACTAGACGAAGGAGAAAATCTAGTAAATAAATTGACTCTTGATCAGCGAGAGGTTGAGAATATTCGACAATGGATTGATGACAAAGAAGCAGAATTAGCCAATATTTCTGCTAAACTTGAACAGAGAGATACGATCGAAGATGAAGAAGCCGCTGAACTAGAGAAACAGCGAAAGCGCATCTCAAAGAGGGTTGATGACATGAATAGAGAGATTGGCAAAATAGAGGGGGAAATAGAAAACCAGAAAGAAATTATCAACGATAGGCAAAAAAGGTGGGAAAAAGCGATGGACCAACGAGAAAAAAATGCGAGTCTTGTCAGAAAAAGCCGCTTTGTTAGTGATGCAACAGATACATTAAATTCAATCAAACGCGATATTCTCGACCAAGTGCGTTCAGAGACGGAGAGTCGATTGGAACAATATTATAACGATCTTATATGGAAGGATGAGGAATATGATATTATTTTAACAGATGATTACGAAGTAGAGGTGTTCAACCAAGATGGAAAAAAGAATCTTGGATCACTAGCGGCAGGTGAACGCCAGGTACTCGCACTATCTTTCATGGCAGCCCTTTCAAAAATTTCTGGGTTCAGTGCCCCAATCGTAATCGATACACCCCTCGGTCGAATCTCAAGTGACCCAAAGAGACGCATTGCTCAGAATATCCCATCATATTTGGAAGAGACACAAGTCACGTTCCTTATGACTGATGTCGAATATAGTGAAGATGTCCGCGCATTTATTGCTGAAAAAGTGGCAAATGAGTACCACTTAGAGTACAAAGCAGGAGTAACTGAGGTAGTAAGACAATGACCTCAGCTAACCCAGAGTCTGAGTACGCTGATACAGAACCACGGCGTGACATACATATCGACCGCGAATTATATGAGCTATTCACTGATTTAAAAAGCTCAGAAGAGTCGCCTCTCTACGAGGCAGAAAATCATGATTCATTCATGTTTGCAGTTGGATACGGGCGGCGTCACTCCGAACCTCAACCGACCGAAAGCGAAGAACATGCATTCTTTGGACGTTCTCAATTGTCAGATACCCAGCGAAGTGTTCTTGAGGCGGTTGCAGTTTCCCAAGAGGGGACGGTACAAGTGTTGAGAGACCAACGTCGAGTTTACGAACTTGCAGAGCAGTTTGCAAACGCTGGAGTAAAAAAGCTTTACCAACGCGTTTTTGAAGAGGACGGCGACCCTCTTAGCGAGCTAACATTAGAAGTTAAAGAAGCCTATGAAACGGGTACTAAATAATAGAGTTTGAGTGTAACAAATCAAGTAATAAAATGGCACAATATACTCTACAGCTAGAAACAATTCAACGCAGTCTACAGCGACTTCTCAATCAGTCAATTCACCACACGTTTGTATACTATCTATCTCTCCAACAGCAATCCGCAATTGAAAACAGTAGCTCGAATTTGATGCTACCATACCAGAAGTTCCTCGAATCTTATTTTCGAGTTGATAACTCTGACAGTTCAACGCCGTATTTTGTCCCATTTACTGATTCAAGAGAGAACATTAATCAAGAGCTCTCAATCGTTCAGGATGCAGTTTACTCTCTTGACCCTTCGACACTCCCGACATCATCTCCCCTGATGAAGATTGCAACCGTTGAAACAAATGATTCTGAGCCGAAATGGGAACTGATGAAAGAACATTGGAAAGTAGCTAGACATGAACTCTGTGGTGGTAACAAAGTTCCAATCGAATCACTTTCAGCTTATTTGTTTCGGGACTATGCATTCAAGACTGATAATCCGTCAGCGGTTACTATCGTCAAAACATTCACCAACGAATTCGGGTATGAATTAGGGGGGAAAGCGTTCTCTCACCTGTATCAGACAGGTGACTCTAATATCACCGAGGAGAGCTTTGAAAAGTATGAGTCATAAACCATCTCAAAGCCTTAATGTTCAAAATCCACTCCGATCCAGTGAGGTTGTTCGACGGTTAAATCCTGATGAGTTGAATATACCAATAGATGCTGGGAACGAGGAGAGTACTAATAATCAATGGGATAAACTACTTAATCTTGCGAAAGAAGCAGCAAATCGAAATACTGTGGGTGCCGCTGCTGCTACTGCTAATGGCGATCTTTCAAACGGGGCCACTCTTACTGGCAAGAATTCTGGTGAAGTCCACGCAATCGAACTCGCTGTTTGGAACGCCTATTTGAAACACCAATCACCAGTTCAAAAAATTGTGGTACTTACAAATAATAGTGAATTCAAGCCATGTGACCGTTGTTTAAAGGTGATTATGGACTACGCGGCGGCTCCAACAATTCGTATCGTTAACATCGATGGGAATAAAGAAAGGGAGTATTCAGGTATTGAATCTCTTCTCTCTAAAGTTGACTTTGAAGATTCAAAAGAGACTCAAAAGAGTGATGACGAGGAATCTGATCAACAGTCCTTTAGTCAAACTGGAGTTGAGGCTGATGATAGTCTAGACATTGAGTATATACGATTTGTTCAAGGCGTTTACCATCTGAAATATAAGGGAATTGATAGCACGTTTTGCGGAAGAGATTTGAAAGGAGAAGATTACCGAAGGAGTAGCACTGAACCTGAATTACTGGATTCATGTAAGGATTGTACTGGTGAGAGTTCTCGTAAGACACTTGAAGAACGTATGGCCGATGCACGCAAAGATCTCTGTGATCTTGTGGTAGGTGTACAGCCATCGTCGACGGATCCAGGGACATTTAGCAATGAGGAGCTTAATTCGTTACTTGATGCTGTTCCTACTGAATTCTCTAATTTTGAACGATCTAACGTTCGGATAAGATACAACCTTAGCTGGGCAATACGAGATATAGTTGATGAAAGACATGATCCTAATACGTTCGAGATTGAGGAGTTGGAAGCGTTGATCGATGCAATCTCTGATAATCAGATAATAACGTCTGCACCGAGCGTGTTCGTATATACTGAACAGGGATACGTGAAACGCACACCACTCTCTGAATATGAGATGCAGCGCCGAGGGGGAAAAGGATTACTCGGAGCCAATTTAGAAGAAGACGATGAAATCTGCTCTGTTTTTATTGGGACCCCTCGTGACAGTATTTTATTATTTACAAATAAAGGCAAAGTGTACAAGACTAAGGCATATGAAATCCCCGAAGGCCCAAAAGAAGAGATTGGAGTCCAGTTCTCATCTGTTATCGATTTGGATTCTAATGAAAGTGTTCAACAAGCTCTAATGATGCGTAACTTAGAAAATAATGAGTATATTGCGATGGTAACGCGTGATGGTTATTTTAAACGAACTAAGGTAACTGAATTCAAAAATATACATTCGGGGGGAATTAAAGCCTTAGATCTTGGAGAGGATGAGATTCGTGGTATCTCTTGGACGGATGGGTCTAGCGATATTTTTATCGAAACTCAAGAAGGACAATCAATTCGTTTCAATGAGTCAGATGCTCGGGCGATGGGCCGATCTGCACGAGGTGTGATCGGAATAGAATTGGAATCAACTGACGAAGTTACGGATCTGGCTGTTATTGACCAGAGTGATAACACAGAAATCTTAAGTATAACGAGGAACGGCTTTGGAAAGCGAACTCCAACTGATGAATACCGAGTGCAAAGTCGAAAGGGGAAGGGACTGATTGATATTACAACAGGGGATCGTAATGGCCCTGTGGCGGCTGTTAGAACAGTAAAGTCTGAAAATAGTGTCGTGATCTTCAGCAAAAACGGAAAGCTGATTCATATCCCACGTGACGATATTTCAGTCGTAGGTCGTAACACGAAGGGTGTTCTGTTGATGAGATTAAACGAGGACGATAAGATCGCTGGAATAGATCTAGTCTGATCCGCCGGTCCGAGCAGGTATTAATTATGATCCGTCTTCTCTAGCACAGTTATTCAAAAACAGATGAATCAATTGTCTCCGTATTGATAATACTTGATTGATGATTATTGACGCGTGGTTTGGACTTTACAGTTAGAACACCAACTGGCATAGAGCCTTCAACGGCGACTATCTCTCCTTTTGTTGTCTCTAATTCCTCTCTCTCGTTAACGCGGTGGGTCTCCTCATCGTTGACAACTCTTGCTCTCTCAAGTGTAAAGTTATCATGTTTAAGCAACGATTTGATCAGTGACGGCTTAGCAGAAAAAATATCGAATTCCTTATCTTGGCCGTACATAGTTATTGTCGTCTCTTTCTCATCGCCATTAAGTATTGGATCCGGGCCCACTCTTTCTACGATCTCGTTTTCCCCCATATCAGACAAAGAACGTAAGCCAAATGTGATAAACTCTTTGGTCGAATTCTGATTATACGCAGACGCTCGGGAAAAAGCGCCATGACAAGGGTCAACGGTGCCGTAACTGGTTGATCATCAGTTAGATTCGGGTTTAAGTGCGGTTAACCACGTATTTGACAGCCAGTGTGATTCCACCGGTGATTTCCCAAGTTTATATACGATTGCGAGAAGAGTATCTCTGTGATGAGTATGGAACTGGATGATTTAGACTACCCATCCCCTGACCAGTCTCACACGTACGACATTTATGAGGCTGATGCCCGTAATATACCACTTGACGACAACACGGTCGATCTTGTTGTTACTTCTCCCCCTTACTATCAAAAACGCGATTACGGGTTCGATGAGCAGATTGGGCAAGAAAACTCCGTCGACGCCTTTGTCTCCGAACTTCTCGAAGCGATGCAAGAATGGAAACGGGTTCTGAGACCTCACGGCTCGATTCTTTTGAACATCGGAGATACGTACGAACGCCGGAGTCTAGTCGGTGTGCCGTGGAAGCTAGCAGAAGCAGCGAGAGATGAGGGATGGCTTGTACGGAATGAGATTACGTGGATTAAGAACGGCGGGATGCCTGAGCCGGCGCAGAACCGGTTGGCACAACGCCACGAGAATATATTCCATTTCACACAGTCCAACGAGTACTACTACGATCTACATGGGTACAGTCACGCATTCGGGAACGGAGCAAATCCTGGCGACGTGTGGGAATTCGGATTCGATCGAAACACGGGCGGTCACCTTGCACCGTTCCCTGAAGAACTTGTAGAACGGTGCTTGATGATGGCGTGTCCGCCAGCGGTGTGTACTGAATGTGGAAAACCGCTTGAACGGGAACTCCGGCGGACCGACAAGTTAGATGCGGAGCGGTCACAGGCGAAGCGGGCGATGGAAATATATGAGCAGTCAGACCTTACGAAGGAACACATTCGAGCGATTCAGTCGGCGGGGATCACAGACGCTGGGAAAGCCAAGGAAATCCAAGACGGGACCGGGCGGAATTCAGATGAGGTTCAGAAACTGGCTGAAGAAGCAAAAGAAGTTCTCGGTGGGTATTACCGTGAGTTCACGTTCGCTAAGAAGGAAACGGCCGGATGGAAACCACAGTGTGACTGTGACGTGGAAACAGAGCCTGGAACAGTTCTTGACCCGTTTTGTGGATCTGGAACCGTACTGGATGTGGCGACACGACTCGGGTTCAGTTCACGCGGCACGGACCTTGACCCACCCGATGATTTCCAAATGTCGCTCGAAGCGGCAGTAAAAAACAAGTAGTCGCTCCAGGGTAACACTTAGTTGATCCGGGTGTGTCACTCCGGATATTAAATGGCACAGTACGTTCTCGATCCTGGAGTGATTCAGGATTGTATGTGGGACATCGTCGATGCTAGTATCCATCGGCATTACCCGGGGTATCTTTGCGTGAAACGATTAGCGGAACGTGATGGATACTCCCAGAATGTGGCTTTCGATTACGATGCATTCTTTGACACCTTCTTTAAAATCCGGGACTACGCCGACCCGTATTTTGTCCCGTTCGGGCAACGGCACACCCAAGTAGACAACTTGTGGTTCAACGAAAATGTCGCAGGAACCTACTCAGCACAATCTATTCGACCGGATCAGCCGTTCGACCGCGTGGTTGAGGTAGAAAGAATCGATAATCAAAACAAAGCCTCACTACGCGATCAGCATTGGGAAAAAGCCCGTGAACACCTTACAGGAGCAGACAAAGTCCCTGTAACGGCCCTCGCCGGATTTCTATACCGTGACTTTGCCCTCGAATACGATTCTGTACCGGACGGTGAAGATCTGGTGAAAGTATTCCGTGATGAATTCGGATATGATACTGATGATACAGGCGAAAGCGAAGAGTTCGAACACTTGTACACTACCGATGACATCGAAATTGTCAACGAGGATTTCACACAGATATGAGCGGACGTAATCCAATGCTACAGCCGAGAAGTTCATTCCGATCCCGAAATAAAGTTCGTAGCCTGACTGAGGAAGACCTCGGATTAGCTCCGGAACGCGTCAGTGAAGATGACATCAACGATCTCTCAGAAGGAACGGGATTCCCAGAAGACGACATCAACCAATGGATACGAGCGATAAACCGAAAGAAGCAAGCGATATTCTACGGCCCGCCCGGGACAGGGAAAACCTACATGGCGGAACGAGTTGCTGATATTCTTATTGAAGGTGGAGACGGGTTCGTTGAAATTCTGCAGCTCCACTCATCGTATTCATACGAAGACTTTGTACAAGGGATTCGACCGGTTTCGAACGACGATGACGAACTCCGGTATCCTGTCGTGCAGGGACGATTCCTTGATTTCTGCGAAGAAGCTCAGGAGCGAAATGGCCCGTGCGTACTCATTCTGGATGAGATTAACCGTACAGACCTATCTGCGGTGTTCGGAGAGTTGATGCACCTTGTGGAGTACCGGGACAAATCAATGAAGCTTGCACAGAAAGACGTTGAAAACCGCGAGGAGACCGAGTTCTCGATTCCGGATAACGTCTATATTCTCGGGACGATGAATACTGCAGACCGTTCGATTGCGCTTGTTGATTTTGCACTACGTCGGCGTTTTGCATTTCTACCGTTGTGGCCTGAAATGCAGGTTCTTCGGAACTACCACGAGGATACGGGGCACGATGTAGACGGGCTCATCGATGTTGTCAACGAAATCAATCAGGAGATCGGAGATCGGAACTTCCATCTTGGAATCACGTACTTCCTGAATGACGATTTAGATGACACGATTGAGGATATTTGGAAACTTGAAGTGAAACCGTACCTTGACGAATACTTCTTTGACTCCCCGCAGAAAGTTGAGCAATTCGCTTGGGATGCTGTCGAAAGCCGCGTACGGCCGTGATAACCCGTGCCCGACGCTCCAATCACACTCAAAGAGTACACACCTGTTACGCTAGATAGTAACGATCTCCCGCCCGATGTAGGCGATAAATTGTGGGAAGAATACGGGTCAAAGATTGACGTTGAGTTCCCCACGCGAGCAACACAAGGACAGTGGGTGCTTACAAATCAAGGGTACGGCGGTCATATCCGTATTAATCCTCAGTGGTCGTTCGAACTGGAACCGAAAACGAGTGTTCAAACGATTCTCGGGATGCTGGAGTACGCGTACAACCTCGAATCGTTCGAATTCCTTGACGGGTTGTACGATGCAGATTCTCTCACTGATTACTTTGATGAAATAGCGAATACGTTGGCTAAGAATGTTATCTCCCGGCAACAGAAAGGCTTGTATAAGAACTACGTTGAACGTGAGGAGCAGATGGGTGCGGTGAAAGGCAGTATTGATTTTAATAAAACAGCCCGGGAACCGTGGAAAGCGAAACCCCACGTTCGGCACCGTGAAATCACGGTCGATATTGAAGACAATCAGATCTTACTGTGGACGCTGCAGAAGATACTGTCAAGCGACGCGCCCTCAGCGTCCACGTTACAAACTGTGCGGCGAGCGTACCGACCGATGACGACCGATGTATCTCTCAAGTCGTTCCGGGCCGAGGACTGTGTTGGGCGGGAGTACCGGCGACTCAACCACGATTACGAGTCGATGCACGCGCTTTGTCACTTAATCCTCGATACTGTGGCACCGACTCACACCACCGGTGACGAGCGAATGATACCGTTCATAGTGGATATGGCGCGGTTGTACGAGTCGTTCGTAGCTGAATGGTTAACTGAGCATCTTCCGCCGAAATACTCGGTCATCACCCAAGAGCAGGTTGATATTGGTGATTCGGGACGGCAGTTTAACATTGATTTAGTGGTTTACAGCGGGTCTGATGCTGTTGCTGTTTGTGATACAAAGTATAAGATACCGACGCAGCCGTCCACTGAAGATCTGTCTCAAGTACTGGCGTACGCGGAAGCAAAGGGTGTGACTGACGCGTTCCTGATTTACCCTGAACAGCTTGATAATCCGATCGATACCGAGATTGGCGATATACATATCGATACACTTACATTTGGGCTTGAAAATGACTTATATAAACAGGGGCAGAAATTTATTTCTGAGCTTGACCGGGCGGTAGTTTCTAAATCTGGATTAGTCACAAGCTGAAAGCAACTCTGACTTTTCAGGGAGATGTGCAAGCTCATTTTATAATCAACTCACAGTAGTACACATACTCAATTGGATGTCTCCCAAACAAGCCATCCTTTTAAGATGATCAATCCGATTGTGATCTCTAGGCTGGATTCGACCCAAGTTTCTTGTCGGCTTTACCACTCTAACGGAGTATGTCTTCTCCACGAGTGTTTACCGGACCTGCGTTTCCACTTCTGGAGCATAAAGCGTTCGAGGCAGCTGCGGAGATAGCTGGTGAGCAGCCGGAAAGTGTACTCTACATCGGCCAGCAGGAACACCCAAAAGACGCTACGAGGGACCGATGGAGAGACCACGGACAGTCAGCGTGTCTCAGCATTCGTACCTTCGATGACGTTGTTTCGGAGTGTTACGAGCGTGAGCAGTACAAGGGCCGAGTAACCCACATCGATCGTCCTCTTCTCTTTCGACTCGTAGAGCTCGGGGTCGAAGAGATAGATTCCCCAGCAAACCCGTTCTATACTGGCCACCAGTTCCCTCGTGCAGGACTCGTAGATGCGGCCGAAGACCTCTACACTGAGCTCGAATTCGCCGGCCTACTGTCACCCGAAGCGATGCGGAGACGGCTCGTCGAAGAGGGGTTGGACGACCGAGCCCACCACGTCGCAGAGTTGGCTGAAGGTATCGAGACAGTCCGTCGAGAGCTACTAACTGACGAACTGCCGGAGACGTATCGAACAGAGCGGATGCATCACGTCATCACGATGGAGACGCCGCTCGATGAACTGCTACCGGCCGTCGATGCAGTCGTTCTCGGTGGATTCACCCGTTTCGATGCGCTTGAACGCGAATTTCTGAAACGCATCAGCAATACGTGGCCCACCATCGCAGTGCTCCCCACGCAGATGGATTCGGAGTCCGTCTCCGGAATCGATCGCGGTGCCTCACGTGCGCTCGAAACTTATCTTGACCTCGAATTCTCCCG
>LFFM01002003.1_pt1 | contig 13715 bp, 16 predicted proteins | sample 643131 | NCBI WGS metagenome assembly LFFM01 (sample SAMN03777445, study PRJNA286221) | soda lake metagenome | biome: soda lake; feature: Kulunda steppe; material: water; isolation source: sample Tc-Br brine of Tanatar trona crystallizer | place: Russia: Kulunda steppe | collected 2011-07
GCAAGCACTGAAACGGGCGAGCATAGCGAGCCCGTTTGAGCGCGCAGCGAGCCCCTCGACCGGAGCAGGCTGGGGCTTTGGAAGTCTTCACCGACGATTCGTCGCCAACCACTTATAAACGAACAGCTGGAGAAGTAGAGCCGCTCACCACAGCGCCATCTGCGTATAAACAGCTGCCAGCAACACCACTATCCCACTTATAAACAACTACTCCAACGTATTGCGAGACTCACTCCCGCTATCACTCACTACTGCGTCTGTACTGGCCGCAGGGGGAAACCACTTTCTCAGGCTTTCAACAGAGCCGATCGAAACGAAGCCAAGACGTGTTTACGTCTCATTGACGAGCGCGCGCGCTCGGGGGAGCACCTGCTCGTAGCCGAGCGCAACGATGCCGGCGTACAACGCGGCTGCCCCCATCACGAGTGCCCACAGCCCGAGAGCGAGATCGCCGCCAGTGACCGCCTCGACTCCCGTGAGTTCGAGCGCGACACCGACGACCGACACTGCGACGGAGCCGACGAGAAGCGCGAGCAGTTCGAACAGTTCGACGACCGTCGCTGGTATCCGTACCATGCTCGCCTGAGCGAGCCGAGCGTTTATAACTCTTCTTCGAGCGCGGGGTGAGTTCCGTCTCCCTCGTCACTTCATTCCGAAGGCTCGCATCGTCGAGTCGGCTATCCCCTTCGCGATCAGCGCGAGTCCGGCGACGAACAACATCATTCCACCGCCAATGACGGGGTCTTGGAGGGTGACGACCGCGACCGCAAGGAACACGATCAGCGCGCCGGCGATCCCCTCAACTCCGAGCGTTTTTCGCATGTCGCCGTACTACACCCTCTGTAAGTTAAAAGAGACGGGGTACGTCGTCGTTCGTCTATGCCCGTGGTCGTTCAGCGACTTCCCGCGGAGAGTGGGACTTTTATTATACCGGTCCCGTATCTCGAAACACGCATGACCGACGGAGACGGAGAGGGGCGGCGTGACCTCCGAATGCCCGAGGACGACGAGGTGTTCGCCGAGGTTCTCGAAATGCTCGGCGCGAACCGTGTCAGGGTCCGCTGTGCGGACGGCGTTGAGCGAACTGCCCGGATTCCCGGGCGGATGCAAAAACGCGTCTGGATCCGCGAGGACGACATCGTACTCGTCGACCCGTGGGATTGGCAGGACGAAAAGGCCGACATCTCGTGGCGCTACGAGAAAAACGAGGCCGAACAGCTCCGCGAGGAGGGCCATCTTCGGTGATCCCAACAAACGAGAGGATAGCCAGCAGGTCCGGTCGCTCCGCTCACAGCGCGCACGGTTCTTAAGTCCGAACGCTCCCGAGTGAGCGTATGCTCCGGCTCGCGATGACGACGAACTCGGAGACGTTCGAGCGGATCCAGGATCCGCTCGCTGCCCGAGGAATCGAGGTCGACCACGTCCAGCCGACCGAGCGCTCGCTCCGAGTTGCGGACGCGCGCGGCGACGCGGTCCCCGACAGCAACTCGGTCATCGACAACGACGCGACGGCCGACAGCGACGCTGTCGGTCCATCAGCTATCCGGACCGACTTCGATGTCGGGTTCGTCTACCCCTCGCGGCTCATGGAGGGATCCGTTGTCGCCACGCGCCTGTCGGTTCCGTGGGTGAACGGTCGCGACGCAGTTGTGACTTCCCGAAACAAGGCAGGTGTTCTCGCGACGCTCGACGCTGCGGGACTTCCGACGCCCCAGACCGTCATGGTGTCGAACCCCGTCAACGAGTCCGTCGTCGCCGACGCTGTCGCGGGGTTCGAGTTCCCCGTCGTCGTCAAGCCGAACTCGGCGACCCGCGGAGTCGGCGTCGCAAAGGCAGCCGACCTCGACTCGCTTTTGGGTATCGTCGACTATCTAAACCTCGTCCATGACTACCGTGCGACCGGCGACAAGTCGTACCTGATTCAGGAGTACCTGCCCGACGCCACCGACTACCGAGTCATGATCGTCGACGGCGAGTACGTCGGAGCAGTTCGACGAGAGCTTCCGACAGACGCGCTGGAGGCGGGGCGGTGGAAACACAACGTCCATCGCGGCGCGACGGCAACTGGCGTCACCCTTGGTTCAGACGGTCGCGAACTCGCCGAGCGAACCGCCGCGGCACTCGGAATCTCGTATCTCGGCGTCGACCTGCTTGAGACGGAGGACCGTTTCGTCGTCAACGAGACGAACGCCCGACCGACAGTCGACGCGGCGACAAAGTACGAATCGGCGTTCTACGATCGGCTCGCGTCGCTGATCGAGCGGACGGCGGACGGTAACGGAACGACCTGCGAGACGTGACTGGCCGGCTACAGTACGTCGATGGACGCCGAGTCGTCGTCGCGGTCGAACTCGACTTCCAGCACGCCGTTGTTGAACGTCGCGTCGCCCGAGTACTCGTCGACGGGTGCGGGTAGCTGGACGGTCTCGTCGTACTCGCGCCGGTCGGACGCCGCCGAGATGGTGAGCGACTCGCCGTCACACTGTAAGGAGAGTTCGTCCTTCGAGACAGCCGGGAGGTCGGCAACGAGTCGGACGGTGCCCTCGGTCGCGTACGCGTCAACGTGCGTTTCCGAGCCGAAGCCGGCGTTTTCGGTTCCGGCGCCACCTCCTGCCATCTCGTTCATCATCCGTTCGATCTCCTCGAAGAAGTCGCCGAACGGATCGTCTCGGTCGTCTCTGTCCATGTGTTATGTGACGGTAGTCGTCCCGATAAGCCTTCTGTCGACCGCCGAATCGGCCGGGATCGACAGCAGAAACCCAGATAGAGAATTTATAATCATTGTTTAGAGCGGTTGCTCGCAACTGGCCGGATTTAAGTAGCTGTACTGCTCTTTTTTTACATATGAGTAAATCGTACCTGGTTGCGGGCGATGAGGTCGCGGACGACGAGGTTGTACGGGTAGGGCTGAACGGGTTCGGCCGGATTGGCCGTAACGTGTTCCGTGCCGTGCTCGAAGACCCACGCGTCGAACTCGCTGGGATCAACGACGTGATGGATTTCGAGGATATGGCGTATCTCGCGAAATACGACACGACGATGGGCCGACTCGACGGCGTCGAACTCGGCGATGACGGCGACGAGCTAACGATCGGTGGCACCTCGGTCCCACTGTTCAACGTACAGGATCCCGCGACGCTCCCGTGGGAAGAACTCGATGTGGACGTCGCGTTGGAGTGCACGGGTATCTTCCGTACGAAGGACGACGCGAGCGCCCATCTTGAGGCCGGCGCGGACACCGTCGTTATTTCGGCACCGCCCAAAGGGGACAAACCCGTCAAACAGCTCGTGTACGGTGTCAACCACCAGAAGTACGACGGTGAAGACGTGGTCTCGAACGCCTCCTGTACGACGAACTCCATCACGCCAGTCGCGAAGGTACTCGACGAGGAGTTCGGCATCGAGGCCGGGACCCTTACCACGGTTCACGCCTACACGGGGTCACAGTCACTGATCGACGGCCCGAAATCGAAGACTCGTCGTGGTCGAGCGGCGGCGGAGAACATTGTCCCGACTTCCACGGGTGCCGCCGGGGCTGCCCAAGAGGTTCTCCCGCAGCTCGACGGCAAAATCGACGGGATGGCGATGCGTGTTCCGGTCCCCAACGGCTCGCTCACCGAGTTCGTCGTCACGCTCGAGGAGAAGGTAACGATCGAGGGGGTCAACGGCGCGTTCCGTGACGCGGCCGATTCCGGTCCACTCGCGGGCGTACTCGGCTACACCGACGACGAGATCGTTTCCAGCGACATCGTTGGCCTTCCGTTCTCCAGCTACGTCGACCTCGAATCCACTAACGTCATCGCCGATGGGAAGCTACTGAAGATCCTGACGTGGTACGACAACGAGTACGGCTTCTCGAACCGGATGCTCGATATGGCCGCGTTCGTCAACGCCGAGTAGGCCCGCACAGTCCGCGGTTCCTGATCCGTCACCGATATACTTCGATACGTTCAGTCTCATCCATGGCTACGTTCGATACCATCGACGACTTGCCGGACGACTCACGCGTGCTCGTCCGACTCGACCTCAACTCCCCCATCGAGGACGGCGAGCCACAGGACAACCGCCGGTTCGAGCGCCACGCTCGGACCGTCCGCGAACTCGCCGCGGCGGGCCACCGGGTCGTACTCATGGCTCATCAGGGCCGTCCCGGGCGCGATGACTTCACGTCGCTCGCGGGTCACGCCGCGATCCTCGCCGACCACGTCGACCGAGAGGTCTCGTTTGTCGGTGATACGTACGGCGAGGAGGCGATCGCCGCGATCGAGGCGCTTTCGGCGGGCGAAATACTCCTCTTAGAGAACACCCGGATGTGTCACGACGAACTTCCCGAAGCGTCCCCGGAAGAGAAGGCCGACACCGAGTTCGTGCGAGCGCTCGCGCCACTGTTCGACGCGTACGTCAACGACGCCTACTCGGCGGCTCATCGGAAGCACGCCTCGCTCGTCGGGTTCCCGCTCGTGTTGCCCGCGTACGCGGGCCGCGTAATGGAGACGGAGTACGAGGCCAACACCGCGATCGCTCGCAAGGAGTTCGACGGCCCCGTGACGATGGTCGTCGGCGGAACGAAAGCCACCGACGTGATCGGTGTGATGGACGCACTCGAGGAGACCGTCGACCGGTTCCTGCTCGGCGGTATCGCCGGCGAACTGTTTTTGCGTGCCGCCGGTCACCCCGTCGGTCGCGACATCGACGGAATGGATCTCTTCGACGACCAGTGGGAGGCGAATCATGAGGTCGTCGAGTCGATACTTGCGGAGCGCGGCGACACCATTCACCTCGCGAGCGACCTCGCCTACGAGGACGACGATGGCACCCGCGCGGAACACACCCTCGCTGAAATAACGGAAAAAACCGACGCGTATCTCGATGTCGGGTCGGGAACTGTCGAAGAGTACGACCCCCTTATCCGCGAATCGGCCGCGGTGTTCGTGAAGGGTGCCCTCGGGGTCTTCGAGGACGAGCGGTTCTCGGTCGGGACGACCGGCGTCCTGGAAGCGATCGCCGAGACTGACTGCTTCTCCGTCGTTGGCGGCGGCGACACCTCCCGTGCGATCGAAATGTACGGAATGGACGAGGCGGACTTCTCACACGTCTCTATCGCCGGCGGTGCGTACATCCGCGCACTGACCGGGGAGGCGCTCCCTGCGGTCGAGCTGCTCGAAACGGCTGAGTAGCAGGAACGAGACAGTTCGTAAGTGGTCGGCTCTCGGCAGTTGTGGCTACTCCTCGTGGATATCGAGTTCAAACTGCTCGTTTTCGGTGACTGCGTTGAGTACGACGCTCGTGTTCGACTCGCGGATGTCGGCGTCGGTGAGGATCGACTTGATCTGGTCGTTCATTCCGTCCGTGTCCTCGAACTTGCCAATGGCGATAACATCGTAGTCCCCGGTCACCTCGTAGACGCTCACCATCTGTTTCTCCTGCCGCAGTTTCTCGGTGACTTCCGGCAGCGCGCTTCCCTCGACCTTTAACTGGAGCACCGCGGTCACGTCGAAGCCGAGCTTTTCGTAGTCGACCGTCGGCGTGTACCCTCGGATCACCCCCTCCTCTTCGAGGTCACGCAGGTGGTTCGAAACGGTCGTCACGGAGACATCGAGTTCGTCGCCGAGGCTCCGGAGACTGGCACGACCGTTCCCGAGTAATGAGTTCACGAGCTTGGCGTCGAGGTTTTCGTACGTCATTACACTCGGTGAGGGTTCCGGGGGATTAGAATTTAACGAATGTCCACAAGTATCCCCAGACCGGCGGTTCATGCACCAAGCGATAAGGCCTTTATACTGGCAGATGAGTACTAAACGTCGAAAACATGACGGACGAACACGCGAAACCAGACGGCGGCCTCACGGCCGAGGAACAGGCGGTGCTTGACGAGATTGAAGAAGAGAACGTCGACTTCCTGCGGCTCCAATTCACCGACATTCTCGGTGTTGTAAAGAACGTCTCTGTGCCGGCCCACCAGGCGGAGAAGGCGTTCACCGAAGGCATCTACTTCGACGGCTCCTCTATCGAGGGGTTCGTCCGCATTCAGGAGTCCGACATGCGGCTCGTCCCCGACGCCGAGACCTTCGCAATTCTCCCGTGGCGGAGCGGCGAGGACGGCTCGGCGGCGGCTCGCGTCGTCTGTGACATCGTCGACACCGACGGCGAGCCGTTCGTCGGCGGGCCGCGTCAGGTGCTCAAGAGCGTCCTTGAGAAGGCAGACGACATGGGGTACTCCGTCTCAATCGGTCCCGAGCCGGAGTTCTTCCTGTTCAAGACCGACGACGAGGGCAACGCGACGACGACGCCACACGACAAGGGCGGCTACTTCGATATGGCCCCCAAGGACCTCGCCTCGGACGTCCGCAAGGAGATCATCTTCACGCTCGAAGAGATGGGCTTCGAGATCGAGGCCTCACACCACGAGGTCGCCGAGGGCCAACACGAGATCAATTTCAAGTACGCCGACGCGCTCACGACCGCGGACAACATCGCGACGTTCCGGACGGTCGTCCGCGCAGTCGCGGCCCAACACGACCTCCACGCGACGTTCATGCCCAAGCCGATCGCGGAGATCAACGGCTCGGGGATGCACAGCCACATCTCGCTGTTCGACGAGGACGGCAACGCCTTCGCCGACAACTCCGACGAGTTCAACCTGAGCGAGACTGCCTACCAGTTCATGGGCGGCATCCTCAACCACGCGCCCGCGTTCACGGCCGTCACCAACCCGACCGTGAACTCTTACAAGCGCCTGGTGCCCGGCTACGAGGCACCGATCTACGTCGCGTGGTCCGACACGAACCGCTCGGCGCTCGTCCGCGTCCCCGACGCCGCGGGCGTCTCCGCGCGCTTCGAGGTCCGCAGCCCCGACCCGTCGTGTAACCCGTACCTCGCGTACGCCGCGCTCATCTCCGCCGGACTACACGGCATCGAGACGGACGCCGATCCCGGCGACCCGGTCCAGAAGGACATCTACGAGTTCGACGACGAGCAGCGTGAGGAGTACGGCATCGAGACGCTCCCGCCGAACCTCGGAGCCGCCGTCGACGCGCTCGAAGCCGACGAGGTCGTCTCCGACGCCCTCGGACCGCACGTCTCCGAGAAGTTCGCGGAGGCCAAGTCCCAAGAGTTCGGCGAGTACCTCACCCAAGTCTCCGAGTGGGAGGAGGACCGCTACCTGGAGACGTTCTAGGGCCGTATCGACGCCGAATTAACGCTTTTTTCGAGACATAAAGCGGGGAGAGCGATCACAACGGCTACCGCCGCGAAGGTCGCGACGAGCACGACCACGGCTGACGACGATACGGCATAAGCGCCGACCCAAACACCACCGGTACCGAGCAGCGCTGGGACCGCAACCCGAACTGGAACGACTGGCTCGTCCCCGTCGACGAGCAGCCACCCGACCGCGCCGCCGAGACCGGTCGAGATACCGATGGCAGCCTCTATCACTCCCTCCGTCCCGGCGTTGACGACCGCGACGACCGCAGCGACACCGGACACGGCCGCTGCGAAGAGAAACACCGGTAACGGATCGAGATCGGCTGGAGTGTCTGTCAACTCGGTCCGTTTGGTTTTCGCGACCCGAATCCGTGTATCGCCGGCGAGTCGAAGGCTGCCGACAACGACGCAGACACCGAGGAGAAGGCCGATGACGACGTCGATGAGGAAATGGACCTCGATGGCAACCCGGGAGGCTGCCACGCCGGCCGCGACGGCAGCGGCCCCGAGGAATCGCGTTCGCAGGGTCCACACGCGGTCGTACAGCAGTGCCAACACGAGGTACGCCGCCGCGGCAGCCGCCGCGTGCCCGCTCGGGAAGCCGAACCCGTCGGAGAGAACCTGTAGCTCGTACCACGTCGATATGACACCGGGGAGCCACGTCGGTACATCGACGGGAGGTGTTGCGCCAGGCGGGCGCGGGACTGCGAACCACGCCTTCCCGAGAGCGACAGCGGCGTACGTACAGGAAACGGTCGCGATGGCCGTCGCGCCGGCACGACGCGGCAACGCCGTGAGGCGGTCGCTCCCGAACCAGTAGCCGATCGCCAGCAGCCCGAACAGGAACCACGGATCCGCAAGGTGGGTGACGGCCGCGAGGACGACGACGACGGACTCGGGAAGCGCGTCGACGACGGCGAACTCACCGATCCCGCGATCCGCCGTGACGAGGCCGGTCACGAACGGATCACTCAATCAGTCGCCGCCCCGGTCGCGAGCGTAATCGAGCGCCTTGCCGGGGGTTTCGAGCAGATTGAGGCCGATCCCGACGATGATGAAGAGGGTGTACAACCCCAGCGTCGACAGGCCGAGGATCAGCATTGCGGCGATCGCGGCGGGGCCGTCGAGATACGCGAACGCGCCGAAGATCAGGACAGTGCCGTATAACAGCACGAGATACGGACCCCATCCCCGGGCGTGTCCGCGTCGCATCCGCGAGCGCACGTACCGCTTCAGCTCCGACTCAACGGCGGGTTTATCAACGGTTCGCCGTTCCACGTCGTCCTCGAACTCGTCGAACTCCGCGCGCAGCCGCCGCACCTCCGCCTGTAACGCCGCGACATCCGGTGCCCCCTGTGGTCGTTCGTCGTCGCCGGCGTCGTCCGCACTGTCCGGCTCGCCGTTCATACCCGTGAGTCGGTCGCGGTCGTGTTGTAACTGCCGGTCGGCGACAGCGCTTGCCCCCGCGCCAGAAGCGGCGCTTGACCTCGCGTCGTCAAGCGGTCCGGGGGTGGACGCCGGTGGTGTTCGATCCGCCAATACGACGTTGACGACGCCGCCGACCACGACAACGATGGCGGCGACGTACAGCCACGTCACAAGCAACAGGATACCGCCGATAACGCCGTACACTTGGTACTGACCCGCGCTCGCGGCGTACAGCTGAAAGCCGGCTTGAAGGACCGTCCAGCCGACCGCGGCAACGGCCGCCCCCGGAAGCGCCTCACGGGCGGAGATCGACGGCTGCGGGAGCATATAGTACATCGGGAGAAACACCGCGGTGAGGAACACGGGCAACGCGAGGATGCTCGCCGTCTCGACCAGCGGGATCGCGTCCACGGCTGCGACGAACGTGCCGACCGCAACCATCACGGCGATACCGACGCCAATCGCGAGAACGACAGAGGCCGCGTCCGCGAGTTCCCGAAGGAGATCCGGCGAGGTGTCCGCGCCGTACAGCGACACGAAAGCGGTGTCGAGGCCGCGGAACACCTTCAGCGTCGACCAGACGAGGACGGCTAACCCGAGAACGCTCGCGCCTGCGCGCCCTCCCGCGGAGGCGACGGCGGTTTCGACTGCCTCCGCGCCGGCGGGAGTGAGAAAGTCGCCGGTTGCCGCGACCACCTGCCCGGCGATCGTTTCGCCGAAGACGACCGTCGCAACGACGATGAGCAGCAGGAGCGCAGGGATGAGCGAGACGAACGCGTAGTAGGCGATCGCGGCGGCGAGAAACGTCACCTGCCGATCGACCGCAGTATCGACGACGCGACGAGCCGTATCGACCGCGGCCATCGAGCGCACTGGCATGCCAGCAAGTTCGGGCGAGCGGAGTAAAAACGGGACGGGTTCGCCGGCCGGGACCGTCCCCGATGCGCGCTCCGGCTGTCGACCGGAACGAGCGACGCGTTTCCGTCTCAATCGTCGGTCGCGTCGTCGCCGAGCAGGACCGCCCGCATCTCTGGGATCGACGCGTCGGTTTTGACCGCGGTGCCCCGGTAGTGTGCGCGACTCGCCTCGTAACCGGCCGCGCGAAGCCTGTCGACGAACTCGTCCATGCCGATTGCGGGCTCGCTCCACTGCTTGTACAGTCGGTGTTGGTCGTAGTGCGTCGGCGTATCGAGCTCGCGGGCGACGGTTCCGAGGAGCGTCCGCGCGCGTTTCGCCTCTCCCATGTCGTCGGTGACGCAGTCGCGGACCGCGCGGGTGAACTCGGCGTCTGCGACCGGTCCCAACCAGATCGGGCCGGCCGTCAGCAGGCGGTCGCCCCCACAGACTGGGCAGGTGTCGGCGGGGTCGGCGATCAGTCCAGGCGTCGGTTCACGCCAGAGACAGTCCTCACAGTGGTCCACGTATCCCACGCGGTCGATACAGGCGTCGGCTGCCTGCGCGCCGGACTCCAACTCGAGGTAGGTTCGTGCGTAGTGACGCGAAACGTGTGAGACGATCGGGCGAGCAGCCTTGTCGTATCGGGCCGCAGTCCGAACTAGCGCGGAGATCAGCGTCCGAAGTCCCATCTCCGGGTGGTAATCGGTGTTGCGTGGGACCGCGCCGTACTTCCGTATCCCGCTGTTCAGGTGCGCCCCACAAAGCGGCGCAGTGTCGGTGGCGGTGACACAGACGAGGTTCCGCGTGTTCGCCACCGCGGCATCCGCGAAGGGGATCGGCGTGCCGTACGGATCTAGATCGACGATGTCGAAGGGGCCGTCGTCGTACAGCAGGGCATTGACATCGCGGTGAACGCTCTCTCCGTCGAGGTCGTTTGCCGCGAGGTTCGCAGCAGCGAGGTCGACCGCGTCGTCGTCGACATCGGCGCAGGTGACGTTGTACCCTTCGGCGGCGGCACGAACGCCGCGGATCCCTGAGGCGGCCATGGCGTCGAGGTACGTCGCGGCGCGTGGTTCGCGCTCACGATACGCGCGAAGCACTGCGACCGTAATATCCCGGTTCAGCTCCTGTGTGGGATTAAAAAAGACCCCGCCGCCAGTCCCGTCGCTCGCGCCGTCGCGTGCCTCGGGGACCTGTACCGTAACGCCACCCTCCTCGATGTTCATGCCACAGCTTCGTCGATCCGAGACAAAAGGCCCGCGCTCCTGTTGGGAGCCGTCGACCACGAACGAGTACCTCTCTCCGTGAGGCTGATCGACCCACGTTGCTTCGATCCGGTGAACAATCGGACGTCTGTCATAGTGCTGCCGTGTGGCGGTGTGGTCGTCCGAGCCAGTGTGGTCGTCTAAGCCCGTTAGTACCTGAGAAGCGAGTACGCGATACAGCCCAACCCAGCGGCGATGAGTAGCGACTCCATCGTATAAAGAACGAGCAGGTGGCGTGTCGCAAGCCAGTTCCCACCACCGATACCCGGCGCATACAAGGCTTCCATGACGATGCTCACCGTGATGAGGCCAAATCCGACAGTCGTGTATTTAAGCGAATCCTGGTTGAGCCGCTTTTGTGCGCGGTAGCTGAGGACTGTGAGCGCGCTCCCCAGCGCGAACACGAGAAGGTTGCTCACGATAAACATCCAGAGTGCGGTGTTTGGCATCTTACTCCTCCGTCGGTGATTCTGACGAGAGATCGGGAAGGTCCGCCTCAACGGACCCACCGTGGCCCTCTCCGAGGTCGCGAAACAGTTCGCCGAACTTGTCCACGGCGTCTTTACGAATCTCCACGTTGAGGGTAAAGTCGCCGTCCTCTACCCGCACGTTCACCTCTTGTAAGTCAGTCGCGTACTGCTTCGAGTGGCTTCCGTCGGTGTCGACGATCTGCTCCTCAGAGAGCATATCATACTCAACGAGGACGCTGATACGTCGATAGATCGTCGGCAGCGACGCGTCACATATCTGTTCGAACTCTTTGGCTGACAGCGATCGAACGCTGGCAGCTGCGAGGATCCGCCGGCTCTCCTCGCTGGCCAGTACCTCAAATATTCCCCCGGGGTCCCATTGGTTGCTCATGATTACTCCCAGACACGAAGTGGCGACCCTAGTTCCGGCGTGACAGCTCACTCCGTCGACACGGCTCGAAGTATCGGTCTTGCGGACGAGACGGGCTCGCACGTGTATCCCATCTCATCAAGTAGCTCCTCGATCGTACCCCCCTCCGCGTGGACTTCACAGTAGATTGTTCGCGGTCGGTACTCGCGAATTGTCGTTTCCAGACCACGTAACACGGCTGCGTCTGCCCCTTCAGCATCGATCTTCAGAATATCTGGCGGTGGGATCTCGCCGGTGGCAACTAGCGTATCGCCCGCAGCCGTACTGACCTGTATCGTGTCCGCCGATTGCCCTCCGTACACTCCAGAGACGTGTGCGGCCGGGTCCGGGTCTCCGGTAAACTCAGCGGTTCCGTCCGTATCAAACAGCGCGGTTCGATGGAGGGCAACCTCGTGACCGGTCGCTTGTATTACCTCTTCAAAGCGGTCAGCAACCGCTGGGTGGGGCTCAAACGCAACTACCTCGACACCCGGATCGACGCTCGCAGCGACGACGCTGTGCCATCCAAGATGCGCGCCAACATCATAGAAGACATCACCTGGTTCTAGCGACTCAACGAGCTCCTCGAACAGCTGAAGTTCGGGGTGCATCCACCGAAAGCGCTGGTACTGCCAGTACTCTTCGACCGGAAACTCAACCGGCACCCCACTGATACGGTGGGTCACCGTCCGCTTTCGCGACAGCGTATGTAACACTCGTGGAACGGAGAGACCCCAGTAGATCGATTTTAAACGGCTGTGAACGCCCAGAGATCGCGCTGCTCGCTTCAGCGTCGCGATATTCGGGCGACTGTCGGCCGAGAGCATCGGTTAGTATCTCAGCCTCTCGTGCCAAGGTGATATAATCTCGGTGGTACAGACGGTTCGGACGACTCCGTCACTCGGCGACGACTCGTCCGGAGATCGCAACCGCACCGACCGCGAGAGCGATGCCGGCGATCACGTCCGTCGCCCAGTGGATCCCAAGTGCCATCGTCGAGACGACAACTGACGACGCGAGCACGGTCGCAACCACGAACCACCGTTCGAATTCGGGTCGAGTTGTGGCGGCGATTAGGAAAACGGTGACCGAGAGCGCAGCGTGTAGCGACGGAAACACGTTCGTGTTCGTGTTTATATGTACGGTAATGTACGTAATGTCGGGGATGTACTCTAGTAGCGGGGCATCCGCGCTTGTGCCCCCGCCCGCTCGGTTCACGTTTCGCGGCCCGTACGCGACCACAGCGGCGTAACAGACGACTGCGACCGCGTAGTTGATCGCATACGCGGCAGCGAGCCGTTTCATCGGTCTGGCCTGCTCGGCGAAGAGATACACGAGGACGGGCGCGACCAGCAACACCGCGTAGCCGACCACGTAGACAGCAGCGAAGTACATCGTCGCCGGAGTCGGAAGCAACGACTGAAACAAGACGACGAGGTCCCCCTCGATGGCGTAAAGCGTCGCCGTGGCCTCGTAGCCGTACGCGTGTGAGAACCGTTCGATCCGTCCCTGAAGCCCTTTATTCACCGCTAACACGAACGCGAGTGCGGCGATATACGGGCCAGCTGCGCGTACTCTCCGGGTGAACCATTCCGGACGGTCACGAACCATACCAAGTCGTTTCGGACCGACACACACCCAGCCGACTACAGCGATACCGACAACCGTGGCCGCGAGCAGGACGACAGCAAGCACGAGGACACCTGACGGAATCACGACTGGAACGTGGGGTGACCGAACAATGAGCGTGCCGGTCGACCGCGGAGTCAAGACGTGATTTCAAAGAGAGTCAATAATGTGTTCAGTCAGTCGTTACCGAGTATCTGGCGCATGAAAGGTGGGTTGTGTTCAGTTACTGAACATAGCGGTGAATCAGTCCGGATGTGCGTTGTCGTCTGACCTCCGCAGATCAGGAGATACGATAGAAAGTTCAATAGACAATTCCGAATTAGCCTATTCCAAAATAGGCTATTCGGAAGTATTATTCTCTGCCACGGTGGAGTGGGCGTATGGACCACTTCGTGAATCGGGACGACGAAC
>LFFM01002004.1_pt1 | contig 13712 bp, 8 predicted proteins | sample 643131 | NCBI WGS metagenome assembly LFFM01 (sample SAMN03777445, study PRJNA286221) | soda lake metagenome | biome: soda lake; feature: Kulunda steppe; material: water; isolation source: sample Tc-Br brine of Tanatar trona crystallizer | place: Russia: Kulunda steppe | collected 2011-07
CGCACCATACTTCTAACACTTGATAAGTTACGTCGCTATAGTTCGGTCAAGTTCTTCTACAGCCAGTACCTCTCAGTAAAATTTCACAAATAGAGTCTCCAGATTCACACTTCGCTTGGAAGTACGGACTAGTGATGACCTTTTTCAGGGGGACTCGACGAAGCAAGGGGTTCGAGGTTGAACGATCGAATCGGTCGCCCTCCACGTTTATTCGTAATAGACAAACAGTGGATAGGGCAATCGGGGGAGTGATTCGCCGATGAAAGCGCCTACGCGTTCCCCGTCTCAGCCCCTCAAGACACTGGTGTCAAATAGTTCCGTCTCGAAATTACTCGAATATTTCAAACCAGTATGCCAATAATAGACATGGGTAGAATTGTCTATCTAGGTCTCACTACTATTGCTCCAGGCTGTCCACCTATCGGGTATGCAGGCGGTCGATGGGCGATATAAGACTGTGATCAGTTTCGATATGGTGTTCGGAGAAGGCGTAGCCACCGCTGGGAGTTGATCGAAAGAGGAGTTGGCGAGCCGTGGTCATCGATCGAAGAGACTGGGTCAGAGCGATTGCGTTTCTCAGTGAGTGGATGATAGAGTGGAGCTGCCGGATGGGTCCAGGGGCTGCTGTACAACTCGATGCCCAGTAGGAACGTCGTCTCGACCGCAATCGCGTCACAGACCCGGAGCCTGCTGCAGGTGATCCGGACTGTGGTTTCACCAACCGCGAGGCTGTATCGTCCGCGGTCACGGGCATCTTTCCGCCGTCAAATCACTCGATGCGAGCTATCTGCGTCGAGCAATCCGTGGATCACAGGTGTGATTCGACCCAACAGGGCCATGGTGTGGATGCGATCAGGCTAACAGATGTCGCCGTCCGCTTACCCACCCAGCCCTCGAGAAAAATGTGTACAGGATTTTTAGGAAGGGGTTTGGGAGTTCGTGGAAACGAACCACCCTGATCTGCTCACGTGCTAAATTATCCTAACTGCAGCGCCCAAGACGGCATAGTTCAGTCGGTGATGGGGATGGCTGGTTTGCATCAGCGCCGGATCAGTAGGCTCTGAGACAGTTGAGATACAGTATCTGGGGAAACGGAAGGGGTATTTTACACAAATTTTCGGCTTGCGTTTTAATTCAGTTATTCTAACTACGCATCCCGTCTCCGCCGGTGGGTTCAACAGAAACGACGTAAACACGAAGGCCAGATTTAATACGCCAAAACCTCTACCGAAGCGCATGGCAATTAGTCAAAACAATCGAGAAACTCCCCACGTGTCCGTACGAAACATCGGTGGGATCGAGCAATCGGAAGTGACGCTCTCTTCCGGCGTCACGATCCTAACCGGGCGGAACGCGACGAATAGAACCTCGTTCTTGCAGGCCCTTATGGCCGGCCTTGGCAGTAAACGAAGTTCTCTGAAAAGTGATGCCAAAGAGGGTGAAGTGACACTCGAGATCGATGGCGAGACGTATACACGGACCCTGACACGGCGGGGTGATTCGGTTGTCTTCGACGGTGACCCGTATCTCGACGATCCCGAAGTGGCTGACCTCTTCGCGTTCCTTCTAAAGGATAACGAGGCGCGGGAAGCTGTCGTCCGCGGAGACAACCTCCACGAAATAATCATGCGTCCAATCGATACTGATCGCATCGACAACCAGATTGAAGCGGTCAGGGACGAACGCGATGAGATCAAAACCGAAATCGCCCGGCTCGACGAACTCGAGCGCGAACTGCCGGAACTCGACGAACAACGCAGGGAGACGGAAACTGAACTGGAGACGGCACGGGCAGAACTTGAAAACCGACAGTCGGAGCTCGAGGCCCTCGATACCGGCGTCGAAGAGAGTCGAACGCAGAAACAGGAACTCGAGGACGCGTTTCAGCGGGTGCGGGACGCGCGGTCCGACCTCGAGGACCTCAGATTCGACCTCGAAACGGAACGGTCGACGCTCTCCGATCTCGAGAGTGAACGTGACGAAATCGAGGAACGGCTGGCCGATGTCGAGGACCCAGAGGCAAACCCTGATCGGCTCTCGGGGCGTATCCAGGAACTCCGGCAACGAAAACGGAAACTCGATGAAACAATCAATGAACTCGGGAGCGTCATCAACTTCAATCAAGAGATGCTCGAGAGCGAGGGGCTCGACATCGACAACGAAGATGGGCATACCGATCCAACGGCGTCCCTGACTGCGGGCTATGAAACGACCTGCTGGACCTGTGGGTCAGAAGTTGCGACTGACCAGATCGATACCACGATCGACCGACTGCGTGATCTTCGGTCGTCGAAACTCGACGAACGCACCGAACTCAAGGAAACAATCTCCGAGTTGACCGATCAGAAAGCAGAGCTAGAGAAGAAGCGACAGCAGATCAACCGAGACAAAAGGCGCCTTGAGGAAATTGAAGACGAAATTCAAACCACGCAAGAACGGATCGACGACCTCGAAACCCAAATCACAGAGCAAGAAATCGAGATCGAAGAACTTGAGGCGGAAGCCGAGGCGATCGACGTCGACGGCCACGAAGAAGCCCTGGAACTCCATCGCGAAATCAGCGGCCTTGAACTCCGAATTGAACAACTGGAAGACGAACTCGCAAACATCGACGACGAGATTGCCGACCGTGAGGAGCAACTCTCGGAGCGTGATGCCCTGGAGAGCGAACGAGAGAATCTCTCTGAGCAGCTCACCGAACTCCGCACCCAGGTCGAACGGATAGAAAAAGATGCTGTCGATGCGTTCAACGACCACATGGAAACAGTCCTCGAGATCCTCGAATACGAGAACCTCGATCGCATCTGGATCGAGCGCCGTGAGGCGGAAGTCCGCGAGGGCCGTCGCAAGGTCACGAAGACGCGTTTCGACCTCCATATCGTCCGCTCGAGCGCTGATGGGGCGGCGTATGAAGACAGTATCGACAATCTCTCCGAGAGCGAACGTGAAGTGATCGGTCTCGTGTTCGCGCTGGCGGGCTACTTGGTCCACGAGGTCCACGAGGAGGTCCCGTTCATTCTTCTCGATTCACTGGAGGCCATAGACTCAACCCGTATTGACCGGGTCGTCGACTACTTCCACGGTTACACAGACTACGTAGTTGCTGCACTGTTGCCAGAAGACGCCGACGCGCTTCCGGACACGCATAGCTACGTCGAACAGATCGACTGACGAGGCCGAGTGCACTCTACGTTTGCAGTTTTCGACTGAGCATCACACCCTTGGGTCTGTAACGGCATCTGACTCGCTGGGTTCCCGACCAAACATCACGCCCATCGGCTGTAATGGCGTCTGACTCACTACCCTCCGGAGTGAGCGTTACACCCATATAACTGTAACGGCACCCGGTTCATTGGATTCCCGACCGAGCATTACACCGATAGTTTTGTAACTCCTGAGGAGTTGACTAGCGGTATGACCAACGAATCGAGCGGACGTCGCACGAAAGTCGCACGCGTCATCGACCAGTATGATCTCGATGGAATGGGTGCACAACTGGAAGCTGCGTGGACGGGCGAATCAGGCGAGCGAACGAGTCTGCGTGACCTGGCCGACGAGTTCAACAGGGCGATACTGGAGGCGGCACTCCGGGAGGCTGGCGGCTCACCCCCTAATTTCGAGGTGATGGGACTGTACGAGGCATTACAGGCAGGAACGGGACCTGAAGCGACTCGAGCACGCCGGGAACTCGAGCGAGCGGATATCGACCCTGAGTCGGTTTCGCGTGACTTCGTCACCCATCAGGCGATTCATACGTACCTTACGAAGGAGAGAGACGCCAGCCTTCCGGAACAAGAAAAGAACACGATCCCCAACAAAATCGAAACTATACAAAAGCTTGAGGGTCGTCTTGCCGCCGTTGCGGAGAACGCCGTCTCTTCGCTTCCATCCTCCAGGGAGATCGATAGCGAGGATTATGATATTCTCGTCGACGTTCGTGCCGTATGCCCAGAGTGTGGATCGGACCGCCCAGTCGGCGACCTGCTGAGAAATGAAGGATGTGATTGTGATAGGCCCTGACGCTCGCGGCCCGTCTTTACCGACAGATCGAGGATCTATGAAAACACAGCGACGATGACTCCACCCGTATGTGACGCTGTTTCGTTCGTCCATCTATTGCCAGGGCGAAACGAGGTTCGTTTAGATAGTTGGTTTGGATATATCGAATTGTTTTGATCGTAGCATAACATCTGTACGGTCGCATTCGTCGAGTGCGTGGATAAGGTCCCAACTGGTCTTCCCAGCGGACATCGTTCGTGGCGTGTCACGTTTGGGCAAATAAAAACGGGGTGTGTTTGCCGAGTATAGTGCCGGTCGTAGTGGACGATCTCGCCGTCAATCGGTTTCACGGGGCTACTATCGAAATTCGGAGACAGAAATACATTTGAGCTAGTCCCGCCGGATACCACTGATATAATCAACCTACGTTAACTCCTGATCAATCCTGACAGAACGGCTGTGAGTCTAAATTAATGAACCAGTAAATAAATCGACCAAAATTTTCGTCTCGAGTGCTTTCCGACGATATTCCGGAGAATACGGCAGATATTATCGAGAGATGTGTTTGGAATATTCGAACAGCGGCACGAGTACGAACAATGTAGTGACGACGTGTCTACTCCCGATGAGACGGATCGTTTCCGGAACAAAATCTCAGTAATTACAGAACAGTTGATGTAAATATATACACCATCGACGTTCACGCCGTATCGACTTCGGGGGAAGATAGTAGATAGCCGGTGAATGAAACCCATTCGATCGGGCTGGAACGAATCGGGCCCGTATAAAAACGTCTGATCGATGTGAAATTGTTCACGGGTAGCATCCGCATTGCGTTCGTGATAGCCAAACGTTTTGGAGTCATCACGTCTGTGGGTGCTGTCGCCGTAACTACTATATCGTCGGCTCGTAGTGTCCCTACCGCCTCGGGTGTTACATAGCATCATAAGCTCCGTAGACGAGATTTCCATCGCCCGGTCCGTCGGTCCGTGCCGACGCTCACTCTGGTTCAGTAAACGGGTTGATCTTCGTGAGGAGCGCGAATTGTCGTATCCTCGTTCGTGATCCCGCGTCTATCGGAGGACGGCGTTCGCTCCCAGATGTTATGAGCCCAGCAGTTTCAAACTCCTACGATGTCGATTACAGTCCCGCGGTTAGCATCTCGAGCAGCCTCGTAGAGCAAACGAGCGGTTGCGACATCCTGGATCGCGAGCCCCGTCGAGTCGAACACCGTCGGGTGGTCACGATCGAGGTCGGCGACACCGGCGACCACGTCGCTGAGTTCGGCGGCGACGTCTTCACGGGAGAAGGTCCCATCGGAGACAGCGGTGTTGATTTCGCCGCTGTGGGAACACTGTTCCCAGTCATCGATAACTACGTCGACATCGGACAGGATTGAACCATCCAGTTCCTGTTTCCCGGCCGCGTCAGCGCCCATCGCGTTTATGTGTGTTCCGTTGCCGAGCCACTCACGCTGTAGAATTGGCTCCGACGATGGGGTGAGCGTCGAGACAACGTCGCAGCCGGCGACATCTTCGGGCGAGCCCGGTTCGATTCGACAGTCGCGTTCGTCTTCCGCCTGGATGAATCGTTCGATAGCATCGGCTTCGAGGTCTGCAACCATAACACGTTCCAGGTCAATTACGCTGTCGATCGCCGCGAGCTGAGCGTGAGCTTGCTGTCCGGCACCCAAAAGCCCGAGTGAACTGGCGTCAGAGGGAGCGAGATACTTTGTCGCGACCCCAGCAGCTGCACCGGTTCGGTATCGAGTGAGCTCCGTTCCGTCGAGGATCGCCAGTGGATACGCCGTCTCGGGATCGCTGTAGACGACGACGCCCATCACCGTTGGGATGTCGAACCGGTCGGGGTTTTCGGGGTGGACGTTTACCCACTTGATGCCTGCCGACCCTGAGACTGTCGCGGGCATCGCCCGAAAATCACCATCCGGGACGTCGAGATACGATTTTGGCGGCATTTCGGCTTCACCTTCGTAGTAGGCTGTAAACGTCTTCTCTAGGGCGTCGACAACCGTCTCCATCGAGGTGAGACCCGAGATGTCGTCTCCACTAATGATTCGCGTTCCGTCTGGAAGGTGCGTGTCTTTTGTAACCATACGTTCGAATCTCTCAGCACCTCTACTTCAATTGTGCGGTAATCCAGTTCAGAACTGACCCCGTGTTCCCTGACCTGGTCCATTTATATCGTTCGACTGGATACGTCACGAGTATGCGTGCTGTTAGATACGCGGAGTTCGGTCCACCATCCGTGCTGAACGTTGAAAACATCGGTCCACTCGAACCGAAACCCAACGAAGTCCGCGTCTCCGTGGAAGCTGCCGGGGTAAATCCCTGCGACGCGTTACGTCGAGAAGGACTCTGGGACGACGAATTGCCGATGATTCCAGGGTCGGATTTCGCTGGCGTAGTCGAGGCGACCGGGGGAGCATCCGACCGATATAATGTAGGCGATCGTGTATTTGGGACGGTGCCAATGCTGAACGTAAGCGGATCGCGGGGCGATCGACAGGGGACGTACGTAGAATCTGTCGTCGTCCGAACCGATCGAATCGCTCCGCTCCCCGAAGACATTCCCTTCGAAGTCGGAGGAGCCATCGGTATCGTCGGCTGTACGGCCTGGAAAGCATTGGTCACCGTCGGCGAACTCAAACCGGGCGATACGTGTTTTGTACACGGCGGAACCGGCGGCGTCGGCCACGTTGCAATCCAGTTAGCGAAGGCAATAGGTGCGAACGTCGTTGCGACAGCCGGCGAATCCAAACTCGAAACGGCTGAGAAGTTCGGTGCAGACCTAGCCCTTTCGTACGATTCGTCGCAGTTAGAAGAGGACGTGCTCGAACGGTACCCCAACGGTCCCGACGTAATCTTGGACCATCGGTTCGGTGAGTACGCCCAGTTCGACGTAAACGTCGCGAACACCAACTGTACCGTTGCTGTGATCGGGGGGAACTACGATCAACCTCGGATCACGGACCTCACCGAAGCGATCGGAAAAGACGTCACGATCCAGCCGTTCGATATGTTCAACCTGAACGACATCGCAGGAACGCTGGGTCGCCTCTCACGGTTACTCCGAGCGGACAACCTCACCGTCCATGTGGCGGAGACGTTCGGTTTGGGCGAGGCCGCGGATGCCCATCGAACAGTCATGGAGGAAAGTTTCGTCGGAAAAATCGTGGTCACACCCTGACGCGGCCTGCTGTAACATATACTATCAGACGAAAAGCTGAAACACCATCCCTGACAGCAGTGACACGTAACCGGGTGTTCGCGACCGTTATCTATCGGTGGAAGAAGGGTTGAAACTGGTGTGACCAGCAGCCACAGCGATAATGCAACTGTGTTTGGATCCGGAATTGTCTACTGCAGGTCCTCGGCTACGTGATGAACTACTTTCAAAAGCCCGTAATAGCTCCGAAGAAACCGTTACACACCGAGCAAAAAGACAATCGTGTCGTATCCACTGATACGGGAAGGCGATGTCCTCGTGTTTTGAAACAACGATTTATCCATTCATAATGGATATACACCATTAGTTTTTGGACGTTCTTACAAACAGTAGACGAGCGGCGCTCGCCTAACGATTACAGGAGTCGATAGTGTTCCTTGCGAGTGACCCGATTGAGGCTGTCACATTAGCGGGCTGACTCGCTGCGAAGTGGAAAATTTAGAACTGTTCTTATTTGTTCTAGTATTAGAGATCACAGTACATACGGGCCAAAGCACTTACTCCGGGTACAGCGTTCGAGACGGCGGAAAACAGACATTATGTCGTGGACGGGCACACGTGGAACGATACCGAAATCGTCGCTGCTTCGCCGGATACGGGCATCAATCAGGCTCGAATCGTGCTACAGCGATTATTTTGCCGTCCCGAACCTCGCTGGAGGGGCGGTAAGCGGCTAGGATGAAGACGTTGCGTTCAGCACCGTCTGCCGAGTTGCTCATAGAATTAACACCTGCCGGAAGGCCACCGACAAACCCATAGTCGGAACCACCGGAGACCCGATGTACGTCGCGAACGTGCTCGGCCCGAAGTTCCGGGTTGCGGACAGTATACCGCGAGCGAAAGGGAATCAAGACAGCTGTCCGAAGAACGGGTATGGAGAACACGCACACGTCGGTTCGGTATACCGATCCGACCGTCGTCGAGACGAATCCGCCCCGTGAGGCTGCTCCCGAGGCGCTGGTGTAGCGGTGACCGAAGAGGACAAGCCAGAGGCCAATTGTCTCGGCTCTGCCGGGATGGGCGGCCTCAATGACAGGATTCTGGAAAAACTGCCAGTTGGCGACAGCGTCGGTCCGGTGGCTGTTCCGGCGGAAGGTTTCGGTTCGAGAAGACGATTAGCAATATCCGCACAAACAAAAACCGGAGTCCAGGGAGCTATCCTGGGGGGTATCGAGTGGCGTAACTGGATCGACGTCGTTTGTTCGCGTCGACTGACTGCGACGAGCGTCTGATTTGATTTCGGCCTCCGCGAGATCAGTTCCCTTGCGGTATCGGCGGTCACTTCGTGTCATCGAGCAGGAACAAAATATATATTAGCTCACTACATCTGTTAACCTATAATGCGTATTATAGGAGTCGATATCGGCGGCACGTTTACCGATGTGTACTACGTCGACAACGACGCCGACGAACAGTTGATTCACAAGGTGAGTACAACCCCTGACGACCCGTCGGAGGGGGCACTCACCGGTATCCGGGAAATGTGTGAGCTAGCGTCGGTCGATCCGGAAACGATCGATTACGTGCTACACGCGACGACGATCGCAACGAACGCTGTTCTCGAGCACGAAGGTGCCGAAACCGGGATGATCACGACGGAGAACTACCGAGATGTCGTCCACATCGGCCGACACCAGCGGCCACAGAATTATTCGATCCAGCAGGACATTCCGTGGCAGGAGAATCCGCTGGTGAAACGGCGAAACCGAAAGACGGTTCCCGAACGGCTCTCCCCTGACGGCGAAGTGGAGACGCCCCTCGACGAGTCGGCCGTCCGAGAAGCTGCACGGGAACTCAGGGACGCTGGCGTCGAGTCCGTCAGCGTCTGCTTTCTCTACTCGTATTTGAGCGACGAACACGAACAGCGAGCAAAAGAGATCGTCGAAGAGGAGGTTCCGGACGCCTACGTCACGACCTCGAGCGAGGTGTATCCGCAGTTCCGGGAGTTCGAGCGTTTCACCACGACCGCGATGAACTCGGCGATTGGCCCGCCAGTCTCACAGTACATCAATCGGTTCGAAGACAAACTGGAATCGATCGGGGTTCAGGCGGATCTCCACATCATGCAGTCCAACGGTGGCATCGCCACCGTGCGGACAGTCACCGATACGGCGGTAACCCTCCTCCTGTCCGGCCCAGCGGCGGGCGTACTCGGCGGAAAGTGGCGCGCCGATACCACCGTCGAATCGGGAGAGGAGACGAACGCAATCACGCTGGACATGGGCGGAACGAGTGCCGATATTGGTCTCATCGCCAACGGTGAGATCGTCGAGGCAAACGTCAGGGAGACCGAAATCGGGGGCTATCCGGTCATGATCCCCATGACGGATATCGAGACGATCGGTGCGGGTGGGGGAAGTATCGCATACATCGATAAAGGGGGTGCGCTCCGGGTCGGGCCGAAATCCGCTGGCGCGATGCCCGGACCGGTGGCGTACGATCGCGGCGGCACGGAACCGACGGTTACCGACGCGCATGTTGCCCTCGGCCGGATCCGTGAGGAGTTCTTCCTCGGCGGACAGATGGACCTCGCAGCCGACGACGCTGCCGGCGCAATCGAGGAGCGCGTCGCCGAACCACTCGGCATGGATGTCATAGACGCCAGTCTGGGGATCTTGGATATCGTCAACAGTAGCATGGCAAACGCGATTCGAACGAAGACGATCCAGAAGGGGCGAGATCCCCAGAAGTTTACGCTAACCGCGTTCGGCGGCGCTGGGCCGATGCACGCAGCCAGTATCGCACGCGACCTAGACATCCCGCACGTCCTGATCCCGGCTTCGCCGGGGGTCCTTTCAGCGGTCGGACTCACGACGACCGACCTCCAGTACGACTACATCAACACGAAGTTCGAGACGCTCGGGGACGCTGACCATGATGACCTAGCCGACGACTACGAAAAACTCGTTCAAAAAGCGACCGACCAGTTGACAGAAGATAACGTCCCCGAGTCACAGGTGCAACTCGAGCTCACCGCCGACTGCCGGTACGCCGGTCAGGGGTACGAACTGAACCTGCGCGTCGACGCGGGGAACGAACTGGCCGCGATCGAAACGATCACGGACCGGTTTCACACTCTGCACGAGTCGGAGTTCGGGCACAACTTCTCGGACAACGAGATCGAACTCGTCAACGAGCGGGTCACCGCATACGGCGAGATTCCGTCGTCTAACCTCGTCGCACTCCCGCCCGCAGACGATCCGGTCGATGAACACGTTCTCTACGAGGAGGACGTCTACTTCAGTTTCGACGGGACGACCGAGGCCTACCAGACACCGTTCATCGACCGAACGTCGCTCAGGGCTGGCCACGAGGTTGCCGGTCCGGCGATTATCGGGGACAAGGACTCGACGATAATCGTCCCACCGGACTTCAACGGTACCGTTTCGAAATACGGAGACATCGAACTCACACAGGAGGGAAACTATGAGTAAAATGCAGCAGACTGTCACCGAACAGACCAGCGCACAGATCGACGTCGACGACCCGGAAGGAGAGATCGACCCCGTCAAGCAACGGGTAATCGCAGGCAGTCTCGTCAACATCTGCGACGAGATGGGTCACAAACTCACTCGAATGAGCTATTCGAGCATCATCCGCGAGTCGGAAGATTTCGGGTGTGCGCTGCTAGACGAACAGGGTCGCCAGCTGTGTGAAACGGACAGTACGCCGCTCCAGATGGGGCCGATTCCAGCGTACGTCCGGGGCGTAATCGACCTCTTCGAAGAGCGAAACGAGGTCTTCGAACCGGGCGACGTTATCCTGCACAATGACCCCTATTACGGGGCCAGCCACGCACCCGACTTCGCGACTATCGTTCCTGTATTCTACGAAAACGAGTTGACCGCATTCTCAGTGACGACCGCCCACCACCTGGACGTCGGCGCGGACAAACCCGGTACCTGTATCATCGATACGCTCGATGCTTACAGCGAGTCGATCCGCCTCGACGCCCTCAAAATCGTCGAAGCGGGCGAACGAAACGATACCGCTTGGCAGCTCATCAGTGATAATATTCGCGTTCCGGACATGGTGATGGGCGACATCGAGGCCCAGATTTCCGCTGCGAAGGTCGGCGAGCAACGCCTCCACGAACTCTTCGAGGAACACGGCCACCGTACCGTCAAAGTCGGAGGACAGGCTATGATGGACTACGCCGAAAAGCGGCTCCGGCAGGAGATTGGGGAGGTTCCGGACGGAACCTATTCGGCCGAGGGCTACATCGACGGCTTCCTTGATTCGGCGGACGAATCGGAACGTGACATCTTCCTCGCCGTCGATCTCGAGGTCGACGGGACGGATATCGTCGTCGACCTCTCGCGCTGTGACCCACAGGTCGATAACCGTCCGATCAACATGCCTTTCGAAGGGGCCGTTATTCCAGCAGTGCTGCTGGTGATCCGCTCGACACTGCTCGATACGGAAGAACACGAGGAGGTGCCCCAAAACGACGGGATCACGAGACCGGTATCCGTTAGCGCCCCCGAGGGGTCGATCGTCAATCCGACGTTCCCCGCGCCGACGATCGCCCGCTTCTGTCCCGGCAACCGAGTTGCCGACCTCACTCTGAAAGCGCTCTCGGAGGTCGTCCCGGAAAAAACCGCGGCTGGGATCGGAAACCTGAAAATCTGCACCTTCAGTGGGATCACGGAAGACGACGAGTATTGGGTATACATGGATATAACGTCGGGAAGTTACGGTGCCCGGCCCACGAAAGACGGCCTGGACGCAGTCGACACGCTGTATGCAAACACTCGGAACAACCCGATTGAGGACATCGAGAGTCACTATCCGCTACGGATCACTCGGTACGAACTTCGCCAGGACGCCGACGGCGCTGGAGAACACCGTGGCGGCATCGGAACGATTCGCGAAATGGAGTTCGTAAATGACGGTCGCGTGTCGATCGAGGGCGACGGAAACAAGTACGCACCCTGGGGGACTCACGGTGGAGAAGATGGGTCGACTGGGAAAATCGTACTCAACCCGGGCAGTGAGGACGAAAAACAGCTCTCCTCAAAACTGAGCAACCAGTCTATGGCCGCAGGTCAACGGATTCAAACTGTCGGTCCCTGCGGCGGCGGGTGGGGTGATCCGCTTGATCGCGATCCGGAAGCGGTGCGTCTCGACGTTCTGGACGGCTTTATTTCGCGCGAACGGTGTCGTGACGTCTACGGCGTCGTTCTGACTGACGATATAGAGATCGATCGCGACGCCACGGCAGAACTTCGATCGGAACGGCAATAACGACACTTTTTTCGTTTCTTCCTGCTCCGTACGATGCGTTTGGTCGATGTAATAACAGGGGAGCGCCCCTTGAGCACAGCCCTCGCGGATTGATCGGCGTCGGATTCCAGATGATGCAACTGACTTCCGACATTCCCGACGTGTGGAATCGAACCGGCACGGAGGATGCAGCCAGACTCAACACGAAGCAGGCCGTATCGGCGGCCGTGAGATCGACTTCGGGTCTGCCGAGGAAAACTAGGGTCCGACCCCGAGAGCACCACCACTTCGTCGATGAGGGCGGGGCCTCAGGTTGAGTGAGTAACAGAAGGCTGCGGCCTGCGATGCGTTCGCTCACATGATCAGGGGAAAGCGTGGACGACACTCGCGGTGTGTCGGCCGTCTCCGCGAATCGGCCACCGGGCGACTGGTTTCACCGGCAGCCAGGAACCGAGAACACCCCTCCGACTGGCGGCAGCGCAACCGTATCGATGCCTGATCTCCACCGACTGTGACGACGTCTCGTTTCTCATTACAGAATCGGAGCAAAATCATATACTGGTTCGCCGGTATCGCACGTACCGGTGTCGATTAGGTTCGGGTGCTTCGCGAAATAATGGTCGTTCAGGAGTTATTCTGACTCCCTGACGTATGGCTTGGCCAGCGCCTGTGGTGCGCCAAGCTCCTTCCGGGACCGATATGTGAACAAGACAAGAATAACGATGGTGAGTAAGAACGGGTACGACGACATCACGACTGAGTGGAAGACCACATCGTAGAGGCTGGCCAGAGAGTCAGACAGCGGCATGAACTCGGCATAATCCACACCCTGCGCTCGGTACTGCGCTGCGTAAATCATCCCGAAGAAGTAGGAACTGAGCACCGCCCACAGCGGATTCCAACGGGAGACGATAATTAGAGCCACAGCAACCCAGCCGCGGTTGTTGATCAACCCCGTCGTCCAGTAACCAGTAAACGAGAGCGCCACGCTCGAGGAAGGATGGCGACTCTGGGACGAGACCCGCAGTGAGATGACAAAACAGGAGTACAAACGACGGGCCAAAAAATACTCAAATGGTTCGTAGCGAACGGGATCACCCGGGTCCGTTCCCACATCGACGTGAACTCCTCGGACGAAGCGGTTCTGGGTATCGAGGCGCTGCTCGAGGTCAAAGAGGAGATGCGCCACCTCGTCGACCTCCAGATCGTTGCGTTCCCGATGGGCTGTCTGTTCGCGGGCG
>LFFM01002005.1_pt1 | contig 13711 bp, 15 predicted proteins | sample 643131 | NCBI WGS metagenome assembly LFFM01 (sample SAMN03777445, study PRJNA286221) | soda lake metagenome | biome: soda lake; feature: Kulunda steppe; material: water; isolation source: sample Tc-Br brine of Tanatar trona crystallizer | place: Russia: Kulunda steppe | collected 2011-07
CGTTCCGCCGCCGTCGCGGAACGTCGTTCTTTTGAAAGCCGCTCTCCCACACCCTAGTATGAACCCGCCCATCGCGTTCCGCCGGAGGTGGCGCCCGTGAGCCGACAGTACACCGAGATCACCGTCGTCGGCGAGGACGACACCGGGCTCATCGCCCGCGTCACGACGCTGCTTTTCGAGCGCGACATCAACATTGAGGACCTCGATCAAGCGGTCCGCGACCGCGTCTTCCGGATGACGATGACCGTCGACACCGCCGAGATGACGTGTACGCAGACGGAACTCCGGGAGGCGCTCTCCGAACTCGGCGACGAACTGGGCGTCGACATCCAGGTCCGGTTTCCCGCCGACCGCGAGACGCGGACGATCGCCGTCCTCGTCACCAAGGAGTCACACTGTCTGGAGGCGCTCTTCGAGGCGTGGGCCGACGGTAAACTGGGCGCCGACATCAGCGTCATCATCGGTAACCACGACGACCTCGAACCGCTCGCCGAGCACTACGGCGTCGATTTCCACGACATCGGCGACGAGAAGGGCACGCCTGACGAGGAACGGCTGCTCGAACTCCTCGATCGGTACGACACGGATCTCATCGTTCTGGCCCGGTATATGCGGATTTTGAGCCCGAACGTCGTCTTCCGGTACGAGGATCGGATCATCAACATCCATCCGTCGCTCTTGCCGGCCTTCCCCGGCGCCGAACCGTACCGACAGGCCAGAGAGGAGGGCGTCCGCATCGCCGGCGTGACCGCCCACTACGTGACGACGGATCTCGATCAGGGACCGATCATCACCCAGCGGGCGTTCGGCGCCCCTCCGGGGGCGTCCGTCGAGGATCTCGAGCGCCGGGGTCAGCCGCTGGAGGCGGAGGCGCTTCTGGAGGCCGTTCGGCTCCACCTCGATACGGCCGTCTCCGTCTATCACGGCCGCACGGAGCTTCGCGACGACGCCGACCCCGACGACTACCAGTTCGGACTGCCGAATTCGGTTTCGGAGATGCTGCCGGATCGCCCCGTCGACGGGCTCGGCGAGGCGGTCTCCGAGCCGGAAGGGTGACCCGACCCGATCCAACGGCGGTCGCTACAGGCTTTCGATAGTCTCTACCGCCACCCCTAGGGACGGCGCGCTGAACAGGTCCCGACCGAGGTAGGCGTTCGTCCCCGCGGTGTACATATCGCGAACCGCGTCGATGACGTGCTCCTCGAGCGGTTCGGGCTCGTCCGAACAGAGTTCGCGCCAGTCGGCGACGTTCTCTGCTTTCGCTCGGCTTTTCGCCGCCGACACCGCCTCGACCCACTCGGGTTGGGTCCGTTTGTGGTACTGCCGGACGACCTCCTTCGAGAGCTGTTGGCCGTCGTAGGAAAAGCGGTTCTCGTCGAAGGTGCCGACGACGTCGGCGACCCGGATCTCGCCGTCGAAGTAGAGGCACTCGATCTTGCCGTCCTCGTGTTTCAGCCCGGCGTCGGCCGCCCTCTCGGTGACGATCTCGTTGACTTCGCGGGCGATCGACTCGAGTTCGTCGACGTCTGCCGCCCCGGCGACGTAATCGGCGTTCTCCCGGGAGAGATACCGATCCGACTCCTCGTACTTCGTCGAGAACTCGACGACCGGCTCCGGCAGATCGACCGGTTCGTCGGGCCACTCGTCGTTCTCGAGACCGAACTCCTCGGGATCGGCCCGCGACCGGAGCGAGGAGCCGATCGGGACGGTGTTCCTGAAGACGATCTCCAGCGGGATCAGATAGTTCTCCCCCGCGGCCTCGTGGTAGGCGTTGTAATTGTACTCTCTGCCCTCGTGTGGCAACTCCGGGACCCGCGTCAGATCGATCGCCATCTCCCTCGGTGGCGACGCGATCGAGCCGAGATCGACGACCGCTCCGCTTTGGACGACGCCGCGGTAATGCGTCGGGATCCCGGCCGCCTCGAGCGCTTCGAAGTTCGCCGCCCCCATCGCACACAGCGAGGCGCCCTTGTTCGGGATCGAGTCGGGCATCTTTCCCCAGTCGAACACCGAGTAATCGTCAGTGAAGACGAAGGCGCCCGTTCCGAGTTCGTCGGCACTCGCCGCCTTCTCGACCCGGAACTGCTTGACGCTGGTCATTATCGGCTCTGAATCCGTGCGGTCGGAAAGGCGTTTCTATCGCTCCGGGTCGTCGCCGTCGCCGGATGGACCGTCGAATCGAGTGCGTCTGCGGTCAGCTACGTACCGATCAGCCCTTCGACGTCCGCCAGGAGTTCGTCCGTATCGCCGATGTTGACTGTGAGGACGGCGATGGGTGAGCTTCGGACGACTTTCTCCGCGACGCTTCCGAGCATGTACCGTTCGAACCCGGTTTTTCCGCGCGTTCCCGTCACGATGAGGTCGATTTCGTTCTCGATAGCGTAGGCGATGATCGCCGCTGCGGGGTTTCCCCACCTGACTTCCCGCCGCGTTTCGAGGCCGCGTTCGAGCGTACGTTCGGCGATCGCTTTCGTTGCACTCTCCCCGTCATCCGTCAAGGTGTCACGGACCTGCTCTCGGGCGTCGTCGGGGATCGTCCGATAGGCGGTCTCGTCGACGACGTACAGCGAGTGAACTGTCGCCCCACACAGCTCAGCGATACCCAGCGCATGTTCGGCGACCCGCTCCATTCCGGCGCTTCCGTCAGTTGGAACGAGAATGTCTGTGTACAGGCGGTCGAGGCGACTGCCCCGGGGGTGAAGCCGACAGCATTATACGGATTGGATCTGTATAAATCAGTATGGGGCAGATGGAATGCTACCCGAAACTGCGACAACGGGGTGTCGTCACGATCCCAGAAGAAGTCCGAGACGCCCTTGATCTGGAAGAAGGCGACCAACTGAGACTCACCGTCGAAAAACTCGACTAACCAAAACTCGACTAACACCGATGAACCGCACGCTTCGCTTCCGCGCGTACCTGCCCGACGAGGTGGCGAGCGAAGCGTGGACCCACATCGACATCCTCCGGCAGATTCGCAACCATGCCGTGCGGGACTATTACGGCAGTGACTACAACGAGCGGCCATCTGACTACGACCAACACAGCAAACTCAAAGACTGGACAGACCGCTGGCCGACATTCTCAGAGCCGTCACAACATGCCGCTCAACAGGCCATTAGTCAAATCCATAGAGACCTTGATACGCTCGAAGAACGCCGAGATGCGGGCTACAACGTTGGTCGTCTGAAGTGGCAAGGCAACGGTGAGTTTCGGTCGGTGTCGTACAATCAACCCCGTCGCTGGAACGTGGATCACAACACGGGCGACAACCGATTCGTACGACTTCGACTCGAAAAGATTGGCTGGTTCAAAATACGGGCAGAACGCGACGTGCCACCGACAGACCACATCGACGAGGTCATCCTAAAAAAAGAGACAACCGGTGAATGGTACGTCTCACTCGTGACCACTGTCGAGGACACGCCAGAGAAGCCATCACTGAGTGAAATTGAACCAGAAGACTGTGTGGGTGTTGACCTTGGTATCTCCAGCTATATCCACACCTCAAAAAATCTGTCCGTTGATACGCTTGACCTGTCCGACGAGTACGACCGCTGTGCACGCGAGCAGCGGAAACTCGACCGGAAAGAACACGGCGCAAACAATTGGGAGAAACAACGCCGGAAGGTAGCCCAAGCAAAACGAACAATCAAGCGGAAGGTCGAAGATTTCCAGCAAAAGCTGACGACGTGGCTCGTCAAAGAATACGACGTGGTGGCCGTCGAAGACTTGGACGTGAAGCCGATGCTGGAAACCAGTCAGAACGCCGCAAACAAGCAAGACGCCGCGTGGTCGCGGTTTCTTGACCTCCTTGAGTACAAGGCTGACCTACACGGCACCCACGTCGAAAAAGTAGAGCCAGACGGAACGACAAAAGAGTGTTCGGTCTGTGGTGTCGAGACAGCCAAGCCTATCTGGGTACGCGAGCATTCGTGTCCTGCGTGCGGTCATACAGACGACCGCGATCTCAACGCGGCGAAGAATATTCTCTACCGAGGACTCAAGCAGTTAGGGGCGGGACGCTCCGAATCAACGCCTGTGCAGACTGCGCTCCCTACGTTCACGCCTCAGCGAGAGGCCGTGGATGCAAAGTGCGTCGTTGAAGCAGGAACTTCCTTCCGCGAGGCCGGAAGCTCCGGGGCTTGACCCCGGAGAGGTTCACATGGTTTCTCTGTGTGCATCGATACCAAAGTAACTACTGCTGGAGGGCGTAGGCGATACGCGCCAGTCACCCGTACGAATGGCTTCGAGACGATCCGAGTTCGCTGTTTTGGCTCCGTTGAACCCCTCTAACTTGAGAGAAGTCGCGCGTTGAATAGAACGCTCGAACGCGGCACCAGCGCGCGGTCAACGATCCGCCAACACTGCACGCGCTGCGAGGACCGCCAGTACAAGACCGAGGACGATCATGAACCCTTGAGAAACCACGGCGACAGCGGAGTCAACCGCTTCGCCGGTTGCGAACGCGATTATGTCGGGAACTGCACGTAGCGAGCCCAGGATACTTAATGCTCCCAGTACACCGATCCCATAGACTGCAAGACGCTCGCGGTCGGTCTCTCGGCCTACAGAGGCGACCCCGACGACGAGAATGCCGAAGATAGCGGGGATGAGTGCCGTCATACTGGCGAAGTCGGTGAGGACCCAAGCACCGATGCCCAGCACAACCGACGCAACGCCAATGACGAGTCCACTTCTGAATGCGAACCGCGTTCTGTCTGACATAGCTGGATGTTTAGCCGCCATAGCTTATATACTGGTCATATATCGATAAGACCGGCAGGTGAAACACCAACGCTCTATCAATTTATGAGCGTTTCAACAGGGCCGCCGTTTTATAAAATATTCCGATCCCCTGAACCGGCCTGTGGTGTTTTGTAGGGGGCCGCCGAACCGGGACCTATGGAACTTACCGGCATCGACCACCTCGTCATCACCGTCTCCGACGTCGAAGCGACGTGTGCGTTCTACGAAGAGCTGGGCGCCGAGACCGTCACGTTCGGCGACGACCGCAGGGCGGTTCGCTTCGGCGACCAGAAGATCAACGTCCATCCGACCGACAACGACATCGATCTCGTCGCGGATCGCCCGACGGTCGGCGGCGGCGATTTCTGTCTCACCACCGAGACGCCGATCGAGGACGTCGAAGCGCGGCTGGCGGAACTGGGTGTCGAGATCATCGAGGGGCCGGTCGAGCGGACCGGCGCCGTCGGGCCGATCACGTCGGTGTATTTCAGGGATCCCGACGACAACCTCGTCGAGATCGCCACCTACGACGAGTAGCTTCGATCGTCCACCGGCGAGCCGCCGTGGCGCCGATTTATAACCGTGGCTCTCTATCCCTCCCCATGGATCGAGCCGACTTCGCCGCCCGCATCGATCACACCGTCCTCGGCCCGGAGACGACGCTCGGGGACGTCGAGAGGGTCCTCGATGCGGCGGATCGTCACGGAATGAACGCCTGCGTGCCGCCGTGTCACGTCGCGGAGGCGGCCGAGTACGCCCCAGAGACGACGATCGTGACCGTCTGTGGCTTCCCGCACGGGCAGACGGCGCCGGCGAGCAAGGAGGCCGAAGCCGAACGGGCGTGGATGGACGGCGCCGAGGAGATCGACGTCGTCGCGAACGTCGGCCGACTGAAAAGCGGCGACACCGAGACCGTCCGGCTGGAACTCGAACGCGTCGTCGCGTCGGTTCCAGTGCCGGTGAAGGTCATCGTCGAGGCGCCGTTGCTTTCGGCCTCGGAACTGGAGGCGGCGTGCGAACTCGCGGTCGCAGCCGACGCGGATTTCGTGAAAACCGCGACCGGGTTTTCCGGGGGAGGTGCGACCGTCGACGACGTCGAACGGATGGCGTCGTATCTGCCGGTCAAAGCCAGTGGCGGGATCGGGAGCTTCGAGACGGCCCTGGAGATGCTCGAGGCCGGCGCCGAACGGATCGGCGCCTCCTCGGGCGTCGAGATCGTCGAGGGGTTCGATCCCGACGCCTTCGATTGACGTTCCGTCCCGTCGGCTCCGAGCTATAGTGGTCAGTAGAGCTATTTACTCACTTCTCGCGTTCGATCGGCCAGCGACGAGCCGCCGGCCCGGAAACGGCGAGGAGAACTGCATCGACTTCTACCGATTACTATATTCGCTTTTCGGCTTTCGTCCCTCGATACTCGCCGAGACGAGATACTCGCTCAGATCCCGGTTGTCGTCCCATTCGCGGATGAACTCCTCGCTGTCCTCCTTCGGCGTGATCGAGACGTCGACGAACCCGGCCTCCCGCAGGATCGATTCGAGATCGTCGATCCGCGACGCGCCGGCGACGCAGGCGGACAACGACTCGGGGTCCCCTCGCACCTCCGCCGGCAGTTCCGCCGTCAACACGACGTCCGAGATCGCGATCCGCCCGCCGGGCCGGAGCGCCCGGAAGGCCTCCCCGAACACCTGCGGTTTGTCGGGCGAGAGGTTCACGACGCAGTTCGAGATGATCACGTCGACGGTCCCGTCGGCGACCGGTAAGTGTTCGATCTCGCCGAGTCGGAACGCCACGTTGTCCGCATCGTTCTTGTCGACGTTCTCGCGGGCTCTTTCGATCATTTCGGGCGTCATATCGACGCCGATGACTCGACCGTCCGAGCCGACCTCCCGGGCGGCGAGAAAGCAGTCGAAGCCCGCGCCGGAGCCGAGATCGAGCACGGTCTCGCCGGTTTCGAGGCTCGCGATCGCGGTCGGGTTCCCACAGCCCAATCCGAGATCGGCCCCCGGCGCGACGCCGTCGATATCCGTCTCGGAGTATAGCTGACGCGTCTGTTCGTCGGGATCGTCCGTCCCCGCACAGCAACTCGAATCCTCGCTCGCGATATCGCCGTATCGCTCCCGGACGATCTGTCGCTGTTCGTCCGCGTCGATCCCGTCGTTTCCGGCGTCCGGAGATGTGGTGTCGTTACTCATCGTCGGGTCCCCTCGTTTCGTCGAGAACGTCGAGCAGTCGTTCGGCCCGCGGTGTCGCGCTGTAGTAGCGCCACCGTCCGTCCTTGCGACGCGTGACGAGATCGGCGGCGTACAGCCTCGAGAGGGCTTGGCTGACTGCGCCTTGGCTCACACCGAGAGCGGGCTCCAGCTCACAGCCACAGACGCCGTCGTCGGCCGACGCGATCAGCCGAAGCGCCTCGTACCGCGTCCCGTTTCCGATCGCCGAAAGCGTCCGGATATCGGCCGCACGTTCGCCCTCGCTCAGGTCGTGTTCGGCCTCACAGCAGGGGTCCTTGAGGGGGGACGTCGATTCCACCGTCGGTCCGTCGAGGTTCTCCGCCATATTTTAGCGATTACTAATATTAACGTATCGTAATATAATTGTTGCGGTCACGTCCCGGGGCCGAGCGACGGACCGAGGGGAAGTTGTCTCCGATCCGAGACGAAATGAATTATATACCGATCGAATGTTTCTCCGCCGAGAACGCTTCGATGAGTATCCCTCCAGCCGGAACATCACAACCGACGGGTAACCCCCCGAGTCCCGAATGAACGTCCTCGCCGCGGTCGGGCGGGAAGCGAAAGCGCTCTGGGACGGCGGAACCGGCCGATCGCTGATCGTCATCGCCGGCGCCTGGGGGATGCTCCTCGGCACGCGGATGATCTATCCCGTTCTGTTGCCGTACTTCCGGGCGTCATTCGGCCTCAGTCTCACCGTTGCGGGTCTGCTCGTGACGGTCCTGTGGCTCGGCTCGGCGCTCGGGCAGCTTCCCGGGGGCATGCTGGCGGATCGATACAGCGAACGCTCGGTCATGACCGCCGGCGCGCTCGTCGTCGCGGTGGCGGTCACGACGGTGCTTCTCGCGCCGACGGCGTTCGCGCTGTTCGCGGCGACGGCCTTCGTCGGCTTCGGTCAGTCGCTGTATCCGGTCGCCCGGATCACGATCCTCACCGATCTGTACCCCGACCGGGTCGGCAGCGCGCTCGGCGTGACGATGGCAACGGGCGATCTCGGACAGACCGTCATGCCGCCGATCGCCGGCACGCTCGCCGTCGTCGTCGCCTGGCAGCTCGGGCTCGGGTTCATGGTGCCGCTTTTGCTCGTCGCGGCGATCGGGCTGTGGGTGGTTCTGCCGCGTCAGACCGGTACCGATGACGGGGGCGACTCGCTCTCCCGGAACGCCCTCGGGGAGTTGCTCTCGGAGCTTCGAGCGGGGAACATGCTCTTTTTCGTCTTCATCCTCTTTCTGTACATCCTCGTCTGGCAGGCGTTTACCGGGCTGTATCCGACGTATCTCGTCGAACAGAAGGGTCTGTCCTCCTCGATTGCGGCACTGCTCTTCAGCCTGTTTTTCGCCTGCGGCGTCGTCGTCAAACCTGCCGCCGGCGCGGCCTACGATCGGATCGGCGCCCGCGGCTCGCTCGTCGGAGTGTTGGCCGGTCCGGTCGTCGGGTTCGCACTCCTTCCGATCGTCGAGGGCCTCCCGGCACTGGTCGTCATCACCGCGCTCGTGAGCACGATGTTGGGTTCGGGCGCCATCACTCAGTCGTTCCTCTCGGAGGCCTTCTCCGAGGAGATCCGCGGGACCGGGCTGGGCGCGGTCCGGACGGCGTCGGCGACCCTCGGGGCGGCCGGGCCCGTCCTCTTCGGGGTGATCGCCGACCGCGGTTTCTTCGACGAGGGATACTTCGTTCTGGCCGGGCTGATGTTCGCGGTCATACTGCTCGCGCTCCGGCTTCCAAAGGAGTAGCCTCCGACCTGTCAGGCGACGACCGACACGACACACAACACTATAGTTGAATGCCCGCACACTGGGCGACATGGCACAGAGCCCATCGGAGTTTTCGTTCACGTATCGCGGATGCGACATCGAGTACGGTCGCGACCGGCTCGGCGACCTCGGATCGATCCTCGCGGAGCACGGTCTTGAGCGTGCCCTCGTGGTCTGTGGATCGAACGTCGGCGCGAACGACGAGTTGATGGATCCGATCCGGGCGGGCCTCGGCGACCGTCTCGCGGGCGTCTTCGACGGGACGACGCCGGCCAAACGCGTCGGGACGGCCTTCGAAGTCGTCGAGGCGATGGAGGAAACCGACGCGGACGTCCTCGTCGGTGTCGGCGGCGGCAGCAGCCTCGACATCGCCCGACAGGCGACCGCGCTTGCCGACGACGGTCGAACGCTGGCCGAGATCGAATCGGCCGCCCACGAGGGGACACTCGAGGGGCTCGACGACGCCGAACCGGTGGTCCCGACGGTCGTGATCCCGACGACCTTCGCCGGCGCCGACGTCTCCTCCGGCGGGTCGCTCGTCGTGCTGACGGCCGAGGAATCCCCGAGCGGCCAGCCGATCACGATCGGCTGTGACGCGATGCCGATCGCGAACGTCGCCGACCCGGCCGCCTTCGAGACCTCGCCGTTGAGCGTCCTCGAGGGTTCGGCGATGAACGGCTTCGACAAGGGAATCGAGAACCTCTACGCCCGCGAAGGGACGCCGTTCAGCGACGCGACGTCGATCCACGGGATCGAGCACCTCCGGACGTCGCTGCCGAAACTCTCAGAGGACGATCCCGTCGCCTACGATCGGGCGGTGCTCGGGATCCTCCTCGTTCAGTACGAACGTCGCGCGTCGGTCATCCACGCCTTCGGCCACGCGTTCTCGCGGCGCTACCCCGTCCAGCAGGGCCACGTTCACGGTGTGATGGCGCCGCACGCGCTCCGATACGTCCTCGAGAAGGTCCCGAGCGTCCGCTGGAAGGTCGCCCAGGCGTTCGGCGTCGACCCCGACAGCGAGGAGTTGATCGACGACGTCGTCGCGGAGGTCACGCGTGTCAGAGACGGCATGGATATCCCCCAGCGCGCGGGCGAACTTGAGGGATCGGATCCCGACGACATCCCCGCCCTCGCCGAGTTCACGATGAACGACTGGATGATGCCGCAGGCGCCCGCAGAACTCGAGCCGACGGCCGAAGAGCTCGAGGCGGTCCTCGAGAACGCCTGGTAGCTCACGCCGAAAGCGAGGCCGCGTCCTCGCCCGTGATCTCCTCGTATCGGGCGATGAACTGCCGGTAGTGGGCCGCCATCGCCTGATCGACGAAGACACCGTCGATGAGCGCCGAATCCGACGCCATCGCCTCGAACTCCTCGGCGAGGTCGAACGCCCGAACGACGTCGTCGGTCTCGGGCGTGAACACGTCGTTTATCGGCTCCAGTTGCGCCGGGTGCAGCGCCAGCTGACCGATATACCCGCTGTCGCGGGCGTACTCGGCCCGGGTTCGGAGCCCGCTTTCGTCGTGGATGTCGACGTGGGGATACGAGATCGGGTCGAGGCCGGCGCCGGTCGCGGCGAGGGCGACGTAGTTGCTCAGCCAGTCGCCGAGATGCTGGCCGACGCTCGTGTCGCCGAACCGCGGCGGCATGGTTCCCATGTTTCGCGTGATGTCGTCGCCCCAGCTACAGACCATCCCCGTCACCGGATCGAGCCGGCGGGCCGTCTCGGCGATCTCGCCCAGCCGGATCACGGCTTCGGGCGTCTCGATGTAGAGGAGCAGCTCCGGCGTCGGCCCGGCGTGTCGCTCTATCAGATCGACGACCGTCTCGATCTCCTTCGACCGTTCGATCTTCGGCATCGCGACCGCATCTACCTCGCTTTCGAGGGCGACCTCGAGATCGGCCGTCCAGTGGGCGGTCTCGTAGGCGTCCAGTTTGAGAACGACCTCCATTCCGCCGAAATCGACTGTCTCTGTCACCTCCCGGACGTTCCGTCTCGCTTCCGGGAGCCGATCGTCGGGGACGGAGTCGTCGAGATCGAAGACGACGCCGTCGGCGTCGTACGTCGGCACCTTCTCCATCCGTTCGCGGGCGTCGGCGGGCGTGTACAGCAGCGTGCGTCGGGGGTAGTCCCGCTTGCGGTTCTGTGGGCTCGGAACCGCCATCAGATCACGCCCCCCTCGCGGAGTTCCTCGAGGCGCTCTTCGGGATAGCCGAGATCGTCGCCGTAGATCTCGTCGTTGTGCTCGCCCGCTTTCGGACCGAGATGATCGACGCTGCCGGGGGACTCGCTGAACCGCGGGACGACGTCTTGGACGGCCGCCTCGCCGAGTTCGTCGTCTTCGACCCTGACCAGGGAGCCGCGCTCCCTGTAGTGGGGGTCGTTGAAGATGTCCTCCATGTCGTAGGCGAACCCGTAGGCGACGTCGTGTTCGTCGAAGGCCGTCTCGACTTCCTCGCGGGTACGCTCGTTGACCCACTCGCGGACGGCCCCGTTGACCGCGTCGGAGTGTTCGACGCGGGCGGCGTTGTCCTCGAATCGGGGGTCCTCGAGCATCTCCTCGCGATCCATGGCGCGACAGAGCCGCTCCCAGATGCTCGGCGTCGAGGCCGTCATCGTGAGATACTCGCCGTCGGCCGTCTCGTAGGTCGAACTCGGGGCGACGTACTCGTGAGTGTTGCCGTTGCGTCTCGGCACCGTTCCCAGCTGGTCGTACTCGATGGCGTTCGACTCCAAAAGCCGGAACAGCGACTCGAACAGCGCCAGATCGATCTCCTGACCGGTGCCCCCGTTGAGATCGCGATAGTACAGCGCGATCATGACCCCGAGGGCGCCGAAGACGCCCGAAACGCCGTCGGCGAGCGGATAGCCGGGCGTCATCGGCGGGCCGTCCGATTCGCCGATGAGGTTCGTCATGCCGCTCATCGCGCCGGCGATCCGGCCGAAACCGGGGCGGTCGCTGTAGGGACCGCTCCGTCCGAACCCGGAGATGTGCAGCATGACGATCCCCTCGTTGACTTCCTTCAGGTCCTCGTAGCCGAGCCCCCACTTCTCCATCCGTCCCGGCCGGTAGTTCTCGGCCACGACGTCGGCCTCCGCGACGAGATCTTTGAATACGGCTGCCCCTTCCGGCGCGGAGAGGTTCAGCGTCACACAGCGTTTGTTTCGGTCGGTGACCTTCCACCAGAGTGGCGTGCCTTCTTTGTGTGGGGCGAGCTGTCTGAGGCCGTCGCCGTACTCTGGGTGCTCGATCTTGATCACGTCGGCGCCGAAGTCGGCGAGCAGCCCGGTCGCCACCGGGCTCGCGACGAGGTTGCCGGCGTCGATGACGGTGATCCCCTCGAGGGGCTTTTCGTCGCTCGACTCGGCGAGCGGGAACGCGTCGTGCTCGGGTGTGTATTCGGACATCGTCCCCTGTTCGCGGCATGATACCGTAACCCTTGCCGTCCGCTCCCCCGTCGAAGCGATCGTCGCTACGACCGTTCGCGGAAACGCCGCCCTTTTGATCGCCGACGCCGTAGCGGCGGTAATCGATGGCCACCTACCACATCGAGACGTACGGCTGTACGTCCAACCGGGGCGAGAGCCGCGAGATCGAGCGGGCGCTCCGCGATGCGGGCCACTACCGCGTCGAGGGGTCAAAAGCGGCCGACGTGGCCATCCTCAACACCTGTACGGTGGTCGAAAAGACCGAACGGAACATGCTGCGTCGCGCCGAGGAACTGGCAGCCGAGACCGCCGACCTCGTCGTCACGGGCTGTATGGCGCTGGCTCAGGGCGAGCAGTTCGCCGATCTCGACGCGCAGGTGCTCCACTGGGAGGACGTCCCGGCGGCGGTCACGAACGGCGAGTGTCCGACGACGACGCCCGACGCCGAGCCGGTGTTGGACGGCGTCGTCGGCATCCTTCCCATCGCCCGCGGCTGTCTGAGCAACTGCTCGTACTGCATCACGAAGTTCGCGACCGGACGGGTCGATTCCCCGCCCGTCGAGGAGAACGTCGAGAAGGCCCGCGCGCTGGTGCATGCCGGCGCCAAGGAGCTTCGGATCACCGGCCAGGACACCGGCGTCTACGGGTGGGACGAAGGCGACCGGAAGCTGCCCGAGTTGCTCGATCGGATCTGTGCGATCGACGGCGAGTTTCGGGTCCGCCTCGGGATGGCAAACCCAGGCGGAATCCACGGAATCCACGAGGAGCTGGCCGACGTGTTCGCGAGAAACGACGAGCTGTACAACTTCATCCACCTTCCGGTCCAGTCGGGCTCGGACGACGTGCTCGGGGCGATGCGCCGCCAACACCGCGTCGGAAAGTTCGAGGCGATCGTCGAAACCTTCGACGAGCGGCTGGATCACTGGACGCTCTCGACGGATTTCATCGTCGGCTTCCCGACCGAGACCGACGCCGACCACGAGCGATCGATGGCGCTGCTCGAATCGATCCGCCCGGACAAGATCAACGTTACCCGCTTTTCGAAGCGTCCCGGGACCGACGCGGCCGAAATGAAGGGACTCGGCGGGACGATCAAAAAAGAGCGGTCGAAGGCGATGTCCGAACTCAAACGCGAGATCTGCACCGAGACCCACGCCGAGATGGTCGGCGAGACTCACGAGGTGCTCGTCGTCGAAGACGGGACGGGCGACTCGGTGAAGGCTCGCGACGAGGCTTACCGACAGGTCATCCTCACCGATGCGACGGCACGCGGTATCGAGATCGGCGACGTTCTCGAGGTCGAAATCACGGCCCACGAGGCGATGTACTGTTTCGGTGAGCCGCTCGAAACGCATCGAAAACAGCCGGCTGGCGGCGTCTGATCCGGAAGTCCTATCGGATCAATCGTCGGATTGGGCGTCGACGACGGCGACGCCGGCGAGGTTGACGATGTCTTTGACCTCGTCGCCGCGCTGGAGGACGTGGACGGGTTTGTCCATGCCGACGAGCATCGGGCCGATGGCTTCGGCGCCGCCGAGCCGCTGGAGGAG